>Ga0114939_10000394_pt1 | contig 36791 bp, 28 predicted proteins | sample AshMeaCrysSpring_FD_87196 | JGI IMG/M metagenome (GOLD analysis project Ga0114939, IMG submission 87196) | Groundwater microbial communities from Big Spring, Nevada to study Microbial Dark Matter (Phase II) - Ash Meadows Crystal Spring | ecosystem: Environmental > Aquatic > Deep subsurface >...
GCATGAGCATCTGCTCCGACAGGTGGATCCGCCAGATGGCCCGCGAGCACAAGATGATCGAGCCTTTCGTCGAGCGGCAGGTGCGCGAGGCGGTGATCTCCTATGGGCTTTCCTCCTACGGCTACGATATCCGCGTCAGCAATGAATTCAAGATATTCACCAATGTCCATTCAGCTGTCGTCGATCCAAAGCACTTTAACCCGCTGTCGTTCGTCGATTACACCGGCGATGTCTGCGTGATCCCTCCCAATTCTTTCGTGCTGGCGCAGACAGTCGAGTATTTTCGTATTCCACGGGACGTGATCACCATTTGCCTGGGCAAAAGCACCTATGCCCGCTGTGGATTGATTGTGAACGTTACTCCCTTTGAACCGGAGTGGGAAGGTTTCGTCACGCTGGAAATATCAAATACGACACCTCTCCCGGCGCGCATCTATGCCAATGAAGGCATCGCCCAGGTTCTGTTCTTCAAGGCTGACACGATATGTGAAACCTCCTATGCCGATCGCAAGGGCAAATACCAAAATCAACAAAGCATCGTCTTGCCGAGAATATAATCCTTGGCACGGTCAGCCCCAATCATGGTCGTTCCGGTTGCGGAAGATCGCCCTTTGCCCGAGTTTGTCGGCCGCCTTCGCATCTAGAATTGGCATCGTGGAACAGGATGAGGGTATAATCCGCGACACAAAGGCGGGCGCTTAGCTCAGTTGGTTAGAGCGCTTCGTTTACACCGAAGAAGTCGGGGGTTCGAGTCCCTCAGCGCCCACACCGCCGTAAATTGTTGACGTGATTCAATTTGCTATAATCACTATTGTGACAAAAAGCACAACCACGGGTAACACCACAACAGGTTTAAGATCCCACGCCACGTCACATATCCATGTCTTATAGATTTGCCCCAGAGGGCGATTTCTCATATCAAGAAATCATAGAATGAGGTAGGAGAGTAGCCAAATGGCCAGTCAAGCTGTAGCAGTACAAGCCGGAAGTGGGGATGCGTCCGGCGGCATCAGCCGTAGGGAATTTCTTTACTACATCTGGGGTGCGTCCATTGCTCTGTTAACGCTTCAAGGGGCCGGGCTTTTGGTCTGGTTTTTGATCCCGCGTTTCCGTGAAGGCGAGTTCGGCGGGACATTTACCCTCAGCGTTGATGAACTGCCGGACATAAATGCCGAGCCGGTCAACTTTGCCGACGGCCGTTTCTGGTTGGTGAATCTGGATTCCGAGCAACCCAACGAGCGTATGTATCAAGCCGAGGACGAGCCTAATCCGATACAAGGTGTCGCTGCAATCTACAAAGTCTGCACCCATCTGGGCTGCATTTACTCCTGGACGCCGGCCAACAACCGCTTCGAGTGTCCATGTCATGGTTCCAAGTACAGACTGGATGGTCGTCGTGTGGAATCTCCCGCTCCAAGATCACTGGACCGATTTAGCCTTCAAGCGATTGCGGAGGATGAGACGACTGTGTTGGCCGAGGCAGAACTGGTGGATGATTTCTTCTCACCCCTTGTTTTGCCCAGCGGCACAGCCTTTGTTCGCATCGACACAGGCAACCGCAAGGATGGACCAACGGAACCGTTGCTTTGTGATTTCGCTGGCAATTGTCCATAATATGAGGCTGGTCCAGTGTTGCTCAGCTATTTGATTTATTGTCGTTGTTTATCGCTATAAGGAGTTGTTATGGCTACATTTGTCGAACAAGTCCGCGAAATGGGGATCAAGCAAGCCGTCATCACCAAAGCCGATGAGGTAGTCGAGCGTGTAACCGCCGGCATGACTATCAACGATATACGGTCGGCTTTGCGCGGCGACGAACCGCGCCGGCCGAATCCTCGCTTGCGGCCGCATGCCGACGGTTTCTGGCTCCATATTCGCCCTAGCTTTTACCACACCGGCGTCACCCACATCTATCCCACCTTCCGCCTGGGCTGGATGTCGACGTTCATGCTGGTCTGGGAGACGATTACCGGTCTCATCCTCATGGTCTTCTACACCCCCAGCCCACTGGTTGCCTATGGCAACATGTGGAATATCCTCGGCAATGTTCCGCTGGGCCAACTATTCCGCAATATGCACCGTCTGGGAGCAGAGGTGATGGTCCTGGTGGTTGCCCTGCACATGCTCAGGACTTTCGTCACCGGGAGCTACAAAAAACCGCGTCAATTCACCTGGGTAACCGGGATGCTGCTCTTGCTATTCACCATCTTCTTGAGTTTCAGCGGCTACCTGCTTCCTTGGGATCAACTAGCTTATTGGGCGTTGACCGTGTTCATCAGTGGTGGCGCGGCCGCGCCGGCCCCGGATTTTGTCAATAATACCATCCTGCTCATTCTCCAGGGTGGTCCCGCGTTAGGCGCGAACGGTCTGTTACGTTGGTATCTCCTCCACGTCCTGTTGCTGCCGTTGTTGGCCGGAATCTTCTTCTTCGTCCATTACTACAAGGTCGTGCTCTATGGCATTTCCCTGCCGCCCGGTCGCGAGGAAATCGGCGAGGATACAGCCAAGCGCGTGCCTAAGGATGAGCGGAGCTATTTCATCCCCGACATCCTGACGAATGAGTTGATGTGGTCGGCGCTCTTAACGCTCTTTTTAGTTGCCGGTGCGCTCTGGCTATGGGACGCGCCGCTGGAATCACACGCGGACCCGGTTGTCACCCCACTGCACGTTGTTGCCCCCTGGTATTTATCCTGGTCCCAGGGCTGGTTAAAGTTGGCGGATAAAACGCTGGTTGTGGCTTTCATTCCCCTCCTCCTGGTAGCTTTCATCGTGATGCCCTATATCGAGGTGGGCAAGAGCCGACGTTACGCCGACCGTCGTGTTGGCCTGACCGTAGCCATGCTCTTCATCGCCTTCATGCTTGTTTCGAACTGGATGGGCTCGCCCGAATTCCGGGTAGCATCATCACCCGACCGGGAGGTGAGCATCCATATGTTGCCGGAAGAAGGTCCCGGTGGTCTTAAAGGCATTCCGTTTGAACACATGACGCCGGGAAATTACACGCCCGGGCAAGAGATTGAAGGCAACCCATTCCTCACCCGCGGCCTGGAAGAATACGAGCACGCAATGCATCAACAAAGCTGCACCCTCGTTGGCAACGAGATGTGGGACGAGTGCCGAGTTGAAACACTGGACAGTGGGGCGAAACGATACTCCAATTCATTCACGAGCGATGCCATGCCCGACCCCTTCGCCACCCTGGAGATCGTTGAAATCCAGCCGAATCTGAAAGAAATGGTCCTGAGATACGAGGTGGTCAATCCCGAAAACCCGAACGAGTTGTTGATCGATACATCGTGGACATCGTTCCGCCATGCCGATTCGAATTACGAAGAAGAATGTCAATTCCTGAACAAACCCTGCCCGATCGATTGATCCGGCGCGCAACGACAGGAACCATAAACAAGGACTGATGACCGATGCAAATTAAGATTGCCATTGGAACGATCGCCTTCATGATGACGATGATGGTCTTCGGCTATTCAGCATTGCGCGAACAAGCCCGCATGGAACGGTTCGCCAATGCTGAGTTAGGCCGGTCGATCGAGGCCGGCGCCCATATCTTCGCCAGCAACTGCGCCACCTGCCACGGCATCGACGGCACGGCACAGGAGTGCTATGACACCGCCGGCAACCAGATCGCCTGTCAGGGCTTGCCGCTGAACTACAATGGCTTGCTCTGCGGCGAGCCGTCGGCGCGTTTGACCGAAATGGGCTGGAAAGGCTCGAAAGCGGCCTACGTAGAAAGCGTTGTGGCCGTCGGTCGTGGGGCGATCATGCCCACCTGGTCGGAACAGTACGGTGGTCCTCTCCGCCCCGACCAGGTGCGCAATGTGACGAACTTCGTCTTGAACTGGGAAAGCGAAGCCCTCTGTTCACAACCACTTGTGACGTATGAATGGCCCGAGGCTGCGGAAGATTTCCTGGCCAGCGCCGATGTCACGCCGCCCGGCGATCCGGTTCGTGGCGAAGAGTTATACAACGTCACCTATGGTTGTGTTGCCTGCCACGGCGCTCTGGATGGTTCGACTGCGGCGGCCATCGGCCCGGCGCTGGCGGATATCCAGGATGTCGGCGGCACGCGGGTTGAGGGGGAGGACGCACTCCAATACGTCTACCACTCGATCTTGTATCCGAGTGATTTCATCTCACCGGAATGCCCGACCGGTCCGTGCGCCGGTCCACCGAGCACGATGCCGGCCAACTTCGGTTCCCGCATGGGCGAGAATCCGCAGGATATGGCCGACATTTTGGCTGCACTCTTGCAACCCTAATTTAAACCCTCTGATAATATAAAAAAAGCCCGGTTATTGAAAGCCGGGCTTTTTTTGGTTATTCACCATCTCGATTACGTTTTTAATTTAGTCCCGCAATTACGACAAAACATATCGTCTTTCTCGGCCTGTTTGCCGCACTGATGGCAAAAACGAGGTTGGGGCGTTGCGGGGGAACTGTTGTTTGTTGACGTCTTTACCGGTCGCACCGGACGTGGTTTCGATTGGCGGCTTGTTCTCAAACCGGTTCGCCCAAAATAATAAGCGCCACCGATCAAGGCAGCGACAGCGATCAATCCCACGACCAGCCACAAGGCGTTACCGGAAACCGTTGCGGCTTCGGCCGGATCTTCTACTAAGGCAGGAGTGGTTGCCGGCGCAGCCGATAGTTGCTGGCTCGACACTTCATAACTGATGTTAAGCGTATAGGGTTGGCAAGGAGCCAGCGTCTGTGGGGGGAATGTAAAGTAAGTTAAGTCGTCGTTGCGGAGCTGTGATCCGGCCGGTTCAGGCTCAAAGGTGATCGATGTGGCCGCCAGTGGTTGTTGAACGACAGCGACTAGGGAATCGATCACCAGGTCGCTGGTCCACTCAAATAGATAGCTGTGGAGGTCGCCATCCACTTCGTAAGGCGCGTAATACTCAACCCGAAACTGCGGGGAAGCTGTTGTGAATGTTAATTGGCCGTTCTCAACCGTGTAGACCAAATCCGAGAAGAGGCCACCGGTCTCGCCAAATCGGGCAACGGCATTCAGCTCGGCATTGGCCGGCAACGGAATTGTCACGGTTGCCGGCAGCGTGGTCGAGGATGGTAGTTCACCGGTCAGGAGCACCAGCATCGCCGGTCGATCATAATCCGGCCATAGATCGACAGACAAACTGGCCAAGCGATCAGCAGTTGTCTGCGCTAAAACCGGATTCAAGATTGAAAAAAACAGAAGAGGGAGAAGGAAAGACAGAAGACGGCTTGATTCGATGATTTTACGCATGGGCAACTCAATTCGGGTCGATGCAATTCACCAATGATGCCGGATTTCAGGCATGCCCGCGCAGGCGGATACGGTTGGCCCGGCAATAGGGACACTCCAGGTCGGTATAATCACGACCACAGGTGCGGCAGGTGCGCACCTCGACATCACGATCATCATCCAGGGATCCGAGGACAACCACTAAATCTTCGCCTTTATGCTCGACCAGCCAGGCCATCAAGTCCTGCTCTCCGATCAGCCAGCGGCCATCCTCTTGTTGCCGGAGAACGCCGTTCATCACATCCAGGTCCAGCTCATGAGCGGCGGTAGCCATTTTATAGATCGCGGCACGGCGCGTGGGGTTACTCATAGGGGTTCCTTGCCGGCAAGAGCGCCCGGATTGCGCCAACCGGTCGTTTGACTCAGTTTCAAGTCAGGTCTATTATATCGCAAGCACGATTTAATCAAGTGGAGGTTCTCATGCAGCTTGGGAGCGAACGATTGGCGCTGGATGTCGCCGTCGTCGAAGAAATGGCGGAACAGATGGCCCAATATTTGGATAGCGATGTCATGTTCTGGCCCATGTCACGGAGCGGCATGCCGATGCTAACCCTTGGTGGCTACTTGATGCGGGAACACCGGCTGGACAAACTCCCCGATCTCTTGCCCCCACAAACACGTACCACGGCCGCCGCGGCCATCCACTTATTTAACCAGACGCTGGCCGAACGGATTGTCCGCTTTGAGGCTAAAGCTCAACAGGAACTTCAAGCCCGTCTGCGCCAGTGGGAAGAATACCTCAAGGATGTCGAACGCGGAACCGCCGATCGGTCGAGCAATTACGGCACGGCCGTGGAAACACGGGTCATGATCGCGGCGCTGATCGACCGTCTCAGCCTGCCACCTTACCAACTGGATGCGCGACCACTGCAGCACCTCAGCTTGTTAGACACGCGGTTACGGAACACCTGGCAGCCGGGTGATTTCATCTGGCCGGCGGAGTGGGTTTCAGCCTATCCACAAACAGAATACTGGTGGCTTTACGGCTCACCGCGAAACAAAGAAAGCCGAGATTAACCACGATCGCCGACCAATTTTAAACCCCCAAAATTTAACCGGGTATTATCCCGCCTGATTCCTTGTCTCACATGCTCCCCCAATCTAAAAAGCCTACTATTTGGTCACGGTTGCCCGCCCTCCACTACCGCGATTACCGGCTCCTGTGGATCGGTCTCTTTGTCTCGACCATCGGCTCGCAAATGCAATTTACGGCCGTCAACTGGCACGTCTACGAATTACTTCGCGGTCAGACTTATACGATCAACCTTTTTGGACGGGCGATCGATCTGGGCGCTGAGGCTCTGGGTCTGGGCACGCTCGGTCTGGTGCGGGTGATCCCGATTATCTTGTTCGCTCTGGCCGGTGGCTTGTTGGCGGACACCCGCGACCGGCGCAAGTTACTGATTTGGACCCAGGTCGCCTCAACGATTTTGGCGGGGTTGTTGGCATTTCTAACCCTGACCGGCACAGTCACAATTCCCTTGATCTATTTTTTGACGGCCGCCCTGGCCGGTGTGGCCGCGTTCGAACAGCCATCGCGGCAGTCGTTGATTCCTCACCTCGTCTCACGCGAGGACTTTGCCAATGCAGTCAGCCTCAACACGCTGATGTTCACCGGGGCATCAGTCCTTGGCCCGGCTCTGGGCGGCATCGTCTTGGCTTATTTTGGGGTTGGCTCTGTTTACATGGCCAATGCTGTCTCCTTTCTGGCCATTCTAATTTCACTCACGCTGTTGCAATACCGGGGCCATGCGGCCGTGTCATCGGCCGGTTTAGGCTTGGGAGCCTTGCTAGACGGCTTGCGCTTCACTTTCCGGACACCGATGATTTGGAGCACGATGTTGCTGGATTTCCTGGCTACATTCTTTAGTTCAGCCCGCACAATGTTGCCCATCGTCGCCGGGGACATTTTAGGCTTGGGACCTGTGGGCTATGGCTGGCTATCGGCGGCTCAGCCCATCGGCTCAATCGTTGCCGGGAGCATGACCGCTCTTAACAGCAACATGAAACGGCAGGGAGCGGTTTTACTCGTCAGCGTGTTGATCTATGGCGCGGCTACGGCCCTCTTCGGCCTGACGGCATCTTTTATCCTGGCTTTCTTCTTCTTGGCCTTAACCGGCGCCGCCGATACGGTCTCGACCGTTATCCGCGCCACCCTTCGCCAGCTGATGACACCCGATGAATTGCGCGGGCGTATGACAAGCGTTAACATGGTCTTCTTCATGGGCGGGCCGCAGTTGGGCGAGTTAGAAGCCGGTTTGGTAGCCGCAGCTTTTGGCGTGCCCTTCGCCATCGTCAGCGGCGGCATCGCCACAGTCGTCCTAACCCTCCTGATCGCCTGGAAGTATCCCGTGCTGCGGCAATTTGATAGCCCGGTCGCGGAACCAGTGGGAGCTACAGCGGCATAAACCAGACATCTTCATCTTGCACACGCGATATAAATCCGTTATAATCGTATTTATTGTATTAATTTAATTTATTGGATGATTCATCATGAATCTCGATAAGTTGGATTCAGACTTCCTCAGCTACCTCGTCACCCACCACATCAATCCCGGCGATCGGCTGCCGCCACTTTCTGACATCGGCGAAGACCTGGGCGTCAGCGTCGGCAAACTGCGCGAAGAACTGGCCGTGGCGCGAGGGCTGGGCGTCGTTTCCGTCAGGCCAAGGGTGGGGATCCAGCGCGAATCGTTCGACTTCGCCGAGGCTGTTTTGCCGGCCATCCTCTTCAGCCTGGCCACCGGCGAAACCGGGTTTGAACAATTGAGCAAGCTACGCCAGGCCATCGAACTTAGCTTCTGGGACGTGGCCGTTGTTTTGCTGACAACGGAGGACAAAGCCTCCCTGCACCAACTGGTTGACAAAGCCTGGGGCAAGCTTCGCGGCGATCCCATCCATATCCCCAACGGCGAGCACCGCCAGCTCCACCTGACGATTTTTAGCCGGCTGGACAATCCTTTTGTACAGGGATTGCTGGTCGCCTATTGGGATGCCTATGAAGCGGTTGAGATGACGCGTTTCGTCCGCTACCAGCATTGGGTCAATGTTTGGAACTATCACGAGCAGATCGTAGAAGCGATTCAAGCCGGTGATTATGAACTTGGCCGGCAGTTGCTTCACGAACACTTCTCCCTGCTACAAACCGCGCCGGTCGCTGCCTAGAGGGGGAGATAGCATATACTCGCGACGAAACAAGGGCAGCGACGAACATGAATCACGATCCATCACGAAAGGGGAGTTTCACCACTATGAGCCTAAAAGAAGTTTTGGCAACCGAGCAGGTTCGGCACCTGGATCTGTCGCGCTACTGCCGGATCGAAAGCGGCACCAGTGTCCGCGAGACCCTGGCAACCATGCGCGCTGAAAAAGCTTCGGCCGCGCTTATCACCAGAGTGGGCGAATTAGCGGGCATCTTCACCGAACGCGATGTGATGCGCCGGGTCATCGATGCCCCGGAAACACTCGACGGACCGATCGACAACGTCATGACCGGCAAGGTGATCACCGTCCTGCCGGATACAGCGGCAGCTGATGCGTTGTGGCTGATGGATGATCATCACTTTCGGAATCTGCCCGTCGTCGATCGCCAGGGCCGAATCGTCGGCGACATGACCCATGCGGCCATCATCGGTTATCTCGCCCAGCGCTATCCGGTTGAAATCTTAAACCGGCCCCCCCGGCCTGAACAGTATCCGCGCAAGCCCGAAGGCGGTGACTAGGGCAGCATGTTTAACCATTTCACCTCCCTGCTGCCGGGAAGGCAATAGAAGACTCACATACCACGTACGAAGAAGGAATTATGAGCGAGCACGATTTCATCATCGAGGAACGCGATGCGGTCGTCATCCGCTTTGCCGGTGATTCCGGCGATGGGATGCAATTGACCGGCACCCAATTTACAAACACGTCCGCTGTCTTCGGCAACGATGTCAGCACCATGCCCGACTTTCCGGCCGAAATCCGCGCCCCCGCGGGCACACTGGCCGGTGTCAGCGGCTTTCAGGTAAATTTTTCGAACAACGACATTCTGACACCGGGCGACGCCGCCCAGATTTTAGTAGCGATGAATCCGGCAGCCTTGAAAGCCAGCCTGATCGATGTCGAACCTCACGGAACGATTATTGTCAATACCGATGCTTTTACCCAGACCAATCTACGAAAAGCCGGTTACGACAACGATCCGCTACATGACGGGTCTCTGCGCGATTATCACGTCGTCGAAGTGCCGATGACCACGCTGAATCGCGAGGCCCTCAAGACTATCGAAGGTCTCTCAACCAAGGAAAAGGATCGTTCGCAGAACTTCTTCGCGCTGGGCCTGGCTTTCTGGATGTTCGACCGGCCATTGGATGTGACAATCGATTGGGTCAATAAGAAATTCGCCAAGACGCCAGCCCTCATGGAAGCCAATATCCGTTCTTTACAGACGGGCTACAACTTCGGCGACACCAGCCGCATCTTCCAGCAGCGCTACCGTATCCGGCCGGCCACGCTCCCGGCAGGAACATACCGCAAGGTGACGGGCAATTCGGCGCTGGCCATGGGACTGGTAACCGCCGCCTATAAAATGGGCAAGCCCCTTTTCTATGGCACCTATCCCATCACCCCCGCCAGTGACATTCTTCACTCGCTGGCACCGCTGCGCAATTTTGACGTTCGTACCTTTCAGGCCGAAGATGAGATCGCCGCGATGGGTTCGGTTATCGGCGCGGCTTTCGGCGGCGCGCTGTCCGTCACCGGCACCAGCGGTCCGGGTGTCGCTCTAAAGAGCGAGGGGATGAATCTGGCCATCGCTTTGGAATTGCCGATGGTCATCATCAACGTCCAGCGGGGTGGTCCCAGCACCGGACTGCCGACAAAGACGGAGCAATCCGACCTGTTGCAGGCCATGTTTGGTCGCAATGGCGAAAGTCCCATCGCTATTCTGGCCCCGCGCAGCCCATCAGACTGCTTCGACATCGCCGTCGAAGCCTGCCGGCTGGCCGTGCGAGCCATGACGCCAGTGATGATCCTCTCCGACGGTTTTCTGGCCAATAGCTCAGAGCCTTGGAGAATACCAGATGCGGATGCCATACCGCCTATTGGCGTCAACCACCCCCAGGGTCCGAATTCGGACGGGGCAGATAACGGCGAGGACGGCCACTTCCTGCCCTACCTGCGCGATCCGGAAACGTTAGCCCGGCCATGGGCGCTGCCGGGCACACCGGGCCTGGAGCACCGCATCGGCGGCCTCAGCAAAGCGCCGGTCACCGGCAATGTATCCTATAACCCACTCCATCACGAGCAAATGGTCCGGGAGCGAGCCGAGAAGATCGCCCGGCTGGCCGATGTCATTCCTGAACAAGAGGTTTTCGGCGCGGTGGAGGGTGACTTGCTGCTGATCAGTTGGGGCGGCACCTTTGGCGCGGTCCGTTCGGGCGTCAACATAGCCCGGCAGCGGGGTCACGCGGTGGCTCATGCCCACCTGCGCTACCTGAACCCGTTCCCCCGCAATCTACGCGATATTCTCAGCCGCTATCGCCAGATCGTTGTGCCGGAATTAAACGGCGGCCAGTTAGCCTTTTTATTACGGGGCCGCTACGCGCTCAATATTCAATCCTTTACCAAAATGCATGCTCGCCCGTTTACGATCTCTGAGATCACCGGCAAGATCGAGCAGATGCTTGGCTAATCGCCCATGTATCCAATCAAGTGACCATTATGACGACTGCAACCATCCCTGTACAAACCCTAACCCGTCAGGACTTTGTCTCTGATCAGACGGTGCGCTGGTGTCCCGGCTGCGGTGACTACGCCATTCTGGCGACCATGCAAAAGATCCTCCCCGATCTTGGTATCCGGCGCGAGAACATCGTCTTCATATCGGGAATCGGCTGCTCCAGCCGCTTCCCCTATTACATGAATACCTATGGCATCCATAGCATCCACGGCCGCGCGCCGACGCTGGCAACTGGTCTGGCCATCACCAATCCGGATTTGAGCATCTGGGTGATCACCGGTGACGGTGACGGCCTGTCCATCGGCGGCAACCACCTGCTCCATGCCCTGCGCCGTAATGTGAACCTGAACATCATCCTGTTCAACAATCGCATCTATGGATTGACCAAAGGGCAATATTCACCGACATCGCGTTTAGGCGCAAAAACCAAGTCCTCGCCGATGGGAACGATCGAACACCCAATCAATCCCATCGCCGTCGCCCTGGCGGCCGAGGCTTCTTTTGTGGCTCGATCGATCGATGCGCACACCCAACACATGGGCGAGGTGCTGCACCAGGCAGCGGCGCATCATGGTTCCTCCTTTGTCGAGATTTACCAAAACTGCGTCATCTTCAATCCGACCGAGTGGGAAGGCCTGGACGACCGGCGAACCCGCGATGATAACATCCTCTATCTGGAACATGGCCGGCCGATGGTTTTCGGCAAGAACCACGATATGGGCATTCGTCTTAACGGATTTAACCCGGAGATCGTTCATCTTGGCGATGGGATTACTGAGGATGATTTGCTTGTGCACGACTCTTCGTCGACTGAATTGGGCTATATCCTGAGCAGCATGGAACACCCGGTCCCGATGGGTGTCTTCCGGCAGACAGAGGGACGCGAAACTTATACCGATGGCCTAATGGGTCAAATAGCCGAGGCTCAAGCCAAGCGAGGCAAGGGTGACCTTGACCAGCTCTACCGCTCGGCCGATTTATGGACTGTGACGCCTCATGAAGAAGTCTCCCCGCCGGAAATCACCGAAAGCCTGCCCGCCGGCTTAGACGAGGAATATGTCGACCGTCTGGCCTTTGGCGAGGGAGTCGAAGCCGAGAAGGCGAATGGGACAAACCGGGTGGCTGATCGCCTGATAGAAGATACCCTGGCTCAACTAGGCCGGCACGCGCCGGTTGAAGTGGACGCCAATACCTCGCTGGCCAAGGCGATTCGCCAGATGAATACCCACAATATCGGCTGCGTGTTGGTGACGGACGAAAACGACCGGCTGACCGGAATTTTGACCGAGTGGGATGTGCTCATGCGCATAGCCGGCATTGTCGATGATTTGACAACGACTACGGTTGGTCAGTTTATGACAGCCGATCCGGTGGCCGTTCGCGCCGATATGCCGATCGCCCATGCGTTGCACCTGATGTCCATCAACGGCTTCCGTCATTTGCCGCTGGTCGATGAGAACTACCAGCCGGTGAGCGTGATTTCATTCCGCGACGTGGTCCATCATTTGCACGCCGACTCGACCGGCATTGATTAAACAAATTCAACCCGGCCCGATCCGGGGCTATGTATCTCGTAAAATGTGGCGCATCCCTGGATGCGCCACATTTTACGAGCCTCATAATCCGGCTTGAATTGGTCGGAGTTTCAGAGAAGGAGAATTTTTCTATGAGAATTGGACTTGATCCGTCGGCCGGACCAGAGGTAAACGAGGTCAATGAGGCGGGGTTGATCGTCAATGACTTCGCCATCGTCGCCGCCACGGCTAACGGCACCGGCAGCCAGACCGCGAACCTGGCTATCCTTCGCGCTCTTTTCAAGCTGGGTATTCCGGTTAATGGTAAGAATATCTTTCCTTCGAATATTCAGGGTTTGCCGACCTGGTACCATATCCGGTTGAGTCGCGACGGTTTTACCGCCCGTCGCCATACGGCCGAGATCCTGGTGGCATTCAATCAGGCAACGATTCTTCAGGATATCCAGACCTTACCGCCCGGTGGTGTATGTTTATATAATGGCGACTGGCGGTCAATTCCTCAACGGGAAGACGTCACCTACTATGCCGTACCGGTTAACGAATTTGTTCGCGAGACGGGGATGAAGGGCAAACTGAAGGACTATATCAGTAATATGGTCTATGTGGGCGCGCTGGCCTGGCTTCTGGATATCCCTCTGGAACGCTTAGATGAAGCATTGAACTTTCAATTTAAGGGCAAGCGTAAAACGGTGGAGGCCAATATGGCCGTGGTCCGCGCGGCTTACGACTGGTCAGCAACCAATCTGAAGCGGCGACACCTGCACCGCGTCGCGCCGATGGACGCCACAGCAGGAATGATCATGATGACCGGCAATGAGGCTGCCGCCCTGGGCGCGGTCTTCGGCGGTGTCACCTTTGCCGCCTGGTATCCTATCACCCCTTCTACAAGCTTAATCGACGCGCTTAATAGCTATCTGGAACAATTACGCGGTGTCAAAGACACGGGTGAGGCGACATACGCAGTTATTCAAGCCGAGGATGAACTGGCGGCCATCGGCATGGTAATCGGGGCGGGCTTTGCCGGAGCAAGGGCCATGACGGCCACCTCCGGGCCGGGCATCTCCCTCATGGCCGAATACGCCGGTCTGGGCTACTTCGCCGAGGTTCCGGCCGTCATCTGGGATATTCAGCGCGTCGGCCCCAGCACTGGCCTGCCGACACGTACCAGCCAAGGCGATGTCACTTTCGTCTATTACCTGGGTCATGGCGATACCAAGAACGTCATTCTCTTGCCGTCTTCTCTACAAGAGTGTTTCGACTTCGGTTACCAGGCATTTGATTTAGCTGACCTACTCCAGACACCGGTATACGTGCTGAGCGATCTCGATCTCGGCATGAATAACTGGATGTCCGAGCCGTTCGTCTACCCACCGCAACCGATGAAACGCGGTAAGGTCCTGACGGCGGCCGATGTTGCCGAACAGGGCTTTGCCCGTTACAAGGATATCGACGGCGATGGTATTCCTTACCGCACGTTGCCCGGCAATGACCATCCCCGCGCGGCTTACTTTGCTCGCGGCACGGGTCACAATGACAACGCCGTCTACAGCGAGAGACCCGAAGATTGGGAAAGCAACATGCTCCGCTTGGCGCGAAAATTCGATACGGCACGGGATTTGGTACCGGGACCTGTCATTGATGAAGTCGAGGGCGCGGCGATCGGTCTGATCGCCTATGGCACAACTCGCCCGGCCATCGAGGAGGCTCGCGGCCGGCTAAGCGCGGCCGGCGTGCCGACCGGCTTCATGCGGCTGCGAGCGCTACCCATTAACAACGAGGTCGAAGCCTTCATCGCCCGCCATGAGCGCATCTACGTCATTGAGATGAATCGTGACGGGCAGGTAGCCACGATCCTGCAATCGGAATTACCGGGGCTGAGTACGCGCCTCACCTCCTTGACCCACTTCGACGGCATGCCCTTGACAGCGCGCTGGATTTTCGAATCTGTGATGACCTGTGAGACTGCCCAACCGGCGAGCCGCCAGGATCAGCCGTCACAAGCAGCCGATCGCGCCAAGGATGTAAACGGCCACTCATTTGCGTTAAACGCGATCATGCTCGATGAATATTGATGCCTGAGGAAAAATCATGGAAAGCACATCCCCACGATCTATCAAAGTCAATGCCATCGGCCTGGCCCAGGCCGACTACAAAGGCCTGCCGTCAACTCTGTGCCAAGGTTGTGGTCACAATTCCATCGCCAACCAGATTGTCCAAATCGCCTACGAGTTGAGTCTGCGACCGCATGAAGTGTTGAAGCTGAGCGGCATCGGCTGTTCGAGCAAATCGCCGGCCTATTTCCTGGGGCAGAGCTTCGGCTTCAACACGCTGCACGGCCGCATGCCGTCGCTGGCCACCGGAGCGCTGATCGCCAACCACCACCTGCGCGGTATCGGCGTCAGCGGCGACGGTGATACGGCCAGTATTGGCCTGGGCCAGTTCAAACACATGGTACGGCGCAACGTGCGCATGGTCTACATCGTCGAGAATAACGGCGTGTATGGTCTGACCAAGGGGCAGTTCTCGGCCACGGCCGACGAAGGCCAGGTGCTGAAATACGCCGGAACCAATGAATTCCCGCCCATCGACATTTGCATGGAGGCTATCCTGGCCGGCTGCGGCTTCGTGGCTCGCTCGTTCTCCGGCGATGCCGGCCAGGTGCGCGAATTGCTGAAGGCCGCCCTGAGCCACCGCGGCACGGCGGTGATCGACATCATCAGCCCGTGCGTGGCCTTCAACAATGAGGATACCTCGACCAAGAGCTATGGCTACGGTAAGGAGCATGAGAATCCTCTGCACGGCATCGGCTACGTGCCCAAAGAAGCGGAGATCGAGATCGAACCTTACGATCCGGGCGAGATGCGCGTCGTCGAGATGCACGACGGTTCGCTGATCCAGTTGCGCAAACTGGAATCGGATTACGACCCGACCGACCGGCTGGGAGCGATGCACCGGCTACAATGGGCCCAGGAAAAGCAGGAATTCATCACCGGTCTGATTTATTATGATGACTCCCGACCGAATCTGGCCGAGACTTTTCGTCTTGGCGGCGCTTCTTTGTCAACGTTGGCTGACGAGCAAATCCGACCAGCCCAATCCGTTCTGGACGGTTTGATGAACAGCCTCATGTGAGAGTTCAACCACGACCGGAAAAAGAAAAAGGCCAAGGTTTGAACGCCTTGGCCTTATTGCTCCTCTTCGTGTCAGGTCTTTTTATTCTTCGGTCGCCGGCGGCTGGACATCCATTAATTCCACTTCGAACACCAGCGTGGCGCCGGGTGGGATGGTACCCGCGCCGCCGTCGCCATAGCCGAGTTCGGCCGGGATGATCAACTGGCGTTTGCCGCCGACTTTCATGCCGGCCACGCCTTCATCCCAGCCCTGAATGACTTCCCCCGCGCCGAGGGTGAAATTAAACGGGAAACCGGCATCCAGCGAGCTGTCGAACTTCACGTTATCGGTCAGCCAGCCGGTGTAGTTCACGGTGACTGTGCTGCCGGACACGGCTTCTTCGCCGTCACCCTCGACCAGGTCATAATATTTCAGGCCGCTATCGGTCGTGGTGAAGTCCGCTTCGGACACCTCGGTCGGCAGAACCAATGGCTTAACCTCAACAAGTTCGACCTCCATGAGAAGTGTCGAGTTCGGTGGTATCTGGCCACCACCCTGCTCGCCCAAGGCCAGTTCCGGCGGGATCACCAGCAGCCGACGGCCGCCCGGTTTCATCGTCGATATGCCTTCATCCCAACCGGGGAGAAGCATATCGCTGCCAAGCGTGAATGTCTGCTGCTCTTCGCTGTCAAACGTCGAGGCGATAAAGGTGTTCCCGTCCTGCAGCCAGACTGAATAATTAATCACGACATCCTGGCCATTCACCGGGATATCGCCCGAACCTTCCACGATGTCATAGTATTGCAGGCCGCTGTCAGTCGTCGTCAGGTCGTCCTCGGCCACCTCCGGCGGGGTTGGCGGGGGCGCGGCCGACAGTAACTCGATATCCATATTCAGCGTCGCGTTGGGTGGGATAAAGCCGCCCGCGCCTTCCTCCCCAAAAGCCAGTTCGGGGGGGATAATCAAGCTCGCTTTTCCGCCCTCTTTCATCAACAATAGTCCCTCGACCCAACCGGGGAAGAGGTTTTCTTCAGTCATCGTGACAACAATTGGGCTACCCTGGGTGATGGTATTGATAAACTCGGTGCCGTCTTCCAACGTTCCGACAGCGTTCATCGAGATGAGGTCTCCGACTTCAGGTGCCCGGCCGGTACCGATCTGGGTCTCGGTGAAGACCAAGCCGCTTTCCGTGGTAACCGACTCGCCGCTTGCCGGCTCGCCAGCGGGTGCGCTTTCCTCGACAGCCGCTTCGTTCTCGGCCGCCTCACCGTCGGCGGTTTCCCCGCCTGTCTCGGCCGTGCGGGTCAATTCCGCCGCTTCGTCCGGTGACACGGCCGGACCGCAAGCCACCACCAGTAATAAGACCGTGAGTAGCGCCACCCACGTAGTGATCACAAATCGTTTCGACATTCCTTACTTCTCAAGCTCCTTATGGTGAATCTCTGGCGGCTGGCGGCAAGGGCCGAAAGCACGTCAGTGCCAACGAGCGTGAATGGTATCGCTTCCGGCCCTCTTGCGCCACATATCCCCATTACTCACTCACAATTGCGAGGTTGTACCTGATGAGCCAGAGCTTATAATCACGGTCTATGTCGTTCTGGTTTGACATCCGTGGGGAGCGCGTCGCCCGCTACCTGATCATTGTACCGGCGTTGCTGGTCTTTTTTTTCCTGGCGCTTGGCGCAGCACGAAGCATGTCGCCGACCAATGACGAACCCGTGCACCTGGCGCGCGGTGTGGCTCTCCGCCAGACAGGCGACCTATCCCTGCAATTCGAACATGCTCCGCTCAGCCACCGGCTGATAGGCGCGCTCGTGGGGACAGAACCGGGACTTCCGGAAATAAGCGGGCTTGAAAACCGGTCCGGTGGCGATCGCCTGGCCATCGCCAGGGAATTTCTCTGGCAGAAGGGCGTAGATGTTGACCGGCTGATGTTGTTGGGACGCTTGCCGATCCTTTGGTCTGGAGTGGTTCTAGGCGCTGTCCTCGCTCTTTGGCTGAATGCCGCCGTTCAATCAACCACACGAGCGGAAAACACCCGGCAGCGAATAGCCGCCCTGGCGGTGGTCATGATTCTCTATGCCACATCGGCCAATCTCCTCGCCTCGGCCGCGCTGGCGACGACTGATTTTATCGCGACAATAACCTATTTCAGTGCGATCTGTGCCTGGTGGTTTTACTGGCGACAGCCGTCTCGCCGTCGGTGGATTTTGGCCGGTATCATGCTGGGATTGGCGCTGTCGGCCAAGTTAACCGGGGTTTTACTCGTGCCCTTGCTGGTTGTCCTGGCTTATGTCCACCCCCCTCGAAAGCCTTGGTGGCGCCCCGCCATCTTGGCGCTCGGCTTGTTGCCGATCGCCGCCCTGGTGCTTTGGTCTGTCTACGCCTTCCAGATCAGCGCTTGGCGCGAGTGGCTGATTCCCGCCCCGGCTTACTGGGAGAGTTGGTCCTCCGTTCTGACCCATGTCGCCGGGGGTCACCAGGCGTTCTTCCTGGGGCAGCTCTCAAGCGAAGGCTGGTGGTTCTATTTCCCGGTAACCTTCCTGATTAAAACGCCGGTTGTCGTCCTGTTATTACTCGCTGTGTCGTTGGCAGTAATCGCTCGCCGGCGCGCGAGCTGGCCGGTGGCGGCATTCACTCTTTTGCCGGCCGCCTTATTGATCGCCGTGGCCGCTTACAGCCGGCTCAACATCGGCTACCGCCACATCCTGCCGGCGCTGCCCTTTCTGTTCTTGATGATTGGCGTGGCAATTCCGGACATCTGGCGCCAGAAAATCGGCCGGTGGGGATTGGTGGCGGGCATGGCCTGGGTGGTGGTCGCTGCCTTTCTCCAACACCCGCATCAACTGGCCTACTTTAACGAGTTAATCGGCGGCTCGGCTCAAGGCTATCGCTTTGTCGGCGACTCCAACCTCGATTGGGGACAGGATTTGCAGGGTTTGGCCGAGTATGCAGCCAGTGCGGGCGACGATCTCTCTATATCCTATTACGGTACCGGCGACCCCGCCTACTATAAGCTCGCCCATTCATCTTTGGCAGTCTCGGCAGGCTCCGGCGATCCGGGGTTTCACCCGGCTAATCCCGCGCCCGGTCGGTATGCGATCAGCGCCGCCCATTGGCAAGGTCTGCTGCCGGAAGCCGACCTGTTTGATTGGTTCAGGCGGCAGAAACCGGTTGACCATATCGGTTATTCCATCTTGATCTATGAAGTCGACGAAGCGCAACCCGGCAAGTGGATCGCCCAATGCCTGACTCCAGGCCCGCTCCTGCCGGGGGATGAGGCCGAAAACCTTGTCGGGCTGACCAGCCCGCGCCACCTCATCTTCGACTGCGAAACTTCATGGGTTTTCCCGGGTGACGGACAGCCCGGCTGGTACATCCTGCCGATTCGCGAGGAGGGGTGGTGGTTTGAAGGCTGGCCTTATGCTAAACCGGTCCCTGTCTACCGCCACCGAGCCAACGAGTTCGGACCAGCCTACGAAGTTTATTATTGGCCCGGTGAAACCACGCCAACTAAACTTTCGCGCTCAACACAAACCGACCCCATTCTTACCGGTGCGGCCGACTTATGGGACTATACGAACAGCGATGGCGAATGGCTGACACTTTGGCGAGTAACGACCCCGACAACCGAACCGCTTTCGGTACAAGCCCATCTCTATGACGATGACGCGGACCCATCACCTATTGTGGCCGACGGGCTTGGTTTTGCCAACGAACAGTGGCAACCTGGCGATTGGTTTATCCAACGTCACATCTTTGGCACGTCAGGAAACGTGATGGAGACCGGACTGTATAATTACCTGACGCTGGAAGCCGCCGGGCCGAAAGCACGGCTACCAGCCCGATGACAATCCTTCGGAGGTTGTTCGAGGTTTGAAAGAAACTTTGGAGATGATACTATTATTTAGCGTCCTGCCGCAGCAAACACCCCTTTCTCATCATGACACCTCGATTGGTCCGCGTCTCTCTGGCATTCATCCTCGGCATTTATCTGTTTCTGGCCGTCGGGTATGGCATCATCACACCCCTGTTTGAGACGCCGGATGAGCATCTGCATTTTTTCACGGCTGAATTCATCGCCCGCGAACAAAGGTTGCCGACCACCCGCGATGGCGGATTAATGGGCCAGGAAGCAGCCCAGCCCCCCCTCTACTACGCGCTGGCATCTTTATTGGTCCGGATGGTGCCGGCCGGCGACGCCAGCCGCGCCATATGGCCCAATGGCCGCACCGATACTTCGGCGGTTGTCGGGCGCTTATGGCCGAATCCGGAAGCCGATCCGCAGGATCCGCGCGGCGAGAGCCGGGCTAACCCGCCGATCAACGTCAACATGTTCATCCATACCGCGAACCAAGCCTGGCCCTGGCGAGGGTACGCGCTGGCGGCGCACCTCATACGCATCGTGTCGGCCATCTTTGGGTTGGGGACGTTACTGAGCATTTTTGCCGCCGGACGGGTGGTATGGCCGGAAGCGCCGGAGCGGGCGCTGGTCGCTACAGGCCTGGTAGCCTTCCTGCCGCAGTTCGCCTTTTTGCACGGCGCAGTGACGAACGATGTGGCCGTTATTTTCTTCAGTTCGGCGGCGATCTGGCAACTACTGCGCCTCGTGCAGCAAGACCCGGCCGTTGAGAGGCGATCAAATGTCGGCGCCTACCTCCTCCTGGGTCTGACGATTGGCCTGGCGATGCTGTCAAAAGCCGCGGGCATCATCCTCATGGTCTATGTGGTCGCCGTTCTAGGTCTCCAGACACTTTTGACCGGCCGCGCCTTGCGATGGCGACAGGCATTAACAACCACCGGCTTGATCATCTTGCCGGCGCTCCTGGTCGCTGGGTGGCTTTTATGGCGCAATTGGACCTTGTATGGCGATCCGACGGCGGCCAACCAGTTTGTTTTGATAGCCGGCGGCGAGCGGCCGTTCACCCTGCGCCAGGTTTGGAACGACTTCGACCGCGTCTGGTTCTCCACCTTTGCCATTTTCGGCTGGATGAATCTCCAGGCGCCGACCTGGGTTTACATCATCTGGAACGTCATCGTTCTTACCGCTCTGCTCGGCGGGGCACAGTGGGCTATCCTAACCTGGCGCAGACATCAAGGTGGGAGCGATCATTCCGCTGAAAAGAACAGCGTTCCGGCGCAGCTCAGCCGCTTGCTATTCCATCCGGCGGTGATCCTGCTTGGCTGGTTTAGCGTAGTCGCCCTGGCCTGGCTGCAATTCATGCTGCGCACGCCGGCCGATCAGGGGCGGCTCTTTTTCCCGGCGCTCATCCCCATGGCCCTGGGAACAGCCTTTGGGCTTAGCCGCTGGCCGAAGCCGTGGACACAGGCCGGGGCGCTTACTCTGGCGCTGGCTACCTCTGTTTATTGCCTGTTTGGCGTCATCAGGCCGGCCTATGCCCCACCACCCATCGTCAGAGCGGTTCCCGCGGGAGCAACTCCCCTGAATATTACTTTTGATGAGGGCTTGAGCCTTCTCGGAGCAACGGTGGATACACCGGCAGTGCGGGCTGGAGAATGGGTCTGGCTTACCCTGTACTGGCAAGCGCGGGCCGGTGAGATGGCGCACGCGCCTCAGGTCGACCTGGAACTCTTCGGCCGTGGTTACGAGCGCATCGGGCGCTTGCTGGCCTACCACGGCCGCGGCAATTATCCAGCCACGCTCTGGCCTGATGGGGGGATCATCGCCGACCGGATCGCCGTACGGTCATTTTTCGACAGTGCCGCGCCGGTTGAAGCGCGCCTGACCGTCAGGTTAAGTGAAGACGCACCGCGGCAAGACGTCGCGACCGTTAAACTCATGCCTGATCGGTGGCCGGAACGACTGGAGCCCATCGCGACAATGGGTGACGTCATTGAGTTAGCGTCAGCCGACTTACCGGATGACGCGGCCACACCGGGGGATTCAATTCCAGTCCGGCTTCAATGGCAAGTAGTCGCCCCGCCGGGACCGGCATTGTTCCATGTTTTCGTGCACGTGGGCGACCCGACTCAACAACCACTGGCACAATACGACGGACCGATCATGGCCGGACCGTTTGGCCCAAGCGAGTACCCGCCTCATCTCTGGGAGGCAGGCGAGGGATTCGAGGATACAGTTCGCCTGACGTTGCCCGAGGACCTGCCGCCGGGAGAATACCCGATCCAGGTCGGCGTTTATGACTTCGCCAGCGGCAATCGTTTACCGGTCATGGTGGCAGACGAACGGCAACCGAACGATACGTTGCGTGTCGGCCGGATCATAATCCGCTAGCTGTGCTGTGCTGGCCCTTCTGGATGGATATTATCGCACACTGATTTTGTACAGCGTCCCGTTGGCATAGCCGGCCGCGTACAGTTCGCCGTTGATATCCTGGCCGAAAGTGCTGTAAGGAACCAGGGTCCGTCCAGCCAATTCTACCTTCCATTCGTCGCCTTCGCGGGCCATTGTCCAGAGACGGCCAGTGCACCAATCGCCGAAGAAATAACGGCCATAGAGAGCCGGATGTTTCTGGCCGCGATAGATCAGGCCACCGATGATCGAACACTCACCCTGGCTATGATTGTACTCATGGACCGGAAAAACGTAGTTTGTACCCGGCAAACAGGTGTCAGCGATTTCCGGGTGAATGGTCGTGTAATCGACTGTTCCCTCCCAGCAATGCCAGCCGAAGTTGGCCCCGCCCGGCGCGCTACCGGGGTAGTAATTGACTTCCTCCCGTTGCCATTCGCCGACATCAGCGATGTAGAAATCGCCGTTCAAGGGATCAATAGAAATTCGCCAGGGATTTCGCAGGCCGGTAGCCCAGATTTCATCACATCCGGCATCCCCCAGGATAGGATTGTCCGGCGGAATGGAATAATACTCGCCGGTGCCACAGTCGCGCGGCAGGCCGCGAGCAGGGTCCGGATCGATGCGCAAGATCGACCCGAGCATGGTATCGCGGCGCTGGGCATTGTTGAATGGATCGCCGGGAACGCCCATCGGGTCATAGGGATCAGGCCCCCCATCCCCAACCGGGATATAGAGATAACCATCCGGACCAAAAGCCAGGTCGCCGGCATTATGAACGGGACTAAAGCCACCAGAAGCAGGCGGCTTTTCGATGGCCATAAAAGAGCGCAGGCTATTTGGATCGGCCAGATCACCGTTGCCGGGGTCGACAGACCCGCGGGCGATCTGGAGGTGCCGTGATGTCGTATAGGCGATATAGAAGTAAGGCGTTGCCGGATAATCCGGATGGAAGGCCAGGCCCAACAAACCTTGTTCGAAATTTTGGTCAAATGCAATTTGATCAGAGATATCGAGGAAAGGCGTCGGGTTGATGGTTCCATCGGAGTAGACGATCCAAATCTTCCCCTCGCGACCGGCCAGGAATAGCCGCTGGTCACCGGCATGCTTGATGGCGGTAATCGTCTTATTATCAAAACCGGCAACAAATGGGACAAGTTCGATTTGTGGGGGGCGAGGCTTGCCCACATAGGGCATGAAGATTTGGTTGCTATCAGCCACCGGTTCGGCGGTGGCCACAGGTCGATTTCCCCATCCGATAACCAACACCAGGGCGATAAGGAAGGTCGACGGCAGCCATAGTCGACGAAATGTGAGGTACGATGAAGAGACCACGACGAATACTCCTTTGAAATGCGGCGACCCCTACCCCTTTGCCCGGCAGCGATTCCTGTGGCGAAGGAATAAAGCGGCAGGGGTATAAAAAGATAGTGTTGTTTATGTATTTTAGAACAAATAAAAAGGGATTCCAATAACAACGGCCGATCCGCAGCAAATGTTACGGTCGTTCAATCGGTACACCTTTCTGGTAAGAAATGCTAGGGCAGTTCCAGCACCAAAGCCGGAGCAACCAGGCCTTTAACCCCGTAATAGTTGTCGAAGGCGGCACTGATGTGATGAATACCCCCTTCCGGCACCGTCCGGCTGAGGGTTATCGGGATATCGACCGTTCCCGAAGGACCAACCACCCCTTGGTATTCACGCGCGACAAGGGCATTGTTAGCCTCAAAAGGATCGATGTCATGACCACCGTTGGGCAAGCCCTGGGTGAAGCGACCGCCTTCGACCACCAGGACAACTACCGGCTGGCCGGGCGGCCCGCTGACCTGCACGGTTTGGTTAGCACTGCCGTCCGTGGCCGGCGGTGTGAGGCCAGGAATCTCAAGCTGCGGCCGGGTTGGTAAACCCGAACGCAAGACGGCCACCGCGCCGCTATGATTAGGTCCCTGCGGCCCGGGATCAGCCATCCGCCAAACCTGATTGACCAGGTTTTCGCCGGAATCGAAGACGGCCGTGACCGTCGCGCCGACAAGCTCCAGACCGCCGACGCTTCCGGAGTCACCCGGTCCAGGAGCGCTCGAACCCTGAATGCTGGTCGGATCGACATCGACTGAGAATTCAAAGCGGTCATTGGGATCGAAACTACTGAAGCGCAAGACGAGGACATCGTAACCACCATCACGCGGCTGTTCGTACGTGTGGCCATTTAAACTCATTCCCACTTTGGTATCGATGGTCAGATCCTTGGCAACTGTGTCACCGGCCGTTCCGAATGGATCGAAGACCATGTCAGGGAAAATGGCTGTACTCAGATCGATACGCAATTCCAATAGTTGCGCTCCATTCATCGACTGGTTCCCAACCACGAAGGAATTGGCATTGAATGTACTGGCGTTGATCGCCTTAAAGGGCGTGATGTGGAGCGTGGCGACGTTGTTATTGGGGGTCGGCGTGGGGGTAACGACCGGGGTCGGCGAGGGGTCAAACCGGATCAGGGGCAGTAGGACCTGAGCGACCGGGGTAATGGCCGGATTCTGTACCCACAAAGGGCCGGCGCTGCCGGCGTTCGAATAGCCGACAACCATGAAACCCACCGCAAACACCACCACAACGGTGACCGACAGGTACAAGGCTAGACGAATACGAATCTTTTTCATTTGGTGAATCCTCACGGTATTTCGAAAGCATCGCCCGGCAAAGGCTGTCCGGCCTGCGTGGCCGGCAGACGCTCTCCCGTTGATGTATTGTAAAAGCCAACCAGGAAACGCCAATCAGGCGCGGGGGCTATGCCTGCCGGAAATGTATGGCGATCGCGGATCATATCCCCTTTCCGCCACATCGTCATGGGGCTAAGACCTCGATTTGGTGGTCCGTCAGCTTGTGCGACCAGTTGGCCATTACCATCAACCAGGTGGACGAAAACACTGGCATCGGCTGTCGGCTTTTCGATCGCCTCCCAATACAGAGTAACCTGCTGCTGCCCACTGACCTCATCCGATTCAACTGCCACTAACCGGACAATATCGGCATAGGTCACCGGTTCAGCCAGCGGATTCTCGGTAACCAGCGGGTCGGCAGGGCGTATGACGGTCGTGGTAACAGGCTGCGGCTCGGTTTGCCCATCCGGTGACTTTGCGCCCACAAAAACCGTGACCATGGTTGGACCATCCAGTGCTCCTTCGGGGAGAACCGTGAGCCGATCCCGAAAAACCTCGCCGGCACGCCAGCCCAACGTTGGATTCATACCCTGGCCGGGGTAACTATTGTGTTCGAAGAGCTTGCGCCACCCGTCCGGGTCTTGCACAACCAGCTGGCTGCTGATGGTGTAATCGGTATCGATGTCACGCAATGCGCGCCAGGTGAGAATCAAATCGGCCACTTCCCCGGCGAACAGGGGTTCCACTTCAACCGCCGCCAGCGTCAGGTCGTCGTTGATAACAATCGTCTCTTCGCGGTCCGGCACAGACGAGAGACGCTCAGCCTGGGGATAGAGCGCCAGCAGGTGGAACAACAAGAGGCCAAAGAGGATCGCGGGCGGTATGGACGCGGCGATCAGGCAGGCCACTTCCTGGCGACCAGGCGCGCGCCACCACCGCGCGAATCCGGCCGCGGCCAGCCACGCCAGGGCCGGCAACCCCGGCAGCCACCAGCGTGCTTCCGGGACCATCCAGCCGGCTTCCTTGACGGTCAACGCCTTGACGGCAAGGTAAAGATAGGAGATGGCCAGAAAGCCAAGCAGGACCATTGGGGCGATGAGTGCTACTTGCCGGGGTGGTGCGAGCGCTACCCTTTGGGAGATGGATGCCAGGGAGGCTCGTTTTTCGCCATGCGTATCTCGTTTGGCCCACCCCAGAAGCATGACCACCAGCGCCCCTAACCAAAATAGATAGAGCCAGCCCGGACCGTAGCCGACATCGCCCGCGCTCCAGTCAAGCCAGTAAGAGCGCCAGATCGCCGGGGAAAACGGTAACACGTGACTGAAATCGATCGGGCTGAGACGGAGAACCCGGCCAACGGGCAAGCTTCCGGACAATCCCAAGGCATCTCGCATGCGCACGGCGTTGAACCACAACCACCCAGCCCACAATGGTATCAACCCGGTCATGGTGACGGCGGCAGCTGCCAGAGTTGCCCGCCATTGCCTGAAGATCAACAGGTGGCCGAGGATGACTACCCCCAGAAACGCGAGCACGAAGACACCGTTGGCTTTTGTCAGGATGGCTGCCGCGCCCAACAATCCTAGGATGAAGAATAAACGCAACCGTGGTCGGGTATCAGGGTGACTTTGCATGCGATCCAGCAACAAGATGGCATACGACATGACGATAGCGACAACCGCCGTCAAGGGCATGTCATTATTCACTGAACCGCTGAGATGGATAAAGTTCGGTTGGAAGGCGAGCAGGCTGGCCATGAGTATACCTACCCACGGGCGGTAAATCTGTTTTCCCGCGCGATAGAGGGCCGCGATTCCTAACAATCCCAGGAGGGCAGCGCTAATGCGGCTGGTATAAAGCAATGGCGTTGAACGAGGGGTAGTATGAACCACCGGATTGAGATTGCCTCGCGGTGTACTGAGATAATGCGGGTTTTCATCCACCTCAATCGGCGGCGGTGGGTTTATATCGGACAAAGGTACGGGAATCGGCCAGCCGAAAAACGCCGCGAATGTGAAATAGACCGGGGGCTGGTGCCATTCGGTGTAGCGAATTTCGCTGTCGACCAACCCGCGATTGGGCAGTCCGCGAATTTGACGCATAACCTGGATGTATTCAAAGTTGAGCAATTCGTTTGGCGTTGCGTGGGCCGGCAGCCGGAAAGCCATCCAAACTCCCGCGATGAAGTAGAGCAGCAACAGGCCGGTGATGAGCGCAAGGTAGAGATGGGTCTTCATGGCGCAAACCCTGATTATAGCCGAATACTGCCTGCCGGCGTCTCTTGCGCTATAGTACAGCCCGTATGAAAGCAGTCATCACCGGCGCGACCGGTTTTTTGGGTGGGGCCGTCACTCGCCGCCTGGTCGACGAAGGCGTCGATGTTCACGTTCTGGCTCAGGCTCATTCTGATCGTCACCGCCTCGCCGGTTACCCGGTCACCTGGCTGACAGGCGATATCACCATACCGGCGACATTGCGACAAGTCTTTGAAGGCGCTGACTGGGTGATCCATGCCGCCGGCATGCTGGGTCGCGCCGGGGTCAGTGAAGATACCTATCGACTTGTCAACGCCGAAGGTGCGCGCAATGTTTTCACGGCTGTGGCCGAAACGCGTGCCGCCGGTAGGATGCCGCCGGAAACACGGCTGCTCCATATCAGCAGCGCCGGCGTATTGGGACCGTTGCCGCGCCACGGAAACGGTATTATCGTGGATGAAACCGCAGTTTTAGCCCCATCCAACTCCTACGAGCGCAGCAAGGCGCTGGCCGAAAACTACGCTCGCGAGTTCATCCTCAGCGGACTGCCGATCGTTATCGCCCGTCCTGAATTTGTGTACGGTCCCGGCGACATTCACGTCCTCGGCTTGTTTCGCACCATCCGGCGAGGCGCATTTTTCTACATCGGCAACGGTCATAATACCTGTCACCCAACCTATATCGATGACTTGGTCAACGGTCTGCTTCTCTGCTTACGGCAGGGTCGCCTTGGTGAAATCTACCAGATTACCGGTCCGCGACCGGTCACATTTCGCGAGCTAGGCGAGACGATTGCCAAGGAACTCGGCGTATCGTCACCACGCTTGCGAGTCCCGCGCGCACTGGCCTGGCTTGGAGCTGCGGGTCTGGAAGCCGCGGGTAGCGTGACCGGGCAGACCGCCCCACTCAGCCGAACCGGGGTGGCTTTTTTCAGTGAAAACCGTCGTTCAACTTATAAAAAAGCCCAGCGCGAATTAAACTATATTCCCCAAATTGATTTAACCGAGGGTGTCGCCCGCAACGTGGCGTGGTACCGGTCTGAAGGATACCTGTAAACAGTCCACTCAGCTGGTGGTTCTATAGAATTTGCAAAATAGCTATAATTAATAGGGCCAATCTGCTTGTAATCACCCAGACCACACAATACAATAAAATTGAAAATCATAGACAGGCCAAGGGTTCAAGGGTGAACCGCGGCCTGGGAGGTAAGATACGATGAAAGAAAACGGTCGCAACAATGGCCGCGGCGAGGTCGGCAGCCTCACTGTCAAGCGAGGCTTGGCGCAAATGCTTAAAGGCGGCGTGATCATGGACGTTGTGACGCCAGAACATGCGCGGATCGCCGAAGAGGCCGGCGCGGTCGCGGTGATGGCATTGGAGCGCGTTCCGGCCGATATTCGCGTCAGCGGCGGTGTGGCGCGCATGTCCGATCCCGGTCTGATCAAGGAAATTATGGCTTCGGTTAGCATCCCGGTCATGGCTAAAGTTCGCATCGGACATTTTGTTGAGGCTCAAATATTGGAAGCTATCGGCGTTGACTTCATCGATGAGAGCGAAGTTCTGACCCCGGCCGACGAGAGCTATCACATCAACAAGCATGACTTCAAGATCCCTTTCGTGTGTGGTTGTCGCAATCTGGGTGAAGCCCTGCGGCGTGTCGGGGAAGGCGCGGCCATGATCCGGACAAAGGGTGAGGCTGGCACCGGCGACGTCGTCGAGGCGGTTCGCCATGCGCGTTCGGTCTTGGGCGAAATTCGGCGCCTCCAGAGCATGCCCGACGAGGAATTGATGACCTATGCCAAGGAGATCGGCGCGCCTTATGAATTGGTTAAAGAGACCAAGACGCTTGGTCGCCTGCCGGTGGTCAATTTCGCCGCCGGCGGTATTGCTACACCAGCGGATGCGGCTTTAATGATGCAAATCGGCGTGGACGGCGTTTTCGTCGGTTCCGGCATCTTTAAGAGCGGCGATCCCGCCCGCCGGGCCAAGGCTATCGTCGAGGCCACAACTCACTTCCGCAACCCGGATATCTTAGCACGGGTCAGTGAAAACCTGGGTGAACCGATGGTCGGCATCGGCGTCCACACGCTAACGGAAGAACAACAATTAGCCGGCCGCGGCTGGTAATAGCTTACGAGAAGTTACCGGTTCGGATCATCCCGAGGAAACAGTAAATCCCCGGTGATGACTCGCGCCGGAACTTAACTCGCATCATGAACGACATGAAGATCGGCGTCCTCGCCCTTCAAGGGGCTTTCATCGAACATATTCAGATTCTTAGAGACTTGGGCGTTCAGGCTGTCGAAGTGCGGTTGCCTGAAGATCTGGTGGGGCTGGATGGTCTCATCATTCCCGGCGGCGAAAGCACAACGATCGGCAAACTGGCTGAAACTTACGCCCTGACGCAGCCATTAAGGGATTTCGCCGCGGTCAAACCGGTTTGGGGAACCTGCGCGGGGATGATCTTTATGGCCAAGAATATCGGCCGGGAACAACCATTGTTGGGAGTCATGGACATCGTGGTCGAACGTAACGCCTTCGGCCGCCAGGTCGACAGCTTCATCACGCCGATTCACGTCCGCGTCTTTGAGAACGGCAACCAGGGTGATTTTCCGGCCGTTTTTATTCGCGGGCCGCGTCTGGTGGCAGCACACGGAGAGGCACAAGTCATTGCCGAATTGGCTGACGGGACGCCCGTTGCGGCCCAGGAAGGGCAGTGGTTGGTCACTTCATTCCATCCTGAATTGACCGGCGACGTTCGTTTCCACGAATATTTCGTTGAGCTGGTTCGACGAAAAGGAATCCAACCCGCGGTCCAATAACATAACCGAGAACTATTCCCCAACCATGCCGAGACCACTCACCAGCCGAAAGAGTGGTCTTTTTTATTCATGGAACCAGGATAATCCGGGGGGTTTCGGGTATCACAATTTCGGCGTCAAGGCCGGCGGGGCATCACCACCGTGAAGGTCGCTCCTCCTCCAATCGGGTTGTTCTCTGCCCAGATATATCCCCGGTGCTGGCTGATAATATTCCGGGCAATGAATAAATTCAAACCAGTTCTTTGCTCGCCGGACTTGGTCGTAAAAAAGGGTTCGAACAGACGATCCTGAATAGCCGGATCGATTCCACGGCCGCTATCAGTCACGGAAAAGGCGATCAGGTCGGCGGGTAAACCGGATTCACTTATCGACTCGAAGGACCGTGACATTCGTCCGGCAAGCCAGCTCATGGGGGCAACCGGTACCCAGAATCGTAACCCAATCGTTCCACCATCGGGCGACATCGCGTCACGGGCATTGGTCAAGAGCGCGATCAGGACTTGGACAATTCGGTTATGGTCGCAAAAGATCGTCGCCAGTTCCGGCGCAATCTCGATTCGCAGGTCAATATTCGCCTGCACCCGAAGCTGATATTCCATGAGCGTCAGGGCATCTTCGATTACGGCGGCAGGGCTGGTGATGGCCATACCGGAATCATCGTTCAACGATGCAGCCCTTTCCCGGCTGTGGGCATAATTACCCAACAATGCAATGATCCGGGCACTCCGGTAAGCATTATGTTCGATCAATTCTATCGACCGTAGGAGTTGGTCATGATCCACAGGTCCATTTTCAAGATGTTCGAGGAGATTGGCACAAGTAGCGGTGATAATACCGATGGGATTCGCCAGTTCCTGTGCCGCGCCAACGGCCAGTGTGCCGATTCCAGCTAATCGCTGAACCGGGATAAGAGCCTCCTGAAGACTTTTCGGCCCGGCATCACCCTCAGTTAGCAGGGAACCTTCGCCCTTACCACCAGCCACCTCCCCCGGAATAAGCGCTGTGGAACCCGAATTCTCCCCCTCAGACACGATATCGCTCTCACGTGAAGGCAAATGTTCCGGGAATAAACTCGTCCACGATCGCCATGCCGGCCAAATGTCAGCTAAACTCAAATTTGTCAATGGATCATCCCCGTATGATGCGGCAAGGGGTCAACGGCTCATATTGCCTGCATCTGACAACAATGAAGACATTCTGAACCCACATTTTACCCAGCGACAGAGCCGGCAAGATTTGCCGCGCGTCAGATCGCTTCGTGGTCCCTCTCAATCTGCCAGACAAAGCACCGGCAGAATGGAGGAAGGGTACGATACTCACCCATCCTAGCCCGTATGATGTCCGTAAATTCAGCGTGAATGCCGCGTGAACTACCGCGATTAGCTTTTGGTAATGAGATCGTCATTCTCTTTCACAAAGAGAGCGTTGGATTCTAATATTAATGGGGTAAGAAACTGTATTATTCGATCGTCTTAAAACGAGAGTGAAGCATGTTAATCAAGAAACGAAACGAAACCGACATTCCATCCTCAGAAATAACCCCGGAACACATTTACATGTCGCGGCGGACATTTATGACCGGCGCAGCAACAGTGGCCGGGGCAGCTGTTTTGGCTGCTTGCGCGCCAAAGACTGACCTGCGCGGCGCCGGCAGCGTTTCCCGGTCTCAAGAGACGGCTGTCCCCGCGGACGGGAGTCCAGCGACGCCAGCAACCGGGCAAACAGACGAACTTGGCGACCCCTGGACGGCTTACGAATCCGTAACGAATTACAACAATTATTACGAATTCTCAACCAACAAAGAGGCGGTTGCCGAAAAAGCCCAGGACTTTCCCACGACACCATGGCAAGTTGCTGTCAGCGGCCTGGTGCGCAATCAGCGTGTTTTTGATATGGATGACCTGCGGGCGGAATTCGACCAAGAAGAACGGGTCTACCGCTTACGCTGCGTCGAAGGTTGGTCGATGGTCATTCCCTGGTTGGGTTTCCCGCTGGCGAAATTACTGGAAGCCGTCGAGCCGACCTCAAACGCCAAGTACGTGCGCTTCGAGACCGTGTACGATCCCAAAAATATGCCCGGTCAAAACAGCCCGTTTTTCGATTGGCCTTATGTTGAAGGTTTGCGTCTGGACGAGGCGATGAATGATTTGACCCTCCTGTCAACCGGGCTGTACGGCAAGGAATTGCTACCCCAAAATGGAGCGCCAGTACGACTTGTCGTGCCTTGGAAGTATGGCTTCAAGAGTATCAAGTCCATCGTCAAGATCGAACTCGTCGATTACATGCCTGAATCTCTGTGGATGGTGGCCGCGCCGAATGAATATGGTTTTTACGCGAATGTGAATCCGGCGGTCAGCCATCCGCGCTGGTCACAGGCTACGGAGCGGCGCATCGGTGAGGCCGGCCGGCGGCCAACATTGATGTTCAACGGGTACGAAGAGCAGGTCGCATATCTATACGAAGGGATGGACTTGGCTGAGAATTTCTGATCGTTCGAGACCAAGGATCAGGGGGATTATTTCAGATAATGACCTTTATGGAAAGCAAGTCCGGGGAAGTGAAGAACGAAAATAGCCTGAACGCTGTTCCGCCGGCCACCCGACGGCGACGGTATGTATCCCGAGAGACATCCCGGCGCCTGCTGCGGATCGGCTACCACGCGATTGGTCTCTTCCCATTGCTATGGCTGTTGTACGATTTCTGGTTCGGCCTGCTTGGGCCGGAACCGATCCGGGCGATGATCCTGCGCACCGGAAAAGCGGCGATCATTATGCTGACGTTGTCTCTGGCAGCTACACCGGCGGGTTTTATTCTGGGCTGGAAGCAGGCCAATGTCATTCGCCGGCCATTCGGTCTTTATGCGTTCATGTACGTGGTTCTTCACCTGCTCATATTCGTCTGGCTGGACTACGCCTGGATGTTGCCGCTCATCGTGGAAGAAATCATCGCTCGCCGCTATGCCCTGGTCGGATTCGCCGCTTTCGTGCTGCTCATCCCTCTGGCTATCACCTCAACCAAGGGTTGGCAACGCCGCTTGGGAAAAAACTGGAAACGGGTCCATCGCATTGTCTATCTGATCGCGATTCTGGCTGTCGTTCATTACATCTGGTTGGTGAAAAACGCCTACGCTCAACCACTTATTTTCGCCGGGATCATGGCCTTTCTACTCATGGTTCGCCTGCCGCCGATCAGACAAGCCCTATCACACGCGCGCCGTCGTCTTGGCTCTTAGCAATTCATCGACCCTCAAGCCCTTTCCCAAATCGCTGTAGTGGATTGAGGTTGGCTATAATTACAGCCTATGAATCCATTTGCGGCTGCCCTGCTGGCTATTGCCGGCATAGCTATGACAGCGTTTTTATTTCACTGGTTATTCATCCGGACAGAAGGTGTTTTTGTCGGACGGCGAGTGGTTATCTGGCTTTACGATCTAGCCGCCAAGCGGTATGACAATATCAAGCAATTCGACCCGGATACCGAGAGCGCTTTTGTCACCTGGCCATTACAACGCCGGCTTAAGCAATCGCCCGCGCCGCTTGTTCTTGACGTTGGGACCGGTACCGGACGTCTGCCTTATTTCCTGCTCAGCGAACCAGGCTTTAACGGCCACGTGATCGGCCTAGACGCTTCATCAGGAATGCTGGCTCTGGCCCAGCGCAAACTGGTTCCCTTTGGCGATCGGTTTATGCTCGTGCAACAATCGGCCCAGGACCTGCCGTTCGCAGATGCAAGCTTCGCCGCGGTCACTTGCCTTGAGGCCCTGGAGTTTTTACCGGATGATGTTACGGCTATTGCTGAAATGGCGCGAGTGTTGCGACCAGGTGGAATTTTGTTAATCACTCGTCGTCAAGGACCTGATGCACGGTTTTTCTTTAGCCGCTTTCATAGCCGGGATGATTTTGAATCGCTTCTAACGGCAGCCGGACTGGTCAATATCGACATCCGGCCCTGGCAGGTTGAATATGATTTGGTATGGGCAGTTCGCACTCCGAACTAAGTTCTAACTAAGTTTTCCGATCATTGCGGCCGCATTGATGCTAGAATTCCGAAGATTTTTGTAATTTGTCCGACTCGGGTACCTTATGCAAGCACTTTCTCGCCAAACAGGCGCAACTCCCAATGACCCATTAGGTCGAAAGATTGGTTTCTTTTTCATTCCTCCCATTGTCGGTTTAACTCTAGTAGCAATTATTCTGTCGGTTCTTTTGGGTTTCTACCGCGCTCAAAATAAAGATCAGATTTATAACGGCATCACTGTCTGGGGAACTGATATCAGTGGTAAGACGCTTGATGAAGCACAGGCCGCGCTAAGTGGGTTGGAAGCTTATCCAAAGACAGCGACTATCACCCTGGTTGATCCGGCAACCGGCGAACAACGAACCTTTGCACCGGCTGATCTGGGCATTCAAATCGATGCCCGCCAGACCGCCGATGCCGCATTCGCCATTGGTCGCTCCGGCAGTCCTTTGCAACGGTTGCAAGATACATTCCAAACCTGGTATTACGGCCGGGAAATAACCCCGATCATTGTCTTTGAAGAAGCTCAAATGGATCGGGCAATTTCTGATTTAGCGTCTTCCGTCGAGCGCAGCGCGGTTAGCGCCGCCTGGGATACCAAGGAAGACGGAACGCTTGTCTATACACCTTCTCAAGCAGGCCGCCAAATCGACAGGGATTATCTGCGCCAGCAATTATTGACGCCCGTGAGCCGACTGGCCGATGCCGAAGTCGAACTGGTCGTCCATAACATTTATCCGCCGGTGTATGATGCGCCGGCTGAAGCCGCGCGTCTTCAGCGATTGTTATCCGAGCCTGTGCGCTTCTATTTTCAGGAACCGTTGGACGATCTGGATTTATCGGGCGTCACCTTACCCGCCGAGGATGTCGCCCGTTGGGTGCGTGTTGAACAGATCCAGCAAGCGGATGGACAGTTGGCAAACAAAGTCCTCATCGACGAAAACGCGGCCCGCAACTGGCTGGCGCAATTCGGAGCGCAAATCAAACGCGAGCCGGTAAATGCCCGTTATTATTTCAATGACGATACGCGTGAGCTGGTTCTTGTAGCGCCCCATGTCAATGGTCGCGAGCTCGATGTGGAAGCCACTTTGGAGCGATTCGTCAGCCAGATTGAAAACGGAAATCATGCCGTCCCGATCATTTTGAAGGAAATCATTCCCATAGCTCATTCCGGAGCGACCGCGGCCGATTTAGGCATCACCGAACTCGTTTCAGAGTCCACAACCTGGTTTTATGGCTCTTCAGATGCCCGGAAACACAACATTGCGCGGGCGGCGGCAAATTTTTATGGTGTCGTCGTCGCGCCCGGCGAAGAGTTTTCCTTCAACCGGTACCTCGGCTCGATCAGCGAGGCTGATGGTTACGAGGTGGGTTTGATCATCGTTGGCGGTCGAACGTTGAAAGGAGTTGGGGGTGGCGTATGTCAGGTCAGTACGACATTGTACCAGTCGGCGTTTTGGGCGGGGTTCCCAATCGTGGAACGATGGGAGCACGGCTACATGGTCGGCTATTACAATGACGGCGAAGGGCCGGGCATGGATGCAACAGTTTTTTCGCCAATTGTCGACTTCCGATTTATCAACAACACGCCCCATCATCTGTTGATCGAAAACTACTACAACACTGAATTCGAGTCACTGACATTCAAATTTTATAGCACCAGTATGGGCCGGACAGTCGAGAAGCGAGAGCCTGTATTTGAAAATGTGCAGCCACCTCCTGCCGAGGATGTTTGGGAGTATGACGAGAATCTGGCTCCGGGCACGGTAGAGCAATTTGATTTCGCCACCGAAGGCGCGCGCGTTATTGTCGATCGCCTAGTCTATAACGCTGATGGCGAGCTTATCGAAGAACGATCCTTCGTGAGTAATTACATTCCTTGGCCAAATGTCTATCGTTATGGTCCGGGAGTTGAGCCGGGTGATTATTCACTGGTCCCCGAAGCTCCTTAAGCCCACCAGTTTGACCTGGAGTCGGATTGTTAAGCCAATTCGACTCCGGCATTCACAAATATTTCCCCCACTTATCGCCAGTTTATCCCAACGGGATTGACTATATTAGAACACCTGTGCTATTATCCAAATAGACAGACAAATCCTTTTCCATCCCACCACTACCCCTCCTGACAAGGAGCCGGTGAGTGTGAAACTTGCCGGCTCCTTCCTCTTTCATAGAGGGGCTCAGGGTATGAAATAAGGCTGTCTTTAAGAGCCAAGATTATTCGACTTGATCCATAAGTGGAGAGTGGAAAATGCAGCAAAGTAATTTTTTCAGCAAGTCATTTAGCAGCCCAAAGATGGATATTCGCTTCCAAAGTAACTCGCGCAAAATGATTATCGGGATGATCTTGATCGTCGCCTTAATCGCTTTCGAGATATTTAACTTCGATACCACGCGGTTTGCCCTGGAGAGCATTCTCGGGGAGATCGCATTTTTGGGTATCACCTGGGCGACGATTCTTGCCATCGCCTTCTGCGCTATCGACTTCGCCGGGCTTGCGCGGCTATTCACGCCCGAACGTGGGGCTGAGGAAACAAAGGCGGTTTGGTTCCTGACGGGTGCCTGGTTACTTGGCGCGACCATGAACGCAATCATGACCTGGTGGGCCGTCTCTTTAACGTTATTAAGTCATGACTTCGGCAATGAAGTTCTAGGACGCGATCAGCTATTAGCTATCGTTCCAATCTTCGTGGCCGGGTTAGTGCTTCTGACCCGTGTCCTGTTCATTGGCGCGTTTTCTGTGGCCGGTGAGCACGTTTTCGATTTGGCCGGAACCGACAATTCAACAACGATCAGGACCAGACCGCAGCCGGCACAACAAGTTCCGGTCTCACAACCTGTTGCCTCGGTGTCCAAACCAGCGCCACAACTCACCCCGGTTGAGGATGATGATCCATTGCCTTTCCCGAGCAAGCCTGTGACTACCAAAACCAACCCGTCTGGACGACCACACAGTCGCCCAACGATGCCATCCGGAAGCCGGCCTATGCCTGCGCCAATGGCCGCCAAGCCTCGAAAATAAGAATTAGCGTCGTCCCCTCTGCACGAAAAAGCCGCTCATATTGAGCGGTTTTTTCATGGGCGATTGCTTTAGGCCTA
>Ga0114939_10000395_pt1 | contig 36757 bp, 36 predicted proteins | sample AshMeaCrysSpring_FD_87196 | JGI IMG/M metagenome (GOLD analysis project Ga0114939, IMG submission 87196) | Groundwater microbial communities from Big Spring, Nevada to study Microbial Dark Matter (Phase II) - Ash Meadows Crystal Spring | ecosystem: Environmental > Aquatic > Deep subsurface >...
CATCGAAGAAGAACGACATGGGGCCGAACGACGGTCCCTGGGCATCGGTCGTGTCCAGGGTCCACGTGCCGCTGACCGGGTCGAAGGTCCACAGCTGGTGGATGCCCGCCATCGCCACCCAGACCCGCTGCCCCCACCAGACGACGTCCCAAGGTGAGGACAGGGTGCCCACCGCATCGGTGGGCACCCATGCGCGACCGGTGCCGGCGACCGTCCTCACGGTCAGATCGACCAGCCTGACACCGCGCAGGGCGTGGTTGCCCGTGTCGGCGACCACCACGTCGTACCCGACCCGCGCGGCCAGCCGGGCCGGCAGCAGGCACAGCCCCTGCGGCTCGCTGAAGGCGGCGTCGCCATCGACGCCTCGGCCCCCGTCGACGAGCCCACGCTCACCCGAGCCGACGACGTCGAGCACGCGGGTCAGGTCCGGAGCCAGCCGCACCAGCCGGTGGTGAGCCGTGTCGGCCACGAGCCACGTAGCGTCGGGAAGCCGGACCGCGTCGCCCGGGAACAGCAGCGGCGTCGAGGCAGGCGGGGGTTCACCCAGGTCGAGCCGCCCTCGGCGCAGCACGCCTCGCTCCTCGGCCTCGGGCACCAGGGTGGCCAGCAGGGCCTCGATGGCGTGGGCGTGCCCCTCCCCGGCGTAGGTGGCGACGATCATGCCCTCGGGGTCGACGAGCACGAGGGTGGGCCACGCCCGGGCCGTGTAGGCCCGCCAGGTGCGCAGGTCGGCGTCGTCGAGAACCGGGTGGGCAACGCCGTGGCGGCGCACGGCGTCCTCGAGGGCGGTGCGGTCGGTCTCGTGCCGGAACTTCGGCGAGTGCACCCCGATCACCGTCAGCACGTCGGCCCAGTGCTGCTCCACCGAGCGCAGCTCGTCCAGCACGTGCAGGCAGTTGATGCAGCAGAAGGTCCAGAAGTCCAGCAGCACGAACCGTCCGCGCAGGTCGGCCAGCGACAGGGTGCGCCCACCCGTCCCGACCCACCCGCGGCCGACGAGCTCGGGGGCGCGGAGGCGGGCCATGCGGCTCACTCAACACCAGGGGGTGCCGGGCCGTGGCCGGGCGTCGGTAGCGTCCTGCCTCGTGACCTCGCCGCCGCTGCAGTTCGCCGTCGCCACGTCCTCCTACCAGGTCGAGGGCTCACCGCAGGCCGACGGGCGCGGCCCGTCCATCTGGGACGGCTTCACCGCCCAGCCGGGGCGGGTCATCGACGGCGGGGACGGCTCCGTGGCCTGCGACTCCTACCGCCGCTGGCAGGAGGACGTCGACCTGGTCGCCGACCTGGGCGTCGACCAGTACCGCTTCTCGATCGCCTGGCCGCGCGTGCAGCCGCGCGGCAGCGGCGCGGTGGAGCCCCGCGGGCTCGACCACTACGAACGGCTCGTGGACGGGCTGCTCGCGCGGGGCGTCTGGCCCAACGTGACGCTCTACCACTGGGACCTGCCGCAGCCCCTGGAGGACGCCGGTGGCTGGCCGGCGCGCGACACCGCCGCACGGTTCGCCGAGTACGCGACGATCGTGCACGAGCGGCTGGGTGACCGGGTCACCCGGTGGGCGACCCTGAACGAGCCGTGGGTGTCGTCCTTCCTCGGCTACGCCGCGGGGGTGCACGCACCCGGGCGCACCGAGCCGGACGCGGCCTTCCGAGCCGCCCACCATCTGCTGCTCGGCCACGCCTGGGCGGCTGAGGCACTCCGGGCCGCGGATGCCCGCGCCGACGTCGGGATCGTGCTCAACCTGACCTCGGTGCTCGTCGACGACGAGGAATCCTTCGACGCCGGCGAGGTCATCGACGCCGAGCACAACGGGCTCTGGCTGGACGCACTGCGCGACGGCCGCTACCCCGACCTGCTCCGCCAGGCGACCTCCGTGCTGCACGACCCGGAGGTCGTCCGCGACGGCGACCTCGCTGCCGTACGCGGCTCGGCCTCCTGGCTCGGCGTCAACTACTACACGCCGCTGCGGATCGCCGCACCCGGCCCGGAGCACTGGGAGAGCCACGGCGGCCCGGGGCAGGAGACGGGGGCCTTCCCCGGCGCCGGCCCCTTCGTCGTCGTCCCTCGCGGCGAGCTCACCACGATGGGCTGGGAGGTCGAGCCGCTGGCCCTGCGCGACCTGCTCGACCGGCTGCACGCCTGGGACCCGGCGATGCCGCTGCACATCACCGAGAACGGGGTGGCCCTGCCCGACAGCGTCCGCAGCCCTGACGGCGCCGTCGACGACCGGGGTCGGATCAGCTACCTGCAACGTCACCTGGCCGTCGTCGACACCGCGCGCACCCGGGGCGTCGACCTGCGCACGTACACGGTGTGGTCGCTGCTGGACAACTTCGAGTGGGCGATGGGCTACACCCAGACCTTCGGGCTCGTCGAGGTCGACCCACTCACCGGGCAGCGGCGTCCGAAGGCGTCCTACGCCTGGCTGCGCGACGAGGTGGCTCGCCGGCGCGCGGACGCGCCGTCCGGCTGACAGCCAGTACCCTGCGGCGCCGCTGCACGCTGCTCGCGCCGCCACCACCCGGCCCTTGCGCGGCGAAGGGGCACTTTGCACGGTCTGAAGACCGTGCAAAGTGCCCCTTCGCCTGCTTAACGTGATCAGTGCCGAGGGGGTCAGCCCTTCACGCCGCCGGCGAGCAGGCCGCGGACGAAGAAGCGCTGGCCGGCCAGGAACACGATGAGTGGGACGACCAGGGCGATGAACGCACCCGCCGACAGCAGGTGCCAGTCCTGGCCACGCGTCCCGGACAGCTCGGCCAGCCGCACCGTCAGCGGTGCCACGTTGGGCGTACCGCCGGCGAAGGTGAGGGCGACGAGCAGGTCGTTCCAGATCCACAGGAACTGGAACACGGTGAACGCCGCGATGGCGGGGACGAGCAGCGGCATGAGCACGACGAAGAAGATGCGCACGTGTCCGGCGCCATCCACCCGGGCCGCCTCGACCAGTGAGCGGGGGATGTCCTTCATGAAGTTGTGGAACAGGAAGATCGCCAGCGGCAGGCCGAAGATCGCGTGGGACAGCCACACCGTCCAGAACGACCCCGCCAGCCCGATGTCCACGTAGATGTTCAGCAGCGGGATGAGGGTGACCTGCAGCGGGACGATCTGCAGAGCGAACACCGCGACGAAGAGCAGGTCCCGGCCGCGGAAGTCGATCCAGGCGAACGCGTAGGCCGCCAGCAACGCGATCGTGATCGGGATGACCACCGACGGGATCGTGATGATGATGGAGTTGACGAAGAAGGTGGAGAAGGCGGTGGTGCTGCCGTTCCACACCGTGTCGTAGTTCTCGAGAGTGAACTCGGGGTTGGTGAACCAGGTCCACCACCCGCTGCTCTGGATCGAGGCCTGGGGCCGGATCGAGGTGATGAGCAGGCCGAAGGTCGGGATCGTCCAGAGGACTGCCAGCACGATCGCGAAGCCGGTGGCCCACGGGGAGGTGAGCTTGGTCTTGGCCTCCGCCGCGCGCTTCTCGGCGCGGGTCAGCTTGCGCTGCTGGCGAGGCGCTTGCTCTTCGGTGAGCTGAGAGCGGACCTCGGGGACCGGCATCTCAGGGGTCGACGTGGTCATCGGATCTCCTCCGAAAGCCGCAGCTGGCGGACCTGGTAGACGACGACGGGGATGACGATGATGAACAGCACCACCGCCAACGACGCCCCCAGGCCGAAGTTGAACTGCCGGAAACTCTGGGTGTAGAACTCGTTGGCCACGACGCTGGTCGAGAAGTTGCCCCCCGTCATGGTCCTGACGATGTCGAAGACCTTCAGCGTGGTCATGGTGATCGTGACCCAGACGACGAGCAACGCCGGTCGGATGCTGGGGATCGTCACGTAGCGGAACATGCCGAGGCCCGTGACGCCGTCGAGCCGGGCCGCCTCGATGATGTCGTCGGGGATGGCCTTGATGGCGGCCGAGATGACGGTCATCGCGAAGCCCGTCTGGATCCAGATCATCACCACGATGAGGAAGAAGGTGTTCCAGGGCGTCGTGATCAGGAACTGGTAGGGATCCTGCCCGAGCCAGACAAGTATCTGGTTGGCCAGACCGATCTGCGGGCGGGCGGGGGCCCGGTACTCGTAGACGAACTTCCAGATGATGGACGAGGCGACCATCGAGATCGCCATCGGCAGGAAGATCAAAGCCTTCGAGAGGGCCTCACCACGGGTCCGGTCGACCACGACGGCGTAGACCAGTCCGATCACCAGAGCGAGGATGGGCACGATGAGCACCCAGATGAGGGTGTTGCGCAGGACGATCTGGAACTCCGGCTGGGTGAACAGCGTGGCGAAGTTGTCAAGTCCCACGAACTCCGACCGCTCCTGGTCGTACCACGGAGAACGGCCGAAGAACGACTGGATGATGGTGGAGATCGCCGGCCAGACCAACCCGAGGGTCAGCATCGCCATCATCGGGCCGAGGAAGGCCAGCACGACGACCCAGTTCGGCACCCGCTTGCGGCTGTCGACCATGAGCAGGATGGCGCCCATGACCACAACGAACAGCCCGACGACAAAGAACATCAGGCCGAACTTCTGGTAGGTCTGCGTCGAGGTGACCAACCACGACGGCCACGAGATCTCGGGGATCGCGTCGAAGAAACTCAGCACGATGAGGGCAACGACCCCCACCAGCAAGAGGATCATCAGCACCCCGACCACCAGGGCGCCGATACTCAGGCCCGGGGGCTTGGACAGAGGTATACCGCTCGCGTCCCGGGTCGAGCCGGTCTTGGCTGGTGCCTTCGTGTCGCTCACCGCTGCTCCCCACCCCTCACGTCGGTTGCTGCCCTGATGGGCGTCCGGGGCCGGAGCCCCCGTGAAGAGGCCCGGCCCCGGACGCTACGCCACTAGCGTGATCTCGTCACGGATCTCACGACGGCCAGGACGCCTGGATGGCGTCGAGAACGGCCTGGTCGGCCTTGTCCTCGGCGATCCACGCGGTCATCTGCGTCCAGAACGAGCCCGAGCCGACCTCACCCGGCATGAGGTCCGAGGCGTCGAACCGGATGACCGCCTCGGGGTCCTGGAACTGCTCGGCAGCCAGCTGATCGATCGGGGACACCAGGTTCGCGGGGTCGAGACCCAGGTTCGCGCTCACCCAGCCGGGCCCGGTGACCTGGGCCTTGTTGTTGGCCCAGTCGGCCGACGCGAGGTAGGTCTGGAAGGCCTGGACCTCGGGACGGTCGTCGAAGGCAGCGACGAACTCGCTGCCCACGAGCACGGGCTTCTCCGCCGAACCCTCATTGGCCGGGAAGTAGAAGGCGAACACGTCGCCGTCCTCGGCCACGGTGGTGCCCTCCGGCCAGTTGGCCTGGTAGAAGGACGCCTGACGGTGCATGAAGCACGACCCGTCGAGGATCGGCAGGCCGCCGTCCTGGAAGATCGTCGACGCAATCGTGACCACGTCACCGAAGCCGCCGTTGACGTAGTCCTCGTTCTTCAGGATGGTCCCAACCTTCTCGAGCACGTCGAGCACCTCGGGGGAGTTGAACTTCAACTCGTTGGTGATCCACTGGTCGTAGAGGTCCGGACCGAGGTCGCGCAAGAACACGTCCTCCATCCAGTCGGTGGCGGGCCAGCCGGTCGCGTCGCCAGAACCGATGCCCGCACACCATGGCTTGACCGAGCCGTCGGGGTTGTCCGCCACGATCTGGTCGGAGAGAGCGATCATCTCCTCCCACGTCGTGGGCACCTCGTAGCCGGCGTCGGCGAAGGCGCTGGGCGAGTACCAGACGAACGACTTGGAGTTCGACCCGAGGGGGGCGGCGTAGAAGGTGCCGTCGACGCTGCCGTACGCCTTCCATTCGGGCGAGAAGGATTCGTCCACGACCGCGACAGTCTCCGGACCCGGCTCCACCACCGCTCCGGTGTCGTTCACGACCGTGGCGAGCAGGCCAGGTTGCGGGAAGTACGCGATGTCCGGCGGGTTGCCCGACTGCACGCGAACGACCAGCTGGGCCTCGAACTCCTTGCTGCCCTCGTACGTCACGTCGACGCCGGTGCACTCCTCGAACGGCACCCACGAGTCGATGTGCGGCTGGTCCTCCGGCGCGACGATCGAGGTGTAGACCGAGACGGTCGTGCCATCGATGTCGGGGAAGTTCTCCGTGTAGTAGTCGCAGTCGATGGACAGGTCGCTTGCCGCGGCCTCGCCACCGGCAGCCCCGGTCTCCTCGGTCGTGCCACTGTCTCCGCCGCCACACGCGGCGAGGACCAGCGACAGCGCACCGAACGCGGCGACCGTGGCGGTCTTGCGTCCTACGCGAACCGTCATAGGGTCCGACTCCTCTCTGGGCATGACAGCGTGGGGCGGGCGCCCCACGTGATCGTGCCTACCCAACTCCCTGCGCACGCCCGGTCGCCAGCACCCGAAGGTCCCGAACCGCTGGTGTTACGAAAGTGTTACCGCCAGATCGGACAAACCGGACCGCAGGCGAAACTTCAGGTGAAGGCGAGGGCCAGAGCCGGGTCGGCGAGCACCTCGGCTACGTCGGTCATGAACGCGGACCCCTGGGCGCCGTCGAGCAACCGGTGGTCGAACGACAGCGCCAGCGTGGTGACCCACCGAGGCTCGACGACCTCGGTGCCGGCCCGCCGCACCACCCACGGGCGGCGCGCCACCTGACCGAGGGCGAGGATCGCTGAGATCCCCGGCGGCATGATCGGCGTCCCCGCGTCGACCCCGAAGACGCCGATGTTGGTCACCGCGAGCGTCCCACCCGAGGTCTCCGCCGGGGTCGTCCGGCCCTCCCGGGCCCGGTCGGCCAGGTCGGCGATGGCGGCGGCCAAGGCGACGAGGTCGAGGGCGTCGGCATCGCGGACGACCGGTACCAGCAGCCCTCGCGGCGTAGCGGTCGCCACCGCGAGGTCGACGTGGCGGCGCAGCTCGATCTCGCCGGCCTCGGCGTCCCACGCCGCGGTGACCTCCGGCGTGCGACGGGCGGCCAGGCACATGGCCCGTGCGGTCAGGGTGAGCGGGGAGAGCCGCACCTGGGCGAACCGACGGTCGGCCCGCAGCCGGTCGAGCAGGTCCATCGAGGCCGTGACGTCCACGGTGAGCAGCTGGGTGACGTGGGCAGCGGTGAACGCCGACCGCGCCACCGCCGCAGCGGTCGCGCGGCGCACCCCGCGCACCGGCACGCGCTCGGTGCGCGGCAGGCCGTCCCACCCGGGACGGGCATCGGCACGGGGTGGTCCGGCTGCCCCGAGACGTGCCTGGGCCTCCACGTCGGCTCGGGTGATGGTGCCGCCAGGCCCGGTGCCGCGCACCGACGCGAGCGCGACGCCAAGGTCGCGCGCCAGCCGGCGGACCGGAGGCTTGGCGAGCGGGCGGCCGCGCGCAGCCGCGGGTTCACCGGCCAGGTCGGGCACGCCGGGCTCCGGGGGGAACTCGCCCACGGTGGGCAGCGGTTCGACCGGGCCGTCGTCGGGGGGGACCGGGCTCACCGGGTGGGGCGGCTCGGGTGGGGCGACTCGCACGCCGACCTCGCGTCCGGTGTCGAAGGCGCCGTGCAGGGCGGCGGTGCCGCGCGCCGACGTCGCCGAGGGGTGCCGACGCCGGCGCCGTCCCGGCCGTGGCCCGTACCCGACGAGGACGGGCTCGCGGCGCTGGGCGGCTCTTGCACCTTCCGCGGCACCCCCACCCCCGGCCGCCGAGTCGTCGCCGGGGGCCGTTCCCGCCTCGGGCGGTGCGGGCGCCCCCGCCCCGGCGACGCGGACCAGAGGGGTGCCGACCGGCACGGTGGCACCCTCCTCGACGAGCAGCGCCTCGACGGTGCCGGCCAACGGCGACGGCAGCTCGACCAGCGACTTGGCGGTCTCGATCTCGACCAGCACCTGGTTGACCGCGACCTCGTCACCGGGCCGGACCTTCCACGAGACGATCTCGGCCTCGGTGAGGCCCTCCCCCACGTCGGGGAGCCGGAACTCGGCCACGGCGTCCTCCCCTCACCACGCCAGCGCGTCGTCGACGGCGTCGAGCACCCGGTCCACGTCGGGCAGCCAGAGGTCCTCCATGCGCGACGGCGGGTAGGGCGTGTCGTAGCCGGTCACCCGCAGCACCGGAGCCTCCAGCGCGTAGAAGCACTCCTCGGTGAGCCGGGCGGCGACCTCGGCGCCCACCCCCAGCGCTCGGTGGGCCTCGTGCGCCACCACCACCCGCCCGACCCGGCGGGTCACCTCCACCAGCAACGGCCAGTCCAGTGGCGACAAGGAGCGCAGGTCGAGCACCGCGGCGCTGCGCCCGTCCTCGGCCACGGCCTCGGCTGCGTCCAGGCACGTGCGCACGGTGGGCCCGTATCCGACCAGCAGCACCTCGGTTCCGTCCCGGACAAGCCTGCCCGCGAACAGCGGGTGGGGGGGCTGCGTCCCGGCGGTGTGGACCGGGCCCTTGTCCCAGTACCGGCGCTTGGGCTCGAGGAAGACCACCGGGTCGTCCGACGCGATCGCCTGCTGCACCATCCAGTAGGCGTCCTCCGGGGTGCTCGGGCTGACCACCCGAAGGCCGGGGGTGTGCACGAAGTAGGCCTCGGGGCTCTCGCTGTGGTGCTCGACCGCTCCGATGCCCCCGCCGTAGGGGATGCGCACGACGATCGGCATCGCCAGGGCGCCCTCGGAGCGGAACCTCAGCTTGGCCACCTGGCTGACGATCTGGTCGAAGGCCGGGTAGACGAACCCGTCGAACTGGATCTCGCAGACCGGCCGGTAGCCCCGCAGCGCCAGGCCCACCGCGGTACCGAGGATGCCCGACTCGGCCAGCGGGGTGTCCATCACCCGGTCCTCCCCGAAGTCCTTGGCCAGCCCGTCGGTCACCCGGAAGACCCCACCGAGGCGGCCGATGTCCTCGCCCATGAGCATCACGTGCGGGTCGGACTCCAGCGCTCGGCGCAGGCCGGCGTTGATCGCCCGGCTCAGGGTGAGCTCGGTCGGGCCCGCGGCGTCAGCTGGAGGCGTCGGGGTCACGCGGGCACCTCCTCGTCGAGCAGCGCGGCCAGACGGACGATCTCGTCCCGCTGCTCGCGCAGGTCGGGGTCGAGCGCGGCGTAGACGTGCTCGAAGACCTCGCCCGGGACGGGCTCGGGCAGGCTGCGGCAGCCCGTCCGGACCTGCTCGGCGAGCGCGTCGGCCTCGGCCTCCACGTCCGCGAGGAAGTCCGGTTCGACCTGCCCGCCGCGCAGCAGGTGGGCCTTGACCCGCTCGACCGGGTCCTTGAGCCGCCACTGCTCGAGCTCGGCCTCGACCCGGTAGCGGCTCGGGTCGTCGGAGGTGGTGTGGGCGCCCATCCGGTAGGTGAAGGCCTCCACGAGGATGGGGCCAGAGCCCTCGCGGGCGCGGGCGAGGGCCGCGCGGGTGACGGCCAGGCAGGCCAGCACGTCGTTGCCGTCGACGCGCACGCCCGGGAACCCGAAGCCGTGCGCTCGGCGGTACAGCGGGATGCGGGTCTGCCGCTCCAGCGGCTCGGAGATGGCCCACTGGTTGTTCTGGCAGAAGAACACGACGGGGGCGTTGGTGACCCCGGCCCAGATGAACGCCTCGTTCACGTCGCCCTGGCTGGTCGCGCCGTCGCCGAAGAAGGCCAGCACCGCGGTGTCGCGGGCCGGGTCACCCGTGCCCACGGCACCGTCGCGCTGCACCCCCATGGCGTAGCCGGTGGCGTGCAGCGCCTGAGCGCCGATGACGATCGTGTACAGGTGCAGGCCGTGCCGGCGTGGGTCCCAGCCGCCCAGGGTCACCCCGCGGAACAGGCCGAGGATGTCGAGCGGGTCGACCCCCCGGCACCAGGCAACCCCGTGCTCGCGGTAGGTGGGGAAGGCGTGGTCGTGCGGCAGCATCGCCCGACCCGCGCCGATCTGGGCCCCCTCCTGGCCGAGCAGGCTGGCCCACAGCCCGAGCTCGCCCTGCCGCTGCAGGGCCACCGCCTCGGTGTCGAACCGGCGCACCAGCACCAGGTCGCGGTAGAGGGCCCGCAGTGCCGCCGGGTCGGCGTCCACGTCGGCGACCCAGGGGTCGTAGGTGTCGTCGGCCACCCGGACGCCTTCGGGCGTCAGCAGCTGGACGAGATCGCTCATGGCTCACCTCGTTCTCGCGCGGCACCGTCCCGGGATCGCCGGCGGGGCACCGTCCGGCCACGCTAGCGGCTCCCCCCACCCCCCGGCCACGCCGACGCCGCCCCGCCCCTCAGCCCCTGGCGGCCGGCCCCGAGCCCCCTCCCGGCCGTAGGTGGGGGGCGAAGGGGGCTGCAGCCTCCAGCCAGAGTGCGTTCGCCTCGGGCTCGGCCACGGTCACCCGCACGCCCTCGCCGGGGAAGGCGCGCACCGCCACCCCCACGGCGGCGCAGGCTGCGGCCAGGTCCTCCGAGTGGTCGCCGGCCGGCAGCCAGACGAAGTTGGCCTGGCTGTCGGGGACGTCCCAGCCGCCAACGCGCAGTGCCGTGAGCACCCGGGCACGCTCGGCGACGAGCGCGTCCACCCGGGCGAACAACTCGTCCTCGGCCGCCAGCGCCGCCAGGGCAGCGGCCTCGGCGACCGAGGAGACCCAGAACGGGATGGAGGTGCGACGAACCGCGGTGGCCACCTCGGGGGAGAACAGCCCGAACCCGACCCGTAGCCCGGCCAACCCGTAGGCCTTCGAGAAGGTTCGCAGCACCGCCACGTTGGGATGGGCCGCCAGCAGGGTGGTGCCGTCGGCGGCGGTCGGGTCGCGGACGAGCTCGGCGTAGGCCTCGTCCACGACCACGAGGACGTCCGGGGGCACCGACGCGACGAAGGCGGCCAGCTCGTCGGCGCCCACCGACGGGCCGGTCGGGTTGTTGGGGGTGCACACGAGGACGGCTCGGGTGCGCGAGGTGACGGCAGCGGCCATGGCCGCCAGGTCGTGCCGGCCCCCGGCTGCCAGCGCAACCGGCACCGCCGTCGCGCCGGCCACCCGCGCCACGATCGGGTAGGCCTCGAACGACCGCCACGCGAACACCACCTCGTCCCCGGGCGCAGCGACGGCGGCCACCAGCTGTTGCAGCACCCCCACGCTGCCCGGCCCACACACCACCCCGTCGGGGTGGTGTGCGTAGCGAGCGGCCAGCGCCGCCACGAGCCGGCTCGTGCCGAGGTCGGGGTAGCGGTTCACCTCACCGGCCGCTGCGGCGATGGCCTCGCGCACGCTGCGCAGCGGGGGGAACGGGTTCTCGTTCGACGAGCACTTGAACGTCCGCCGGGTGCCGGCGTCCAGGGCCCGCCCCGGCCGGTAGGTCGGGATGGCGTCGAGGTCGGGACGGGTGCGGGGGCCGGTCACGCCCAGGCAGGGTAGCCAGGGCAGCTGAGCCGTCCCGCTCGCGTAGCGTCCCGTACCCGTGGCCGACGCGATGGTGCCGGTCCGGCCGAGCGAGCCGGGCACCCACCTCGCCTCCTCCTACGCCCTGGTGCTGCTGGCAGTGACCTGCTTCGTCGTCAACGCCGGGGTGTCCCGGGTGGTGCTCACCTCCGGTGTCAGCGCCACTGAGCTGGCGTCGGTGCGGGCTATCGGCACCACCCTGATGCTCGGGCTGGTGGTCGCGGCCACCGGACGGGCCCGCCTGCTGCGGGTGCGCCGGGACGAGGTCGGGCTGCTGCTGGCCTACGGCATCGTCGGGGTCGCCCTGCTGCACATGACGTACTTCCTGGCCATCGAGCGGCTCCCGATCGGGCTGGCGCTGCTGCTGGAGTACCTGGCCCCGGTGCTGGTCGCGCTGTGGGTGCGGGTGGTGCGCCGGGAACGGGTCCGGGTCACGCTGTGGCCGGCGCTCGCGCTGTGCCTGGCGGGCCTTGCGCTGGTGGCCCAGGTGGGGGGCAGCGGGCCGGGGCTGGACCCGGTGGGCGTGCTCGCCGGCCTGGCCGCGGCGGTGTGCTTCGCCGCCTACTTCCTGCTCGGCGAGCGGCTGGTACGCCACCGTGACCCGGTCACGACCACGTTCTGGGGCTTCGCCATCGCCAGCGTGCTCTGGACCCTGGTGGAGCCGTGGTGGGTGCCGATCAGCCGGACGGCAGGGCAGCAGGCGACCCTACCGGCCGCGGTGGGCTCGGTGACGGTCCCGGTGAGCCTGCTGCTGCTGTGGGTCGTCGTACTCGGGACGCTGGTGCCCTTCGGCGTCACCACCGCCGCCCTGCGGCACTTGTCCGCGGCCACAGTGAGCGTGGTGGCGATCCTCGAGCCGGTGGGCGCGTCGCTGCTCGCCTGGTGGTGGTTCGGCGAGGCCCTCGACCTCGACCAGCTCCTGGGGGTGGCGCTCGTGCTCAGCGGCATCCTGCTGGCACTGCGCGCCCGCCGGCCCAGCCGGCAGCCGACCCTCGCGACGGACAGCGTCACCTGAGCGGGCCGGGCCGCGACCTCAGACCGTCGCGACCGGCCGCACCACCGCCACCGGGACGGTCGCGTGGTGCAGCACACCCCGACTGACCGAGCCCAGCCGCAGCCCGCTGAAGCCGCCGCGGCCGCGGCTGCCCACGACGAGCAGGCTCGCCTGCTGCTCCTGCGCCTGGGCGAGCAGCGCCTTGACCGGGTGGCCATCCACGACGACCTCGGTGATGTCGACGTCGGGGTACCTGTCGCGCCATCCGGCCAGGCTCTCGGCGAGCGCGAGCCGACCCTCGGTCTGCCGGGTCTCAGCCTCCGCCAGTACGGCGTAGGCCTCGTCGACGAGCACGTCGGGCTGGGCCCAGGCGTGCACCACCACCAGCCCGTGGCCGCGCCGGGAGGCGGCTTGGAACGCGAACGCGATGGCGGCCTCCGACACGGCGGAGCCGTCCGCCCCGACCACGACCGGCGCGGCCCGCCACGCCTCTGAGGGCTGGGTTCCCCGGGTCACGACCACCGGGACGGTGGCGTGCGCGGCGAGAGCGGCCGACGTCGACCCGAGCAGCAGCCGGGCGAACCCCCCGCGGCCATGGCTGCCGACGACGACGAGCGCGCCCTCGGCACCCTCGTCGGCGAGCACCCGGGCCCCCGGCCCGTGGCAGAGCCTGCCCTCCACAGGTAGCCCCGGGGCCCACTCCTGTGCTTTGGCGACGGCCTCAGCCAGCACCTCCTCGGCCGTTTCGCGGACCAGGTCCACCGACGCCGGAACCGGGACGTAGCCGGGCACCGGCACCTCCCAGGCGTGCACGAGCCGCATGGAGCGGTGCTCGGCCACGGCCTCGTGAGCGGCCCAGGCCAGCCCCACCAGCGACTCGTTGGACCCGTCCACGCCGACGACCACCGGGTGCCCGGCCAACACAGCCATCCGCGAACCTCCTCGCCTCGCTCCTCCAGCCTGTGCCGGCCGACCCGCGGCGAGCAGCGGCGCACGGCCTTGCGGCCCGGGACCTACGGCCCCTCCGGCAGCCGGCGGGAGTCGCCCCAGGCCCCGTCCCGACCCCCGTCCGGCCGCCTGTCGGAGCGGGACGCTTCACCCCGAGACTGCGATGTGCCCTGGGTGTTCCTACGATCGGCGTCGTGGCCAGGAGCCCCGCGCCGAGCGCTGTGACGCCCGCCGAGTCGCCCGCCGACGGGGTGCAGCGGCTGAGCGAGCTGCTGACCGAGGTGATGAACCTCGGCGCCGACCTCGACCTGGAGGCAGTGCTGCAGCGGGTGACGGCGGGCGCGGCGCGGCTCACCGGCGCCGCCTATGCCGCCCTGGGCATCCTCGCCCCCGACGGCTCGCTGGCCTCGTTCCACACCCACGGGATGGACGCCGAGGAGGTGGCTCGCATCGGTGCCGCCCCGCGCGGACGCGGTGTGCTCGGCCTGCTCGTCACCGACCCGCGCCCACTGCGGCTGGACGACCTGACCAAGCACCCGCGCTCCGTCGGGTTCCCGCCGCACCACCCTGCGATGCGCAGCTTCCTCGGGGTTCCCGTCACGGTGGGTGACACCGTGGTCGGCAACCTCTACCTGACCGACAAGCCGACCCCGTTCACCGACGAGGACGAGCGGGTCGTCGTGCTGCTGGCGGCCGCCGCGGCGACTGCGATCGTCAACGCACGCCTGTACGCCGAGTCCGAGCGGCGCCGCGAGTGGGTCGAGGCGAGTGCGTCGGTCACCACCGCCCTGCTGGGCCGACGCCGCCCGAGCGAGGCCCTGCGACTCGTCGTGGCGCAGGCCCGTGCCCTCTCCGACGCCGACACCGCGGTGCTGGCGGTCGAGGACGACGACGGCCACCTGGTCGTCCGCGTCCGGGAGGGGCAGGAGCTGGACGGGCTCGCCGTCGGCGACGTCCTGACCGCCGGCGGCCGGGCCCTGCCGGGACGGCCGATGCTGTCGGTGCCCTTCACCGCCCCGGCCGGAGCGGAGGGCCGGTTGGTGCTCGGCTGGGCGACAACCGGGTCCCGCGAGGACGCCCGGGTGTCAGCCGAGGCGGTGCGGGGCTTCGCCGCGCAGGCCGCCCTGGCGTTGGAGCGGCTGCAGGCCCAGGAGGACCGGGCGTCGCTGGCGGTGCTCGAGGAACGGGACCGGATTGCCCGCGACCTGCACGACCTGGTCATCCAGCGGTTGTTCGCGACCGGGCTGGCCCTGCAGGGGGCGGTGCGGCTGGCCGCCCGCCCCGAGGTCACCGAGCGGATCGAGGCTGCCATCGACGACCTGGACGTGACGATCCGCGACATCCGGGCGACGATCTTCGGCCTGCACCGCCGGTCTGGCAGCGACGACCTGCGTGGCCAGCTCCTCGACCTGGTCGCCGAGGCCGGGGCCAAGCTCGGGCTCGTGCCAGCGCTGGCCATGGAGGGCCCGGTCTCCTCCGCCGTCCCCGACCGGGTCCGGCCGCACCTGGTGGCCGTGCTGTCCGAGGCGCTGGCCAACGCCGCCCGGCACGCCGATGCCGCCCGCGTCAACGTCCGGGTCGCCGTCCGCGACGGGGAGGTGCTCGTCAGCGTCCAGGACGACGGCCGCGGGCTGCCCGAGACCGTGCACGAGAGCGGCCTGCGCAACCTGCGCCAACGGGCCTCCGAGGTGGGCGGCAGCCTCGAGCTGCGGCCCGCCGACGGGGGCGGGACCCGGCTGATCTGGCGGGCGCCCCTCACCTGAGGTCCGGCGGCGCCGCAGGGTGGGCGCCCGACGCCGCGCCCTATGCCTCCTCGCGCAGCAGCCGGGCCGCCAGCACCGCCGCCTGGGTGCGCCGCTCCAGGCCGAGCTTGGCCAGCAGGCTCGACACGTAGTTCTTCACCGTCTTCTCGGCCAGGAACATTCGCTCGGCGATCTGCCGGTTGGTCAGGCCCTCGGCGATGAGGGCCAGGATGCGGCGCTCCTGCTCGGTCAGCGACTCGAGCTCGGCCGGGGTGCTGCGGCCGTGCCGCACCCGCTCGAGCACCCGCGCGGTGACGGCCGGGTCGAGCAGCGACTTGCCATCGGCGACGTGGCGGACGGCGTCGACGAGGTCGGAGCCTCGTACCTGCTTGAGGACGTAGCCCGATGCCCCGGCAAGGATCGCGGCGAACAGCGCCTCGTCGTCGTCGTAGCTGGTGAGGATGAGCGCGTTGATGCTCGGGTCGACGCTGCGGATGTCGCGGCACACGTCGATGCCACTGCCGTCGGGCAACCGGGCGTCGAGGATCGCCACGTCGGGTCGTAACGCCGGGATCCGGCGTGCGGCCTCCTGGGCCAGGCCTGACTCGCCGACGACCTCGATGTCGGCCTCGGCCTCGAGCAGCTCGTGCAGTCCCCGCCGGACGACCTCGTGGTCGTCGAGCAGGAACACGCGGATGGTCCGGGTGGGGGCGCTCTCGCTCACGCCGCCGATTGTCCACTCTCCCCGGCCCGTGGGGACCTTCGACCCTCCCAGGGCACTTCACGGCGAACGGATCGTGGCGACCGTGAGCGTGAGCCTGGTCGATGCCGACGCGCGTGTCGTCGTCGAAGCAGCCACCCGCGCCCCGAGCGTCCTCAACACCCAGCCGTGGCGCTGGAAGGTCGCCGAGGACGCCGAGTCGGGCACCGTCTTCGAGCTGTCGGCGGACTCGGCCCGGGTGCTGCGGGTCACCGACCCGCTCGGCCGCTTCCTGGTCATCTCGTGCGGCGCCGGTCTGTTCAACGCCCGGCTCGCGCTGCGGACGATGGGCTACGAACCGCTCGTGCGGCTCTCGCCCGACCCGCACGAGCCGCGACTGCTGGCGCGGGTCACGGCCACCCCCGGCAGGCCCGCCACGCAGGAGGAGCGCTGGCTCTTCGGCGCCATCCCCGAGCGCCACACCAACCGGGGGCCCTTCCACCAGCGGGTGATGGGCTCGGGACTCGTCCACCGGATCGTGGACGCGGCCGCAGCCGAGGGAGCAGTGCTGACCGTGCTGGACGCCTCGGCGGCGCGGCGCGTGCTCGAGATCGCCGACGAGGCCGCCCGGGAGATCGGGCGGGACGGCCGCCGCCACGACGAGCTGAGCTCGTGGGTACACCCCCGCCCGGCTCCCGACGGCATCCCGGCCCAGGCGATCGGACCACCGGTCGCGGGCGGGTCGCACGCGGTGCGGGAGTTCCCCATCGACAGTGACCTGGCGCCGGCCACCTACGAGCCAGAGCCGACCATCGCCGTGCTGTCCACCTACGGCGACAGCCGCACCGACTGGATGCGCGCGGGGCAGGCCCTGCAGCGGGTGCTGCTCGAGGCCACCCTCGACGGGGTGCAGGCCTCGTTCCGCAACGAGCCGCTGGAGATGCTCGGCCACCGCTGGCGGGTCCGGGACGCCACCACCGGTTTCGGGCACCCGCAGATGGTCATGCGGCTCGGCTACGGCGACCCGACGTTCTCCTCGCCGCGCCGGCCGGTGGACGAAGTCCTCCAGCGACGGTGAGCCTGCCCGCGCCGCAGGGACTGCCCTACCGGATCTGCCTGGTCTGCCTTGGCAACATCTGCCGGTCACCGATCGCGGCCGTCGTGCTCGCGGAGCGGGTCGCCGCCGAGGGCCTGCCGGTGGCGGTGGACTCGGCCGGGACCGGCTCGTGGCACGTCGGCGAGCCGGCGGACCGTCGAGCCCGGGCCGCCCTGCGCCGGGCCGGCTACGACGGCGAGGCGCACCGGGCCCGGCAGTTCGACCCGGCCTGGTTCGCCGCGCGCGACCTGGTGCTGGCCCTGGACGAGGCGAACCTCGCCGACCTGCGTCGGCTCGCGCCCGACCAGCAGGCCCGTGCCCGGATCCGGCTGCTGCGTTCGTTCGACCCGGCCGCCGAGGTCGACCTCGCGGTGCCCGACCCCTACTACGGCAACGACGCCGGCTTCGATGACACGCTGGCCGTGGTGGAGGCGGCAGTGGACGGGCTGGTGCGCGAGCTGCGGGCCGCGATCGGGTGACCGCGTGTCGTCCGAGGTGTTCGTCAAGCGCGACCCGGCGGCGCCGCCGGGGTTCTTCGAGGCCGAGGCCCGGGGGCTGCGGTGGCTCGCTCAGGCGGGCGACGGCGTGCCGGTGGCCGCCGTTCGCGAGGTGGCCGCCGACCACCTGGTGCTCGAGCGCCTCACGCCCACAGCACCCACCTGCGCGGACGCCGAGGACTTTGGCCGCCGGCTCGCCCGCACCCACCGGGTCGCAGCCGCGGTCTGGGGGCGCGACGATGGCGACGGCTTCATCGGCCCGCTGCCGCTGCCCAACGGGCCCTACCCGTCCTGGCGGGACCTGTGGTGGCAGGGACGGGTTGAGCCGTACCTGCGCCGCGCGGTCGACCGCGGCGACCTCGGGGCCGCCGACGCCGCTGCGGTGGAGCGCACCGTGGCCGCGGCGGTGGTCCCCGCGGTGGGACGCCCCAACCGGCTGCACGGCGACCTGTGGTCGGGCAACGTCGTCTGGACGGCCGGCGGTGCCGTGCTCGTCGACGCCGGTTCAGCGCACGGGGGGCACCGGGAGGCCGACCTGGCGATGCTCGCGCTGTTCGGCCTGCCGCACCTGGCCCGGGTGCTCGCCGCCTACGGCGAGGAGTGGCCACTGGACGACGGCTGGGCCGAGCGGGTGCCGTTGTGGCAGCTGCACCCGCTGCTCGTGCACGTCGTCCTGTTCGGCGGCGGATACGTGGGCGCGCTGCGCCGCGCTGCTACGGTGCGGCGACGTGAGTGACGCCCCGGGCTGGACCTTCCTCACCAACCACAGCCACGTGCTGCTGTGCATCGACCAGGACCAGGACGTCCGGCTGCGCGACATCGCCGCTCTGGTCGGCATCACCGAGCGGGCGGCGCAGAAGATCGTCCACGACCTCGCCCGGGACGGCTACGTGGAGGTGACGCGGGTGGGGCGGCGCAACCACTACCGGCTGCTCACCGGCGGGCGGTTCCGCCATCCGCTGGAGGCCGGGCACGAGGTGGCCGACCTGCTGCGGCTGTTCCGCCAGCCGACACGAGGCCGCGGGCACTAGACGCGCACAGGTCCGGCGGCGGTCCGGAAGTGGGCAGCGAGGATGCCGGGCACGCCGTGCGGGGCCATCCAGTCGACGTCCACGTCCTCGAGCGGACCGGTCTCGGGCTCACCGAGCCAGTCCCTGACACGGTGGGGGTCGCCTGCGATCTCGAGCCGGTCAAGGTCGACGACCGCCGGTCCGTAGGTGCTCGGGTGCAGGTTCGGCGGGACCGACCAGCTGATGAAGAACGGGAGCTGCGGGTCGTTCATGGTGCCGGTGACCCCGATCTGCTGCCAGAACAGCTCGACGCCGTCGGGTCTGGTGCGGTGGCCGGGGTAGGCCGCCCGGCCCAGCCGCTGCTCGATCGGGGCGATGTCGTCGACGGCGACCACCCAGCCGAGCCAGCCGCCACCTTCTGCGCTGCGCGCCCGCACCGCCTGGCCGAACGGCATCTTGTCGACCGCGGGGTGGTCGAGTACTGCCACCACCTCGAGGTAGTGGCCACGGGCCAGCGGCAGGATCCTGTTGCGGGTACCGAAACCCGGGTGCACACCGCCGTCGAGGAAGGGCGCTCCCAGCCGGCGTGCGAGCCGGTCCGCGGTGGCGTCCAGCCCGTCCGGCTCGGCCGCGTAGACGACGTGGTCCAGACGCATGGCGTCATCGTGGCATCCCTCACATCCACCCCCGCACCGGGGTCGGCCCCGCCCCGCGGCCGGGCGTAGCGTCCCCGTCCATGAGTCGCTGGACGCAGCACCGGGTGGTGGCCGTCGACGCCGCTCGCGGGGTGGCGCTGCTCGGGATGATGGCCGTGCACGTCGTCCCGGCCCTGCGTCCGGACGGCTCGGTGGCACCGGCCTACCTCGCGGCTGCCGGCCGGTCCTCCGCGCTGTTCGCCGTCCTCGCCGGCCTCGGCCTCGCGCTGCTGTCGGGCGGTAGCCGGCCGGTGCAGGGACGGGCGATGGCGCGGGTGCGGGTCGCGGTGCTCGTGCGCGCGGCGCTGCTCGTGGCGATCGGGCTGGGGCTCGGCGTGCTGGACTCCGGCGTGGCCGTCATCCTCGTCTACTACGGGGTGTTCTTCGTCCTCGCGGTTCCCTTCCTCGGCCTGCGGCCGTCCACGCTGGCCTGGCTCGCGGCGGGGACCGCCCTGCTCGCGCCGGTGCTCTCGCACCTGGCTCGCCCGTCACTGGCGCCGCCGTCCTACGTGGTGCCCGCGCCCGACTTCTTCAGGCAGCCGTGGCCGGACTGGCTGACCGAGCTGACGCTCACCGGCTACTACCCGGCCGTGCCGTGGATGGCCTACCTGTTCACCGGGCTGGCCATCGGCCGGCTCGTGCTGACCGACCGTCGACTGGCCGGACGGCTGCTCGCCGGCGGCCTGGCCCTGGCGGTGGGGGCCAGGGCGCTCTCGGCGCTCCTGCTCGGCCCCGGCGGCGGGCTCGCGGTGCTGCAGGCCGACCAGCCCGACCTGTTCGGCCTACCGGTGGCCACCGCGCTGCAGGCCGGGCTGTTCGGCACGACGCCGACCGGTACCTGGTGGTGGCTTGCCGTGGCCGCACCGCACACGGCCACGCCACTCGACCTCGCTGCGACGATCGGCTCGTCGCTGGCGGTGCTGGGGTTGTTCCTGCTCGTGCTGCCCCACCCGGCCTGGTGGGCGGAGCCGTTGGTGGCGATGGGCGGCATGACACTCACCCTGTACACGCTGCACGTGCTGCTGCTGTCCGGCCCGCTGCCTGCGACGGTGCCGCTGGCGTACCTGTGGCACGTCCTCGTGGTGGCCGCGCTCGCCGTGCTGTGGCGACGGTTCGTGGGCCAGGGCCCGCTCGAGTGGCTCACCCAGCAGGTCTCCCGGGCGATGAGCACGGCGGTCGTGCCGGTGCCGGCACCGGTCGCCTCCGACGGGGCGGACCCGTCCCGCTGAGCCGCCTACGGTGGCCCGCGTGTGCCGCAGCATCCAGACCCTCCGCCCGCCCTACCACGACGTGGCCACCGACGACGACGTGCACGCCGCAGCCCTGCAGTACGTCCGCAAGGTGAGCGGCATGCGTCGTCCGGCGGCCCGCAACGCGGTGGCCTTCGACCGCGCGGTGGCCGCGGTGGCGGCCGCGACCCGTGAGCTGCTCGACGGGCTTGAGGTGCGCGGGACGCCCCATCCGGCGGAGCGTCCAGGCCCGTGATCACGTTCCTCGGTGCGTCCCGGCCGAGGCCGCGCACCCTGGCACCGAAACGGTGGGTGGCCGCGGCCGGCAGATGCGTCAGCGGGGGCGGGCCGCTTGAAGGGTGTAGGAGTGCGGCAGACGCTCGGGGCGGTCGGCGAGCCGGTACTCGCCACCGGGCAGGCGCACCATCATCCCCGGCAGGGCATCCCAGGGGACGCTGTCGTGCTCGACGAGCATGGTGAGGGCCAGGCCCTGGTCGAGCAGGGCGGTGACGATCTCGCCGAGACCGTGGTTCCACTCGTGGGTGACGGTGGTGCTGAACTCGTGCTCGGTCTGCACGTAGGTGCCGGGCTCGTCCCACACCAGCGGCTCGTCCTGCTCGCGGTACGGGTGCTCGACCACCAGCAGGCCGTCGGGCCGCGAGTCGGCCAGTGCCCACAGCATGGGGTGGCCCTCGCGCAGGAACAGCCGCCCACCGGGGCGCAGCAACGTGCGCACGGTGGCCGCCCAGTCGGCGATGCGCGGCAGCCAGCACAGCGCCCCGATCCCGGTGAAGACGAGGTCGAACTGCTCGGCGCCGAGAAGGTGCACCGCGTCGTCCACCGTGCCCTCGACGAACTCCACCGGTGGCCCGGCGCGCTCGGCCAGTCGCCGCGCCTGGGCCAGGGACGCCGAGGAGAAGTCGAGCCCGGTCATCGCGGCGCCGAGCCGGGCCAGCGAGAGCGTGTCGGTGCCGATGTGGCACTGCAGGTGCACCCCACGCAGGCCAGCGACGTCGCCGAGCCGCGGCAGGTCGAAGCGCACCACGTCGCTGAGGAACGTCGGGTCCTCGACGAACCGCTGCACGGCGTAGTCGGGGGACGCGGCGTGGGCAGCGGCCCGCTCGTCCCAGGAGGCCCGGTTGAGCGCCAGCGACTCGTCCACGGGTACACCCTGCCAGCACGCTCCGCCAGCCGGATAACCCGGTGACGACCCCGGCGAGCCGATTAGGGTCGCCCGCATGGTGCGTCCGTTGGTCCTTGTCGTCGACGCCGACGTCGCCTCGCTCGACCGCACCGAGGCAGAGCTCGCCCGCCGCCTCGGCGGGGACTACCGGGTGCGGGGCGAGACCGGTGTCGCCGACGCCCTCGCCGAGGTCGAGCGCACCAGCGCGGACCAGGGTGAGATGGCGCTGCTGCTCGTCGACGCCGCTTTTGCGCACAGCAGCGTCGAGGGGCTGCTGGCCCGAGTCCGGGCCACCTTCCCGGACGCCCGCCGGGTGCTGCTCATCCCCTGGGGCGGCTGGGCCCGTCGCGACACCGCCGACACGATCCTTCGCGGGATGGCGGTGGGCGAGATCGACTACTACGTGCTCAAGCCGTGGAAGAGCCCGGACGAGTACTTCCATCGCACGGTCGCTGAGTTCCTGCACGAGTGGAGCCGCACCCAGCGGCAGGGGCCGCCGGAGATCGCCATCGTCTGCGACCGCTGGTCCGCGCGCGGCCACGAGCTGGACAACCTGCTCACCCGCAACGGGGTGCCGCACGCGCTGGTCCCCCGCGACACCCTGCAGGCCGGCCAGCTGCTGCTGTCCGCCGCGGTGCCGCTGGACGACCCGGCCCAGGTGCTGGTGGTGATGCCCGCGCTGGGCAACCGGGTGCTGCGCGACCCGAGCAACGCCGAGCTCGTGGCGGGCTACGGGGTGGGAGAGCAGACGGCCGACGTGCGCGACGTCGACGTGGTCGTCGTGGGCGCGGGACCCGCCGGGCTGGCGACCGCCGTCTACGCGGCCGCGGAGGGGCTGGCGGCGATGGTCGTCGAGCGGGAGGCCCTCGGGGGTCAGGCCGCCACCAGCACGCTCATCCGCAACTACCTGGGCTTCAACCGGGGCGTGACCGGGGCGGAGCTCGCGCAGCGCGGCTACCAGCAGGCGTGGGTGTTCGGCGCGCACTTCATCGTCTCCAAGGAGGTCACGGCCATCACCGCCACCGACGGGGGGTTCGTGGTGTCGGTGGCCGACCACGGCGACCTGCGGACGCGGTCGGTGGTGCTGTGCCTGGGCGTGGCCTACCGACGCCTCGGCGTCGAGTCGATCGAGCAGCACCTCGGTGCCGGCGTGTTCTACGGGGCCTCGCCGTCGGAGGCGCGCTCGTTCACCGGGCTGCCGGTGGCTGTGGTCGGCGGCGGCAACTCGGCCGGCCAGGCCGTGATGTACCTGGCGCGCTACGCCTCCTCGGTGACGCTACTCGTGCGCGAGCCGTCCCTGTCGACCAGCATGTCGCAGTACCTCATCGACGAGCTGGCTGCTGAGTCGAAGGTGCGGGTGCTCACCAATGTCGAGGCCGTCGACGGGGACGGGGACGACCGGCTGCGTGGCCTGACCGTGCGCAACCGTGAGAGCGGCGACCTGACCCACCTCGACGTCGAGGGCCTGCTCATCATGATCGGTGCCGTCCCCCACACGGCCTGGCTGCCGCCCCAGCTGCGCCGCGACGAGCGCGGCTACCTGCTCACCGGCCGTGACGTCGAGTCGGCCGACTGGCCCGTGCAGCGCCCGCCGTTCCCCTACGAGACCTCGCTGCCCGGCGTGTTCGCGGTGGGTGACGTGCGGTCGGGGTCGGTGAAGCGGGTGGCCTCGAGCGTGGGCGAGGGGTCGGTCGTGATCTCGCAGGTGCTGGCGTACCTGGCCCCGGGCTGAGGCACGTCCGCCTGGGTCGGGGTCTGCCCCCAGCGGGCCCAGGTCACGAGGGTGCGGGAGCACCGGCGGGACGGCCCGCAGGGTGGCGGGCCAGCAGCACCGCCGCGACGACGCCGGCCAGCGCGCCGGCCAGGTGCCCCTGCCAGGAGACCCCGTCCGGCACGGTGAACGGCGTGACCCCACCGAGCATGCCGCCGTAGAGCAGCACGACGCCCACGGCGATGACGACGTCGAGCCAGTGCCGGGTGACCAGGCCGGCGGTGACGAGGTAGGCGGCAAACCCGAACAGCACCCCGCTGGCGCCGATGGTGACGGTGTCGGGTGAGGTCACCAGCCAGACGCCGAGTCCGCCGAGCAGAACGACAACCAGCAGCACCCCCACGAACCGCTCACGGCTGCGCCAGGCGACGAGCACACCGAGCACGAGCAGCGGGACGGTGTTGGCGGCGAGGTGGTCGAACCCGGCGTGCAGCAGTGGGGCCGCCAGGACGCCCGGCAGGGCGGTCGTCGTCCGGCCGACGATGCCGAACCGGTCGAGGTCGGCGGGCAGCACCGCGTCCAGAGCCTCCAGCACCCACATCACGGCCACGAGCACGAGCACGAGCTTGACCGCGAAACCCGCCCCACCCGAACCGCCGCGGCGCATCAGCCGAGCACCTGGTAGCCGGTGGCGAGCAGGCCGAGGTAGGCGAAGGGCAGGGCGAGCACTCCGACCGCCGTCCAGGCCTGGGGGCGGTCGCTACCCCGCACGAGCAGCCACGCCGCCACCGACAGCACCACCTCGGCGGGCAGCACGTACGGGGCGACGCCGGCAACCGTGACCACACCGACCGGTTCCCACAGCGGGACGTGCGGGGCCAGCCACTCGGCTGCGACGAAGAAGGCCAAACCGGCCAGCGCCACCGCGACGAGCCCGGCGGACGGCCCCCGCCGCTGCTCGACCACGGCACCGAGGACGACCAGAGGGAACAACGCCATCGTCCACATCCCGGCCATGAACACTGGGACGGTGCCGAGGTAGGGCGCGCCGGTATCAGGGAAGGTGAGTGTGCCGAGCACCGCGGACAGGAACCAGTCCGGCAGCACCATGAGCACGCTCAGCGCAGCCAGCACCGCCCACGCCGTCCGCCACCCGGGCAGGGCCCACCAGCGAGCCAGCGCGAGAACCGCGAGGTGGAAGCCGACCACGATGGCGGTGACCCGCAGTCCCAGCGCGGGGGCGGGCAGAGCAAGGACGGCGACCGCGACGACGGCCGTCCCGCCCAGCAGCACGAGGGCGGGCCGCGGCCGGGCCAGCCCGGGCAGCGACGCCGGCGCCCTGAGCCCGCCGCGGGTGGTCGTGGGAGTCAGCACGGCCTCATCCTGGCCGGGCGGAGCCGTTCCCGCACTGGCACCATCGTGGCCATGGCGTCCCTGTCCCGAGCCGGTGCCGGCGTGGCCCTCGCCTTCGCGGTGAGCGGGACGCTGCACCTGGTGCGCCCGCAGCTGTTCGAGCCGCTCATCCCGCCGCTGCTGCCGAACCCCCGGGCCTGGGTGGTCGGGTCGGGCGTGGCCGAGCTCGCCTGTGCCGCCGGGCTGGCCCGCGGCGCGTCCTGGGCTCCGGCCGCGACCGCCGCGACCCTGGTGGCGGTGTGGCCTGGGAACTGGTGGTACGCCGTGCACACGCAGCGCAGCAACGCGCACCCCCTGCACAAGGCGCTGGCCTGGGGACGGCTGCCGCTGCAGCTACCCATGGTCGCCGCAGCGGCTCGGCCGTACCGCTGAGGCCGTCGCGCTCGACGGGACGAACGGCGCAGACAAGCCGTAGCACCGGGTCGTCAGCGGAAGTCTGCAGCGTCACCCCACGATCATCGGAAGCCTGCAGCCGCCCGCGGGCGTCGGTGGACGGCTGCGTGGGCAGAATCGGGAATCGGTGGAAGGTTGTTGCTGCCATGGCCGCCACAACCTTCCACCGACGATTCCGCCGCGCCGGGGGCTGGTGCAGGGCCAGCGCTAGGACGCCACGCCCAGCCGCTGGGCCAGCGCCCGCACTCGCCTGGCGAGGTCGTCGCGCACGGCCCGGACCTCGTCCAGGCCGGCCGACCTCGGGTCGGGCACGTCCCACACCTCGTGCCTGACGCCGTCGGGCAGGGACACGGTGGCGGCGTCCCCGAACACCACGACGTGGTCGGCCGAGCGGAGCATCTCGTCGGTGTAGCCCTTGGGGAAGGAGTCGACGAGGCAGAGCCCGACCTCCTCCATGGCCTCCTGCACAACCGCCGGCACCTCCAGGTCCGGGCGGGTGCCGGCGGAGAAGGCCAGGACATCCTCGCCGGCGGCAGCCAGCAGCAATGCCTTGGCCATCTTGGCGCGGCCGGCGTCGTGGCTGTCGAGGAAGAGCACCGCGGGCACGCCCTCGTGGTGGCCGGCCATACGGGCCAGTCCCCACAGCTGCCCACGGGCGTAGCGCTCAGCCAGCAGCGGGACGTGGTGCTTGACGCGGGAGATCTCGTCCATGTGCGCCCACGACGCTCGCAGTACCTCGTCGACCGTGTCGGGGCCGAGCACTCCATCGAACTCCTGGTGCAGCCGCTGCTTCGCAGCGTTCACCGCGATCCGGTGGTCCAGCGGCAGGTCCTCGAGGTCGTGCAGCATCGGTACTCCCTCCCCAGGGTGTGTGCCGGAGCGTAGTCCGCGGGAGGCAGAGTGGGGGCGTGGGTCTCTACCGCGAACGCGTCCTGCCGCACCTCGTCGACCGCGTGTGCGGGGCACCCGGGGTGTCGACCTGGCGGGCGCAGGTGGTGGCGGGGATGTCCGGCGACGTCGTGGAGATCGGCTTCGGCTCCGGGCTCAACGTGCCTCACTACCCCGCAGCGGTCCGGCGGGTGTACGCCGTGGAACCGGCGCTGCTCGCCCGGCGGCTGTCCGCGCAGCGGGTGAGCGCGTCCCCCGTCGACGTCGTGCACGTGGGCCTGGACGGGTCGGCGCTGCCCCTGGACGACTCCTCCTGCGACGCCGCGCTGTCGACGTTCACGCTGTGCACCATCCCTGACGTGGCCGGAGCAGTGACCGAGGTGCGGCGGGTGCTGCGGCCCGGCGGCACGTTCCACGTCCTCGAGCACGGGCTGTCCCCCGACCCGGCGGTGGCCCGGGCCCAGCGCCTGCTGGACCCGGTGCAGCGCCGCGTCGCCGACGGCTGCCACCTGACCCGCGAGCCGCTATCCCTGCTGCTCGACGCGGGGTTCTGCGTCCGCCAGGCCGAGACGCGCTACGGCGGACCGCCCACCCCGTGGAACTTCCTCACCCTCGCCGTGGCCGAGGCGTGAGTCAGGCGGCTGCGGCGGTCCCGGGCTCGCGGCGCAGCAGGAACGGCAGGCCCGCGCGCAGCACCGGGGCGCTGGTCACGGTGAGCCCCACCAGGGTGCCCGGCGCATCCGCCAGTGGCCGCAGCTCGTCGGTGACCTGGCGCCAGGTCCAGGGTGCCGGGCGGGGGTAGGTGATCACGAGGGCCGGTCGGCCGTCGAAGCGGGACGCTGCCACCTGGGCCTGCATCGGGTGGGACGGCACCATTCGACCGTCCCGCTCGAGCACGTTCTCGCCGTCCAGGACGTCGGATCGGGTGGTCGACCAGAAGCGCTTGCCCCACCACGACGGCATCCCGCCGAGCCGGGTGATCGCCGGCCCGGCGTACCGCCACCAGCCCGGGCCGACGAACGCGGCCCGGTGCAGGCCCACGAGCAGGTCCAGGCTCACGTCCCCACCCTCGGCGAAGGCGGCCCGCAGGTCGGCGAGCGTCCCGGAGGAGGCCGATCCGGGCACGCGAGCAATCACCGCCGCCGGGTGCGCTGCTCGAGGTCGCCGAACACGCCCGCAAAGCCGTCGACGATCGTCTCGTACCCCGGCACCAGGTCGCGGTCGCAGGCGATGCCGACCACGACCGTGCCGTCGTAGGAGTAGATGGTGACGCTCATCGCCTGGTCGCCCGACAGCGGTGCCCAGCCGACGATTCCCTCCACCCGGCTGCCGGCCAGGTACACCGTGCGAGGGGGGCCGGGCACGTTGGTCAGCACGCCCACCGACCGGTTCGCGAGCAGGTCGACCGCCGCCTCGTAGATGGTGCGGCTCAGGCCCGAGACCGTCTCCTGCACGACGAACCCGACCGCGGCCTCGTGGCCGTGCTTGATCCGGGACATGCGTCGCTTGACGGTGCGCAACACCGCGACCGGGTCAGCCTCGTCCACCGGCAGCTCCAGCTGGACCAGCGCGAATCCGTTGCCGAGCTCATCGGGCAGCGAGGCGTTCAAGGGTCGTAGGTTCACCGGCACCATGAAGCTCACCGAGCCGCCGACCGCGTGGTGAGTGGCCAGGTAGTTGTGCAGCGCCCCGGCCAGGCAGGCGACGAGGACGTCGTTGACCGTGGCCCCGTTGGCCTTGGCCACCGCCTTCACCTCGGCGAGCGGCAGCGGGTCTGCCCAGGCCACACCCTTCTCGGTGCCGGGGTGGCCGGTCCAGATGGTGGGGTGGTTACGGGTGCCGAGCAGCAGCTTGCGGGCCACGTCCAGGTCGGACGGCGTGGCTGAGAGCAGGTCCACCAGCGGCCCGCTCGCGGGCAGCACGGCATCCAGCGACGTGCGCAGCGTGTGAGCCAGCCGCTCGGCGACCGCGCTGGTCTCAGCCAGCAGCCCGGAGGCTGCTCCGACCGGGTTGGTCGGGGCGGTGCGAGCCAGCCGCACCGTCTCCCGGGCCGCGGCCGACGCCGTGGCCGCGACGGCCGAGGCGTACAAGCCCGCGTCGGTCACTGCTCCCGCGGCCGCGCCGACGGTGCCGACGGCACTGCGGCGTGCGGCCTCCACCGCCGTTCGCGCCACCTCCGCGAACGACGGGTTCTGCCGGGGACTGCGCTGCGCCGCGTGCAGCTTCACCGTGGGTGCCAGCACGTCGCCGCCCTCGGGCGAGGCGTCGAACAGGCTCATGGCCAGCTCGACCATGCGCACGCCGTCGGCGATGGCGTGATGGGTACGCAGCACCATCGCGCTGCCCTGCCGGTACCGGTCGACCAGAAGAGCCGTCCACAGCGGACGTTCCCGGTCGAGCAGGTCGGTGCGGTGCGCGGCCACGAGCGCCTGCAGCGATCGCGGGTCGTCCGGGTCGTCGATGCTGATCCGCTGCACGTGCGAGGCGAGGTCGAAGGCCGGGTCCTCCTGCCAGTGCCAGTGGCCGGTGCCGTCCTGGACGGCGCGACTGCGGAACACCGGGTAGCGCTGGACCATCCTGGCGTCGATCACGTCGACGAGACGGTCCAAGTCCAGCGGGTCGACGGTCCAGATCACCGAGTCGACCACCATCAGGTTGTTGGCCCGGTCCATCTCGAGCCAGAGCGCGTCCTGCACCCCGAGGCGACGACGCTCGCCCACTGCTCACCTCCCTACCTGGCACCTGCAGGTGCCGACGCACGGCATCGTAGGCCGCGCGCCGACACACCGTGCCCGGGTCAGCCGGGGAACCCACCCGGGGTCTGCGCCACGTGCTCCATCGCCAGGCTCGTCGCGTAGTCCGACAGCACCACCGGGAACCCACCCGGGGTCTGCGCCAGGTGCTCCATCGCCAGGCTGCGGGTCGCGGCGAAGCCGCCCGTCAGCGGTGCCTGGGCGAGGTGCTCCATCCGCAGGCTGGTCGCGTAGTCGGCCAGTGGCTCGGTCGGGGCCAGCACAGTCAGGCCGAGGCCGATCCCGGCCGCGAGCCCGACGGCGCCGGCGGCCAGCCCCACGCCCAGGAATCGCAGCCAGGGCCGACGCGGGGCGATGTACTCCGCCTCCGGAGCACCGACCGCCTCAGCGGTCAGTCCCGGCATCTCGTGCAGCTCGATGGGCCGGTCAGGAAGCTTGATCCTGCGCGTACCCGCCAGGCCGTCCTCGAGGGTGTGCTCGAGTTCCTCGACCCGGGCTCCTTCCGTTGTCGTCGCCATGGCTCCTCCTCTTCTCGCCTCCAGCCTCGGCGTCGCCGCCGCCATCCGCTTCCGTGGAACCACGGGGCTTGCGGCCCTGGACGCGGTCCGTCGCCGGAGCGAGGCTGGGCCGTGATCGTGGGGCGATCCGCAGAGGTTGTCGTCCTCGATGAGTGCCTGCGCTCGGCGGCCTCAGGTATCTCAGCTGCGGTCCTGGTGACAGGCGAGGTGGGCATGGGCAAGACCGCCCTGCTCGACCGGGTCGACGCAGCGGCGCGGGATCTCGGGTTCTCGGTGCTGCGCGGCTGCGCCCCACCCGGAGGAGCGGCCGAGCCGTGGTCGCTGCTGGGCGACCTGGTCGAACCCCTGCTGACCGCCGGGGCAACGCTCCGGGGGAGCCAACCCGCGACGACGGCAGGGTTGGCGGCCGCGCTCGGCCGGCTCGTGGTCACGAGCGCGCGGACGGCTCCGGTGCTGGTCGTGATCGACGACCTGCAGTGGGCGGACGCCGAATCGGTGGCGGCGCTGTCGTTGGCGTCGAGCCGGTGGCACGACACCCGCGTGGCGATCGTGGCCGCCTGGCGAGGCCGCGGCCCGCTCGACGACCGGCTCGGCCACTGGCGGCTGCTTCCGCTCGGACCCCTCCCCGACTGCGATGCCGCCCGGCTGCTGCAGGCCAGCACACGCGTGCCCGTGCCGAGGAGCCGCGCCCTCGCGCTCGCCCGGCTGCTGGGCTGCTGCCCGCTCGCGCTGGTGGAGTGCGACCGGGTGCTGAGCCCCGAGCAGGTGGCCGGCACCGCGCCGCTGCCCGACCCGGTGCCGCTGCACGAGCACCTGCGGGCGGCCTGGTCCGCAACCGTGGACGGGCTGCCCCCCCGTACCCGCGCCGCGCTCGTGGTCACCTGCGTGCTCACCACGACTCGGCTCGACCTGCTGGCGGCGACGCTCGCCGCCGAAGGCCTCGACCTGGCCGACCTCGACCCGGCGACCAGGCAAGGGCTGCTCAGCTGGCCCGGACCGGGCCGGGTCGGACGTGCCCCGGCGACCTGCGGGCCGCTGCTGGTGTCGGCCGTGCGCGGCCGCGTCCCTCGGCAGGAGATCCGTCGGCTGCACGTTCAGGCCACCGAGGCCGCCCACCGGCTCGGGCTGCCGCCCGCGGTCACGGTCCGGCACCTGCGGGCCGCGGCCGGCCCGGGGGACGAGACCCTGGCCACCGCGCTCGAGCAGGAGGCCGAACGAGCCCGGGTCCACGACCTGCCCGGGGTCGCGGTCCAGGCGTGGCGGGCGGCGGCGGACGTCAGCACCGACCCCGAGGCCCGGTCCCGACGTGCCCTGCACGCCGCCCGGGGCTGGCTCACCGAGTGCACCACCGCGGACGGCGGCCCAGACCTGGCCCACACGCTGGCTGGGCTGGACCTGCCCCCGTCCGAGCGCGTCTGGCGCGACTGGGTGCGTGCCGAAGCGCTCGCCGGCACCGATCTCGCGTCCTCCGCGACCGCCCTCGCCAGCGCGGCACGACGGGCCCGGGAGGGCGCCCCGGACCTGGTGGGCCCCCTGCTGCTGAGCACGACCGTGACCGCCTGGCTCGCCGGTGACCCGGACCTCGGGCTGCAGGCCTCCGAGCAGTTGCGGCAGTGGCAGCAGGACCGTCCGGACCTAGGGGGACTGCCGGCCTGGGCCGGCGAGGCGCTGGTCGGGGTCGCCCACCTGCAGGCGGGCCGGCCCGAGGAGGGAGCGGCGGCCGTGCGCTCCGCCTGGGCCCAGGCCGGAACCTGGACCTTCGACGACATCACGCCGGTGCATCTGCTGGTCCACGTCGTGACGCTCGACGACATCCTGCTGCTGCCCGGCGAGGGGCCCGACGCCCGGCTGGATGAGCTGGCTCGGCGGCTGGAGGAGGACGACGCCGCGGCTCTGGCGGGGGTTCGGCTGGCGCAGGCGTGGCGGGCCCGGCGCCGAGGTGACTGGGCGCGGGCCAGGCTGTGGCTGGAGGAGGGTCATGCCTTGGCCCGTGCCGTCCGGGCCAGCGCACAGGAGATGTCGGGTCTGGCTCTGCTCACCGAGCTCGATGCCCTGTGCGGCGACGCCGACCTTGCCGACCATCTCGACGAGCTGCGGGCGCGCTCGGCCCGGGTCGGGGACCGGCTGGGTGCAGCCCACGCCGAGCGGGCAGCAGGCCTCGCGCTGCTGGCGTCGGGGCAGCCGGAGCAGGCCGCGGCCCCGCTCGAAGCGGCGGCCGGCGCGCCCTGCCTGGGGCGAGGGCTGGCGGACGCACCGCTGGGGGCTGCGGTCGACCTCGTCGAGGCGCTGGTGCAAGCCGGGGACGTGCCGGCGGCGCGGGTGCAGTGGGCCCGGCTCGAGCCTGTGCTGGCAGCGCACCCCGATCCGGCCGCCGGGCCCGCGGCGTACCGGTGCCGCGGGCTACTGGCCGGCGAGGACGCGCCCGCCGCGTTGGGTCTGGCCCTGAGTGCGATGGGGCCGCGGGCCGAGCCGTTCGACCGTGCCCGCACCGAGCTGCTGCTCGGAGAGCAGCTGCGGAGGGCCCGGCAGCGGACCCGTGCCCGCCGGGTGCTCGAGGCGGCGGCCGCTCGGTTCGACCGGCTCGGTGCCCGCCCCTGGGCGGCCCGGGCCGAGCGCGAGCTGCGCGCAGCGGGCGCGGCGCCGCGGCCGGATGTCACCGACGCCGCGGTCGCGGAGCTCACCTCGCTGACCCCGCAGGAGCGCAGGGTCGCCCTCGCGGTCGCTGACGGTGCCAGCACCCGCGAGGCCGCGCAGGCGTTGGTGCTCTCCCCCCGGACGGTGGAGTTCCACCTCGCCAACGCGTACCGGAAGCTGGGTGTGACGAACCGGGCCGGGCTGGCGCGGGCGGTCCGGGCGGCCGGGCCGGGAGAGCACCGCGAGATGCTGCTGCCGTGAGCGGCGTATGTCCGCGGCTACCCGTGCGGGCCGGGTCCTAGGACCGACCCGACCGCTGACGCCCGCTCGACCTCACGGTTGGGTCCCCGCCACCACCTGCCCGCCGGCGGCCTGCAGGTCGACCAGCCCGCCGGAGAGGTTCGTGACCCGGGCGAAGCCGGCGTCGGCCATCGCGTCGGCGGCCAGCGCCGACCTGCGTCCGCTGCGGCAGTAGACGGCGTAGGCGCCCTGCGGATCCAGCGTCTCGATCGCGGCGGTGAAGTCCGGGCCCTCCACGTCGACGTTGACCGAACCCGCCAGGTGGCCGGCGGCGTACTCCTCGGGCGTCCGGACGTCCACGACGGTCACCCCGGGCTCAGCGGCCACCTGCAGGAACTCCGGTGCGGCGACGGTGCTTCCCGCGGACGGGTCGGAGCCGCACCCGACGAGCAGCGCGGCCAGCGTGGCGAGCAGGGCAAGGGCCTTGGTCATCGGGACTCCTCCGAGGTGGTGGGCTGCGAGGGCACGGGCGGGGTCGGTGGGGGCACGGGCGGGGTCGGCGGGGCGACGGCGGGCGGGGACGGCAGCCGCAGGGTGCGGACGAGCACCAGGGCCCACACGGCCAGCAGCAGCACCGTCGCCACGGTCCCCAGCACCCGGACGGCGGCGATGTCGGTGACCTCTCCCACGGCGGTCGTCGCCAGCGTCATCGCGCCGATCGGGAACACGAAGCCCCACCATCCGGGGTGCACGGGTGGACCCCCCGCCGCCCGCACCTGCCGCAGCTCGAGTCCGGCGACGACCGCCCACCACAGGCCGAAGCCCAGGCCCATGGCCGACACGACCACCCCGGCGGTGGCCGTGCCGGCGCCGGGGACCGACGCCTCGGCTGCCGCCTGCTGCAGGCGGAGCAGGGCCAGGCCGACCATGCCGGCGGGTGCCAGCGGGATCCACAGCGTCGGCGCCATCGCTGCCGGCGGCGGCGGCCGGAGTGCGAGCCGGGCAACGAGCAGGGTGAGCATGGCCAGGAAGAGCACGACGCCGATGCCGTAGAAGGCCAGGCCGACGAGCACGAGCCCGGGCGCGGTCGCCGGGACGGCGGCGACCAGCGGGGCGAGGGCCAACGGCACGAGCAGGTTCATCACCGGCGGGATCACCCAGCCGCCGTTGACGCCCTCGAGCCCGGCTCCCGCACGCAGGATCGCCGTGGACCACCCGACCCCGACTGCCACGGCGAGCCCCGTGCCCACCACCAGGAGCAGGCCGTCGACTGCCAGGGCGGCCCCGGCGGGGACGAGGGTGGGGCCGACCCTGCCCCACGCCGCCGCGAGCACGAGCAGGCCGGCGGGCAGGGTCGCGAGCAGGGCCCCGCGCGCCGGGTCGGCCAGCTCCTCGGCGAGCCGGATGCGGTCCCCCAGCCGTCGCGTGTACCGCGGGAGCAGGACGACGGCCAGGACGCTCGCGGCCAGCAGCGCCCCCACGGCGAACCAGTTCAGCCACGCTGCCGGCCAGGCGGCTGCCTGGCCGTCGAGGGCCAGCGCGACCGCGCCGGTACCCATGACTGCCCCGTACCAGGCCGGGTGCTGGCGCGGATGGACCTGCGACATCTCGCTCCTTCAAGATACCCTGGGGGGTATACTACCTGAGTGGGGACGGCGATCGGCCGCCTGCACCCGACCACGATCACCATGGTCCGCTGGGCCAGCACGAGAAGGGACCCATCCGCTCCATGTGCCACCAGACGACCTGTCGCATCTGCAAGAAGGCCACCTGGGCCGGCTGTGGCCAGCACAAGGACCAGGTGCTGCGCGGCGTGCCCAAGAGCCAGCGCTGCTCCTGCACCGCCGCCGAGAAGGAGGCGGCCCGCAAGGCCACGTTCTTCGGCCGGCTCTTCGGCTGACTCCACGCCCGCCCCGAGCGGGCGAACGCGAGGCGACGGCGGCCCACCCCTGCCGGGGTGGGCCGCCGTCCCTCGTCCGCGATCAGTCCGTGTAGGCGGCGCCGAGGCGGTGGGCGTGGGCCGGGACCTCGATGGGCAGGCCCGCCTTGGCGGCGTTGACGAAGTCGTCGTCCACGTGCACGACGTCGATGCCCGCCGCCTCGAGCAGCGACGCGGCGATGGACGCCCGGAACCCGCTGCCGCAGTAGACCCACACCGGCTGACCCGCCTGCCTCGCCCATGCCGTGACCTCCTCCAGCCGGCGACGTAGGTCGTGCAGCGCGACGTGCTTGGCCCCGCGGACGTGGCCGTCCTCGACCTCGCTGCGCCGGCGCAGGTCGAGCATCGGCAGGTCGGGGTCGCAGCGCAGCGCCCGGGCCATGGCGGCGTGGTCCTCGCGGGGGTAGCTGCTCGCCGGCGCCTCGGGGCCGGCCCAGGTCGCGGTGCCCCCGACGGAGTACGCGACTGGGCGGTCGATCCCGATGCGGACGAGCTCGCGCTGCATCGCGACGACCTCGTCGGTGTCGGCACCGAGCAGGGTCAGCGGGGTCCCCCAGTCGATCATCCAGCCGAGGTAGGTGACGGCGTTGCCACGCAGGTCGAACGACAGGGTGCCGCGCACGTGGTCGGCGGCGAAGACGCGCCGATCCCGCAGGTCGACCACCCACTCCCCAGCGGCGATCCTCCGGGCGATCTCCGCCGGGGTGGCCCGCTGGGGCAGCGTCAGGTCGATCGGGCCCGCGCCGGCCTGGTTCGCCGGCCCCATGTGCGCGTAGTACGCGGGGAAGGCGTCCAGACCCCCGATCAGCTCGGCGACGAACGTCTCCTCGTCGACGGTGAACGCGGGGTTCGAGGCCACCTGGTCGGCGACCGTGGAGGCGGTGCCGACGGTTGCTGTGGCGCTGCAGAACGACCCGAAGCCGTGGGTCGGGTAGACCGCAGCGGTCGGGCTCACCTCCGCCGCGATGCGCCGCATCGACGCCCACTGAGCGCGTGCGAGCGGCTCGGTCAGGTCCGGCCCGAGCAGGTCGGGTCGACCGACGCTGCCGAACAGCAGCGAGCCGCCGGTGAACAGGGCCACGTCCGCACCGCCGCGGGTCAGCGCGAACGACATGTGGTTCGGCGTGTGCCCGGGAGTGTGCAGCACCCGCAGGAGCGCGACGTCGGACTCGAGCTCGGTCTTGTCGCTGACCCGGGTGGCGTCGAAGGCGATCGACATGCCGTCGGGCACGACGTACTCAGCACCGGTGAGTCGGGCCAGCTCCAGGCCACCGCTGACGTAGTCGTTGTGGAAGTGCGTCTCAAGCACGTGCGTCGGCGTCCACCCGCGGTCGTCCAGCACCTGCTGGACCCGGTCGAGGTCGCGCTGCGGGTCGAAGACGATCGCGCTGCCGCCGTGGCCCACGACGTAGCTGCGGTCACCGAGGTTGGGGGTGTCGAGCGCCACGACCTCGATCGAGGACGGCGCGGCGGTGGGGTCGGCGGTCACAGATGCTCCTGACTGGCTTCGGGGGCGGCTGGGCGGGTCGCGTGCTCAGCGGCAGGAGCAGCGGCGCTCCGGCGGGACGGAGGCGAGCACCTGGTCGGCGTGCATGCCGCAGCCGGTGTAGGTGTACTTGCGGCAGCGGGGGCAGACGGCGGGACTGCACATGGGGGTCCTCCGGGGTGTCGACGGTGTGGGCAGAATACCCCCCGGGGTATGTCGGGGACAACCCGGCGGCGCGCTCGCGCCGAACGCAGGGGGCTAGGACGGCCGGGAGGAGTCGGCGTCGGAACCATGGGACGCGAGCGGGGTCCACCCGCCCGGGTCCTCGGCACCCGGGTCGTCGGGACTCGGCCCGGAGCCCTCGGGACGGCGGACGTCGGTCTCGATGTAGATCCATCGGGCGGCCGGGACGGCGGTGCGGATCCGCTGCTCGGCAAGGTCGACGACGTCGGCGACCCTCCTCGCGGTCTCCTCGGGGTGGACCGCAACCTTCGCCGCCACGAGGAACTCGTCCGGACTGGTGTGCAGGGTGCGCAAGTGGATCACCGACTCGATCCCCTGCTGACCGGCCAACGCCTCCAGGACTCGCGCGTTCTGCTCGGGCAGGGCGGACTCGCCGATCAGCATCGAGGCCATCTTGAAGGACAGGAACGCGGCGACGACGACCAGCAGGCTGCCGATCGCCACCGCGCCCAGGCCGTCCCACCGGCCGTCGCCGGTCACGCTGGCCAAGGTCACACCGGCCAGGGCGAAGCCGAGCCCGATCAGGGCACCGAAGTCCTCCAGCAGCACGACGGGGAGCTCAGGCTGCCGGGCGTCACGCAGGTAGCGGGACATTGCCGCAGACCCGCGGGACTTGTTGGCCTCCCGCATCGCGGTGCGGAACGAGAACGACTCCAGGACGATCGCGACGAGCAGGACGGCGTAGGCGACCCAGGCGTCGGTGGGCACCTCGGGGTTGTGGAACTTCTTCCACCCCTCGTACAGCGAGAACAGCCCACCGAGCAGGAAGATGATGATCGCCACGACGAAGCCGTAGACGAACCGCGTCCGGCCGTAGCCGAACTGGTGGTCCTGGTCCGGCCGACGCTGAGCGCGCTTGCCGCCCCAGAGCAGCAGGGCCTGGTTGACCGTGTCCGCCAACGAGTGGATCGCCTCGGACAGCATCGACGACGACCCCGTGACCAGGAACGCGGCGAACTTCGTGACCGCAATGCCGAGGTTCGCCAGACCCGCGGCGACTACGGCCCGGAACCCGCCCTGCGTACTCACCCGCGCCGACCCGGGTCGCCGCCGGGGCTCAGTCGCGCTCGACCCAGCGGTCGATGGCCCAGACGACGGCCATCACCAGGCCCGGATCGAGGGA
>Ga0114939_10000397_pt1 | contig 36706 bp, 31 predicted proteins | sample AshMeaCrysSpring_FD_87196 | JGI IMG/M metagenome (GOLD analysis project Ga0114939, IMG submission 87196) | Groundwater microbial communities from Big Spring, Nevada to study Microbial Dark Matter (Phase II) - Ash Meadows Crystal Spring | ecosystem: Environmental > Aquatic > Deep subsurface >...
CCGGCTGCCCGCGATGGTGGCCGACCTGGGCGAGCTCTCCGGGCGCGAGCCCTGGCACGACCGCAGCGAGATCGACTTCCGCCGGGTCGCGGTGTCCAACCGGGCCTACGTCGGCAAGACGCTTGCCGAGCTCGACCTGGACACCAGGTTCGACGCCGCGGTCAGCCGGGTCCGTCGCGGTGACGTCGACCTCATCGCGACACCCGACCTGGTGCTCCAGATGGGTGACCGGCTGCGGGTGACCGCCCGCCGGGACACCCTGCCCGCGATCACGAAGGACCTCGGTGACTCCGAGCGGGCCGCCGGCGACATCAACGCCCTCGGCCTGGGACTCGGTCTGAGCATCGGGCTGCTGTTCGGCCTGCTGGCGATCCCGCTGCCCGGTGGTGGGCAGTTCGTGCTGGGGACCGCCACCGGTCCGCTCATCATCGGCGTCGTCCTCGGGGCGCGAGGACGCACCGGCCCCGTGGTCTGGCAGCTACCGGGCAACGTGAACAACGCGTTCAACCAGCTGTTCCTGCTGATCTTCCTCGCGGCGGTGGGGACGAACTCGGGAGCGAACCTGGTCAGCGCGCTGTCCAGCAACCTCGGGCTCAAGCTCGTGGTCGTTGCGCTGACGTTCTGCCTGGTGCACGCGGCGGTGAACATCGTCGGCCTGCGCTCGTGGCTCAAGTACGGCACCGCCCGCTCCCTGGGCGGGCTCACCGGGTCACAACTGAACCCGGCCCCCTTCGCCTACTCCATGGACAAGAACGGCGACCAGCGCATCGCGGTGCTGTACGCGATGATGTTCCCGGTGATCATGCTCGGCAAGGTCATCATCGCCCAACTCATGGTGATCTACTTCTGAACGGGTGCCCGCTCTGGCTGCACCCGCCTCACCACTGGTGCGCGACGTCGATCACCAGCCGGCTGCCGGCGCCCGGACCGCTGAGCACGAAGACGCGGAAGGGCAGCCGGGCCCGAACCCCCAGCCCGAACGTGCTGACCGCCTCGAAGCTGTCGACGTAGCGCACCTGACGGAATGTCCGGAACCCGGCGACCGACACCGCCTCGGCGGGGTTCGCGGGGAGGTAGACCGCAGTCCCGGTGACCACGTCGTAGGTGGGCGCCCACACGTTGATCTGCAGGCGGGCGCCGCCCCGCAGCGGCACCGGCTCCCCGGAGATCCCGGTGACGGCGGCCACGTAACGGACGTTGTAGGCCTGGACAGGCCCGGACACGTCCACCACGAGCCGGTCGTAGCAGGTGTGCTGCCCGGCGCGCACGTTGGTGATCGGTGCCACCGTCACCGATCCGGACTGGACCTTCGGCAGGCTCCCCCACCAGATGCCGCAGTACGGGCCGGCAGCAGCAGCCGGGGCCAGCGACAGGCTCAGCAGCAGCAGCACCGCGGTGAGCGGAGCGACCAGAAGTCGAATCCTGTTGTTCATGACACCACCCCCTGGTCACGACGGACCATCCCTGACGTCTCCACGGTGGACCCACGGGGACCGGCTCGTCAGGGCAGATGTGCCTGTCGGGGTCGCGCCCAGCCGGACCGGCTCGGCGCTGGTGTGAGCAACCTGACCTGGTCAGGGCGCGCCACAGCCCTGGTCGGCGGCCCGTCCAACGCCGATACTGGGCAGTAGCACGCTCGTGCCCGGCTGATGGACGCCCCGACCCGGGGCACGCCCGACCAAGGAGAGACATGGACCGGCTCGCCCAGACCGACGGCCTCACCGATGTGCAGCAGGAGATCCTCAAGACCGTCCGGGAGTTCGTGGACGAGCAGATCATCCCCGTGGCCACCGACCTCGAGCACAAGGACGCCTACCCGGACGAGATCGTCGACGCCCTGAAGGAGATGGGGATCTTCGGCCTGATGATCCCCGAGGAGTACGGGGGCCTGGGCGAGTCCCTGCTCACCTACGCGCTGGTCGTGGAGGAGCTGGCGCGCGGCTGGATGAGCATCTCCGGGGTCATCAACACCCACTTCATCGTGGCCTACATGGTCAACCAGCACGGCACGGCTGAGCAGAAGCAGCGCTGGCTGCCCCGGATGGCTGAGGGCGACCTGCGCGGTGCCTTCTCGATGTCCGAGCCCGGCTGCGGCTCCGACGTGGCGGCCATCCGTACCCGGGCCGACCGGCTCGACGACGGCAGCTACGAGATCAACGGCGCCAAGATGTGGCTGACCAACGGCGGGTCCTCGAGCCTGGTGGCCGTCCTCGTGCTCACTGACGATGGCGCGGAGTCGGTGTACAAGAACATGACGACGTTCGTCATCGAGAAGGAGCCCGGCTTCGGCGAGGTCGCGCCCGGCCTGGTCATCCCCGGCAAGATCGAGAAGATGGGCTACAAGGGCGTCGACACCACCGAGCTGGTGCTCGACGGCTTCCGCACCCCAGCCGACACCATCCTGGGCGGGGTCACCGGCCGCGGCTTCTACCAGATGATGGACGGTGTCGAGGTGGGCCGCGTGAACGTGGCCGCTCGCGCCTGCGGCGTCTCCAAGCGGGCCTTCGAGCTCGGCATCACCTACGCCCAGCAGCGCGAGACGTTCGGCAAGCCGATCGCCCAGCACCAGGCGGTCATGTTCCGGTTGGCCGAGATGGCCACCAAGGTGGAGGCCGCCCACCTGATGATGGTCAAGGCCGCGCGGATGAAGGACTCCGGCGAGCGCAACGACCTCGAGTCCGGCATGGCCAAGTACCTGGCAAGTGAGTACTGCCGTGACGTGGTGGAGGACTCCTTCCGCATCCACGGTGGCTACGGCTACTCCAAGGAGTACGAGATCGAGCGGCTCTACCGCGAGGCGCCGATGCTGCTCATCGGCGAGGGCACCGCCGACATCCAGCGCATGATCATCGGCCGCCGCCTGCTGGAGGAGTACAAGCTCGCCTGACCACGCCGCCCGCGCCTCGTCCACACCGGAAGGGACCAGTCACACTATGCAGTTCGGACGCTTCTACGAGGACTTCGAGGTCGGCGCGGTCTACCAGCACTGGCCCGGCAAGACGGTGACCGAGTACGACGACCACCTGTTCTGCCTCCTCACGATGAACCACCATCCGCTGCACCTGGACGCGCACTACGCCGAGCAGGCGACCCAGTTCGGCAAGAACGTCGTGGTCGGGAACTACATCTACTCCTTGCTGCTGGGCATGTCGGTCCCCGACATCAGCGGCAAGGCCATCGCCAACCTCGAGGTCGAGTCGCTGCGGCACGTGGCGCCCACCTTCCACGGCGACACCATCTACGGCGAGACGACCGTGCTGGACAAGAAGGAGTCCTCGAGCAAGAACGACCGCGGCGTGGTGGCTGTCGAAACCCGCGGCTACAACCAGGACGGCACGTTGGTGTGCGTGTTCCGGCGCAAGGTGATGGTGCCCAAGCGGGAGGTCGTCGGCGACATGGAGCCGCGCCCCGAGCCGAAGGAGTAGGCGGACTCAGCGGTCCGGCGGTGGCACCAGGCCGAAGTCCCGCAGTGCCTGGAGCAGGCCGGGGGGCAGCCGGAGGGCAGGCACCTCCGCGAGGGAGAACCAGCGGGCGTCGGCGGCGTCGTCACCCGCGCGCAGCGTGCCGCCGACCGGTCGGCAGGCGAAGTCGTGCACCTCGAAGTGGTGGTGACCCTCGGCGTCCTGCCGCCGGAGTACGCCGAGCAGGGCGCCCACCTCGACCACCAGCCCGGTCTCCTCGAGCACCTCGCGGGCCGCGGCCACGGCCGCGTCCTCGCCCGGTTCGCGCCGTCCGCTCGGCAGCGACCAGTGCCCCGCGAACGGCTCGTGCCCGCGCAGCACCAGCAGGATGCGGCCGGAGTCGTCGAGGACGACCCCGCCCGCGCACGGGATCCAGGACGCTGCCGGCACGGCCGCGACTGTAGCGAGCCGGGGACCGCCGCCCCTTGACGGACAGGCCGGCCACGGCCAGCGTCGGCCTCATGCAGTCCGCGGCCCGCTGCCCCCGGTGCGCGCGGCCCCTCGTCGAGCCGGGGCTGTGGTCGAGCCGGTGGACCTGCCGGGAGCACGGCGAGGTGCTGCCCGTGCGCGAGGTACCCGAGCCCAGCGCCGACTGGGCCCGGCACGTCGCCGGGGTCGCCGAGGTGCCGGTCTGGCTGCCCTGGCCACTGCCGCAGGGGTGGGTGATCAGCGGGCTGGCCCCGGTCGGCGACGAGGTCACCGGAGTGCGAGCCGTCGGGGTGGCCCTCACCGGCCCGCACCCGCACGGTGGCCCGGCCGACATGCTGCTGCTGGCCGAGGAGCCCGGTATCGGCCTGGGCGCCCGGCTGGCCGGGCTCGTCGGTGCCGACCCCCAGCCGGCCGTCGACACCGCGCCGTACACCTACCTGCAGGTGGACGGGCACCCGGCACCGATGTGGCTGGTGGCGGCCGGCACCGACTGCGCCGTCGTGGTCGGCGAGCGCGACCTGGCCTGGCTGTGGCTGCTCGTGCGGCCGGCCTCGGCCGGGGTTCTGCTGCTCGGTCGGCTGCCCGTCGCCGACGCTCGCCGGCTCGGGGAGGAGGTGCGGCTGCTTCCGTACGGGGCTCGCACGACCTGGCTGGACGGCGAGGACAGCGGCGGCTGAGGGTGATCGGTCGCACCGTGGCGGCTACCGTCGACGCCGATGCTGATCGACCTGCACACCCACTCCGCCGTCTCGGACGGGACCGATCCGCCCGAGGTGCTTGTGGCCGCTGCTGCGCGGGCCGGGTTGTCGGTGCTGGCGCTGGCCGACCACGACACGACGGCCGGTTGGGCACCCGCGCGGGCCGCGGCCGCTCGCGCCGGGGTGAGGCTCGTCCCCGCGGTCGAGGTGTCGACCCGGTGGCAGGGAGGCGCCGTCCACCTGCTGGCGCTGTGGCCCGATGATGCCGACCCGACCCTGCAGCAGATGCTGGCCGGGGTGCGTGAGAGCAGGCAGGAACGGGTGCCGCGGATCCTGGACCGGCTGCGCGCGCGGGGAGTGCCGCTTCTCCCCGCCGACGTGTACCGGGCCGCCGGCGACGCGGTGTCGGTCGGACGGCCCCATGTCGCGGACGCGCTGGTGGCGGCCGGTGTGGTGGCCGATCGTGCCGAGGCCTTCGACAGCTGGCTCGGCGAGGGGCGGCCGGCGTATGTGTCGAAGGAGGCTCCGGACCTGCCCGCTGCCGTCCGGGTGGTGCGGGCCGCAGGCGGTGTGCCCGTGCTCGCGCACCCGTGGGGCCGCGGCAGCCGTGCGCTGCTCGGCCCGACGGCGCTGGCCCAGCTGGCCGACGTCGGGCTCGTCGGGCTGGAGGTCGACCACGTCGACCACGACCCCGCCACCCGGGCCGAGCTGCGCGGGTGGGCCGAGCGGCTGGGCCTTCTCGTCACCGGCGGCAGCGACCACCACGGGGCCGGGAAGCCCGGCGTGGCCCTGGGCCAGGAGGTGACCGACCCCGAGGCCTTCGCCGAGCTCGAACGGGCTCGCGACCGGCTGAGGGCGGCCCGAGTGGCCGCGCCGGCTCCCGCCCCGGGTCGCAGCCCGGCGAGCTGACGTGAGTGACCTCGCCGACCCGTCCGCGCCCGGGTCGGAGCCGGCGTCCCGGCTGTTCAGCGCCTTCCCGTCCCGGCTGGACCGGCTGACCGCCTGCCCTCGCCGCTACCGGCTGACCTACCTGGCCGACTCCGGCCACCACGCGGCTCGCGGGCGCACCTGAGCCTGGGCAGGGCCGTCCACCGCGCCCTTCCCGGAGGGCGCGGCCGCCAGCGAGGCCGCGTCGCCGTGGGAGGCGCTGGAGCCGGCCGACCCGAGCCCGGCGGCCGGACGCGGTGCGCGGGTACCTGGGTGGGCGCAGAGCTCGGCCCAGCCGTGGTAGCCCTGGCTGTCGGTGTAGCAGCCGCTGCGTCGGGACAGCGCGTGCACCAGGGTGAGTCCCCGGCCGTGGTCGGGTCGGGTGTCGTGGGGTTCGCTCCCGCGGCGGGAACCGGCGTCGCACACCTCGACCTGCACCACCGGGTCGTGGACCGGCCACACCAGCAGGCGCAGCCGTGCCGGCGCTGAGCCGTGCAGCAGCGCGTTCGTGAGCAGCTCGGTCACCACCAGCTCGAGGTCGTCGAGCAGCGCAGCCGGCAGCGTCCCGGCGGCCGTGAGCGCCCGGACGCGGTGGCGGGCAGCGGGCACCTCGCGGGTGTCGCTGTCGACGCGCAGGTCGAGCACGACCCGCGGCGTCGGCCACCGGTCGAGGAAGTCCCCGAGCAGTGCAGCCGTGGTCGCCGGGTCGTCGGCCGCCGGGGAGGGTCCTGCTGCGAGCACGAGGACCGGCACCGGGCGTCGAGCCAGCTGATCGGTCGGGAGTGTCTGCGGGCCGGAGCACACGAGTGTGAGGCTCGCCACGGCCTCGGGTCGGACCAGCGCTGCCTCGGTCGCCACCTGGGCGCCGCGGCGGAGGCCCAGCAGGTGCGCCGAACCACCCAGGGCGTCGACGACGGCGAGCAGGTCGGCGGCCAGCGCAGCCACGCCGGCAGAGGACCGCTCGGGCGGCCCGAGGGTCTCGTCCCACCCGCGCTGGTCCACGGTCACGGCACGTCGGCCCTGGTCGGCGAGGTGAGCAAGCAGGGGGACCAGGTGCTGCGCGGTACCGGTCCACCCGGGCATGAGGACCACCGGCACACCGTCGGGCGGGCCTGCCTGCAACGTGGCCACCGGGCCGCGGGCCGTGCGCAGCACGGCGCTGCGCACGGCCGGGGGCAGGTCCTGACGTCGCGGCGGGCTCACGTCGAGACGTTACCCGCACCGGACCCGGTCGAACCCTGCCGCGTCCGGTGCCCAGGGTCGGCCTGGCACCAGGCATCATGGGAGCCACCCGGGCACGAGCACACCGAGAGGAGCACGGTGACCCGCATCATCGCCGTCACCAACCAGAAGGGTGGCGTGGCCAAGACCACCACCGCGGCCTCCCTGGGCGTGGCCCTCGCCGAGCGCGGGCAGCGCGTCCTGCTGGTGGACCTCGACCCCCAGGCGTGCCTGACCTTCTCTCTCGGCGTGGACCCGGAGGACCTGGAGGTCTCCGTCTCGCACGTGCTCACCCAGGGCACGCCGGCGCAGGACACGCTGCTGGAGACCGACGAGGGAGTCGACCTGCTGCCCGCGACGATCGAGCTCGCCGGAGCGGAGGCTGCCTTGCTGACCCGGACCGGCCGCGAGCTCACCCTGAGGATGGCGCTGGACGGCATCGCGGACCGCTACGACTGGGTCTTCCTCGACGCGCCGCCGTCGCTGGGCGTGCTCACCGTGAACGCGCTCACCGCCGGACGGGAGGTGCTCATCCCGCTGCAGTGCGAGACACTGAGCCACCGGGGCGTGGGCCAACTGCTCGACACCATCCACGACGTACGCCGGCTGCTCAACCCGAGGCTGCGGATCCTCGGGGTGCTGCCCACCCTGTACGACGGGCGGACGAACCACGCGCGGATCGTGCTGGCCGATGTCGCCGAGCGCTACCAGCTTCCGGTGCTCGAGCCGCCGGTGCCCAAGTCGGTCCGGTTCGCCGAGGCACCGGCGATGGGGCGCTCGATCCTGTCCACGTCACGGCGGTCGAAGGGTGCGCAGGCCTACCGCGAGATCGCCCACCGGCTGATGGTCGGTGCCGAGCAGGACGTCGCCACCTCCGCCTGACACCCTCGGGTCGGGCTGCGGCTCACGTCCTGCTGGCGACTGCAAGCGGGGCTGCTGCCTGCCGGCCTAGCGTCCCCGCACGGCGTGGCGCGGCCCGGGCCCCGCTCGCCTGGGCTCAGGCCGGGACGTCGCCGGGCTGGTCCCCGCGCGCCTCGGTGCCCGGGGTGGCCGGCGTGCCGCCGCGGGTGTGGCGTCGGCGCCGCCGCCGCCGGGTGCGCGAGCCGTCCCCCGAGGTGGTGCCCGCCTCGGCAGCCGCCGTGGCCGCCGAGGAGCCACCAGCCCCGCGGGTCTCGGCCCCACGAGCGTCGGGCGAGCCGCCACCAGCTCGGCGGCTCTGCCGGCGACGCTGGCCCTCGCTGCTCCCCGACCGGCCGTCCTTCCGGTCGTCGGTGCGTCCACGCGGCCGGCCGCGCGCCGGGCCCCGGTCCGGGGTGCGCTCCCGCGGCCCTTCGGGCGCACCGGGCAGGCGTCCGGTGGCCCCCGGCGGGATCCCGAGGTCGTGGTAGAGGTGCTCGCTCGTGGAGTACGTCTCCGGCGGGTCGGGGTAGGGCAGGTCCAGCGCCGCGTTGATCAGGCTCCAGCGGCTGAGGTCTTCCCAGTCGACCAGGGTGATGGCCACGCCCGACGCCCCCGCGCGGCCCGTCCGGCCGATGCGGTGCAGGTAGGTCTTCTCGTCCTCCGGGCAGGACGAGTTGACCACGTGCGTCACGCCTTCGACGTCGATGCCGCGGGCGGCGACGTCGGTGGCGACCAGCACGTCCACCGCACCGGAGCGGAACGACGCCAGCGCCTTCTCCCGCGCCTGCTGGTTGAGGTCGCCGTGCACCGCCGCCACCGCGAAGCCGCGGTGGGCGAGCTCGTCGGCGGTCGACTGCGCCTGCCGCTTCGTGCGGGCGAAGATCATCACCCGGTCGCGGTTCTCCGCCTGCAGGATGCGCGCGAGCAGCTCGTCCTTGTCCATCCGGTGCGCCCGGTAGACGAACTGGGCGGTCGCGGGGACGGTGGCCGTCTCGTCGGGGGACTCCGCCCGCACGTTCACCGGGTGACGCATGTACCGCCGCGCCAGCGTGATCACCGACGAGGGCATCGTGGCCGAGAACAGCATCGTCTGCCGGAGCTCGGGGGTGAGCCCCAGGATCGTCTCGACGTCGGGCAGGAAGCCCAGGTCGAGCATCTCGTCGGCCTCGTCCAGCACGACGACCTTGACGTGGGTGAGGTCGAGGACGCCCTGCCGGGACAGGTCGAGCAGCCGGCCGGGGGTGCCCACGACGACGTCGACGCCGCGGCGCAGCGCCTCCACCTGGGGCTCGTAGGAACGCCCGCCGAACACGGGCAGCACGCGCAGGTGCCGGCCGCTGCAGGCCCGTTCGAGGTCCTCGGTGACCTGCAGGGCCAACTCGCGGGTGGGGCAGACGACCAGCGCCTGCGGCTTGTCCGGTGCGGCCAGGAACACGTAGTCGGCGTCGTCGGGCGAGACGATCCGCTGCAGCAGCGGCAGGCCGAACGCCAGCGTCTTGCCGGTGCCGGTGCGGGCCTGGCCGATCAGGTCGGCGCCGGTGAGGGCGACCGGGATGGCCATCTGCTGCACCGGGAAGGGGGTGGTGATGCCCCGGTCTGCCAGCGCGGAGACCAGGGAGGGCAGCACTCCGAGCGCACTGAAGGTGGTGTCGACGATCTGACGACTCTCCTCGAGGTCCTCCCGCGGGTGTCGCGGGTGATCCGGGCGGCGCAGCCTCCGGTGGGCGCGCGGGACGATCCGGACCGGCAGGACGAGTCTAGTCTGGCCCGATGCCCGACCGAGTCGCCGCCGCGATGTCCGCGCTCGACGACCCCGACTACCGCACCGCGGTGCACGACCTGCTGGGCCTGCTCGCCTACGGCGAGCTGTCGGCCTTCGAGCGGTTGGCCGCCGACGCGGCGATGGCGCCGGACATCCCGGCGAAGGCGGCGCTGGCGGGCATGGCGGTGGCCGAGTTCCACCACTACCAGCGGCTGGCCGGACGGCTGGCGCAGATGGGCGCCGACCCGCAGACGGCGATGGAGTCGTTCCGCGAGCCGGTGGACGCCTTCCACCGCTCCACCGCCCCGTCCACCTGGCTCGAGGGGCTGGTGAAGGCCTACGTCGGCGACGGCATCGGCCAGGACTTCTACACCGAGGTGGCGGCGTTCCTCGACCCGGACACAGCCACCCTGGTGACCGACGTGATGGCCGACCTGGGCCACAGCGCGTTCGCGGTGGAGAACGTGCGGGCAGCCATCGAGGACGACCCGCGGGTGGCCGGCCGGCTGGCCCTGTGGGGCCGCCGCCTCGTCGGGGAGGCGCTGAGCCAGGCGCAGCGGGTGGCGGCCGAGCGGGACTCGTTCGACACCCTGTTCGTCGGTACGGTGCAGCGGCCGGGCATCGGGCTCGGCGGGGTGAGCGCGATGTTCAACCGCATCATCGAACGGCACGCCCGCCGAATGGCGTCGCTGGGCCTGGCCTCCTGACCTGCACGGCAGGTCGTCCAGCGGCCCGCTACATCGCCCCGAAGCCCACCCGACGCTCGACCGGCTCGCCGATCTCGACGTAGGCCACCCGGTCGCCGGGGATCACGAACAACCGGCCACGGTCGTCGGTGAGCCGCAGCACCGACCCCTGGCCGATGGCGGCGTCGACGGCCTTCTCCACCTCCTCGCGCGACTGGTTGCTGTCGAGCGCGAGCTCGCGGGGAGCGTGCTGGACCCCGATCTTGATCTCCACGACGTGACCTTCCTGATGCGCGAGACACCCAGGCTAGTCGGCGGCTGCTGGGACGCCACCGGGCTCGGGGTCGCTGCGCTCGCCGTTGCGGCGCGGGAAGCCGCGGATGCCGCGCCAGCCCAGCGAGGCGATGAGGACCGCGGCGCCCTGCCGCGGCAGCGAGCCGTCCGAGGCCAGCCAGAAGCGCGCCGCGACCTGGGCCATGCCCACCATCCCGGCGGCGAGCAGCTGCGACTCCTCGGCCGACAGGCCGGTGTCCTCGGCGATGATCGGGGCGATGGCCCGGGCGCAGCGGCGGGTGAGCGCGTCGAGCCGGTCCCGTACCTCGTCGGCGGCGGTCAGGTCGTTCTCGAACAGCAGCCGGAACGAGGCGTTGTCGCTGCCCACGTAGTCGAAGTAGGCGTCGACGGTGGCCGCGACCCGGCGCTTGTTGTCGTGGGTCGAGCCCAGCGCCGCCCGGACCTGGGCGTCGAACTCGTCGATGCTGGCGTCCAGCAGGGCCAGGTACAGGTCGAGCTTGCCGGGGAAGTGCTGGTAGAGCACCGGCTTGCTGACCCCGGCGCGTTCGGCGATCTCGTCCATGGCGGCGGCGTGGTAGCCGCGCTGGACGAACACCTCCTTGGCGGCCTCGAGCAGCTGAGCGCGGCGTTCCCCCCTCGGCAGCCTGGTCCCGCGGGCAGCCGCGTCCTGGGTCGTCGTCACGGTCGGTTCTCCGCCTCGTCCGCGTCCCGACAGAACGGGAGCAGACATGATGTTACTCGCGGGTAGCCTTCAGCGGTACTCGTCCTCGTCGAGATCGACCTCACGTGCCTGCTCGACCACGTCGGCGACATCCGCGTCGAGCGGCAGGCCCTGCTCGCCCTCGCCTCCCTCGACTCTGTCGGCAGCGAGCAGGCCCGCGGGCAGCGCCTGCTCGACCGCGTCCTCGGCCGGAACCTCGACCGGCAGGCTCGACGGGATGTCGGGCAGGGGGGCGGCGGACTCGGCCAGGACGTCGGGGTCCACCTCCACGGGTGCGTCGCCGCCGGTGCGGCCGACCTGCTGGCTCACCTCGTCCTCCTCCCGCGCCCGCCGGCTCGGCGTCGCGCCACGAGCCTAGACCTGCCCACCCAGCCCGATCACCTGCGTCCGGCCGCGGGGAGGAGCCCTCACAGTGCGCCGCTGCGCTGCAGCCGCGTCCAGGCCAGCCAGCCGAGCGGGATGGGCAACCAGAACGTGGCGAGCCGGAACAGCAGGGTGGCCGAGAACGCCGGACCGGCCGCCACCCCCGCGGCGGTGAGCCCGGCGGTGAGCGCGGCCTCGACCGCGCCGAGCCCACCGGGCGTGGGCACGAGGCTGCCGACGGTGTTGCCGGAGACGAACACCAGGGTCGCGGTGGCGATCGAGACCTCGGCGTCCACCGACTGCACGCAGGCCCACAGGCACACCCCGTAGCCGAGGGTGAGCAGCAGGTTGCCGCCCAGGCCCATGGCCAGCCTTCTAGGGTCCTGCAGGGCGTCGAGCAGGCGAGGCAGCCCCCGCTCCACGAACGACCGCCAGGACGCCGTCGCCCGGGTCCGCGCCATCGGGACCAGCCAGAGCACGAGGGCGGCAGCGAGCACCACCACTCCCACCGCCACCAGCACGGTGGACCAGGCGATCCCCAGGTTCACCTCCCGGCCGCTGATGAGGCCGAGGACGACGATGAGGGGCACGCTCACCAGCAGCGTCGCGGCCTGGGAGGCGGCCACGCTCGCCGCCGCCTTCGGCATCGAGATGCCGAGCTTGAGCAGCATGCGGGTGTTCACAGCGGCGATCGCGATGGTCGTGGGCGCGGCCAGCCGGATGAAGGCCTGCGCCAGCTGGGTGGCCACGGTGCGGCCCAGCGGCACCCGCTCGGGCACGAACCCGATCAGCCCCCAGGCAGCGCCCAGGTAGGTCAGTCCCGAGGCCACCAGGGCCACGAGCAGCCAGAGGGGGTTCGCGGTGGTGATCGTCCCCCAGATGTCGACGCCGACCAGGCTGCTGCCGACGAGGTAGACGGCCAGCACGAACGAGACGCCCGTGATGAGGGCCCGGGGGCGCAACCGTTCGAGGCTGACCGCCTCGACCGCGGGAGGTTCGGCGCGTTCCCGGACGGTGTCGCGCACGCGCTCGAGCAGCTCGCCACCCCGACCCACCAGGGCCCGGGTGCTGCGCGGCAGCGCGAGGGGCTGCACGAGCGGCAGCGCCTGACCGACGGCGTCGCGGCCGATCCCCGCGACAGCAGCCTCGACCGCCCGCTGGGGACCCACGAGGGCGCTGGTGAGCACGAGCAGCTGGGCCACGTCGACGGCCATCGCCGGCCCGCTGGCGGCGATCGTGGGGCTGTCGTGGTCGGTGATCCAGGCCCGGTCGCCGTCCAGCCGGACCGTCTCGGCGGCGATGTTGCGGTGGGCGATCCCGGCCGTGCGCATCCGCTGCACCTGTCGCCACAGGTCGCCCAGAGCCCCCTCCTCCAGGTCGGGGACGAGGGGACGGGCCTCGACGTCGGCGTCGTCGGGCAAGGTGCGGGCCGCGGTGTCGGCTGCCGGGTCGGTGGCCGCCTCGGCGGCCGCGATCCGCTCGGCCAGGCGCTGGCCCCCGCCCCGCTGGTAGACCAGCGCGATCGCCTCGGGGCTCACGGCGAAGCACGCCTCCAGCTCCGGTGTGCGGACGCCGGCCTGGGTCAGGGCGAGGGCGTTGAGCGAACGGGTGTCGGCGCCGCCGCGCATCGTGATCGTCTCCCGCGGCAGGATGTCACCGCGCAGGCGCAGCCAGCGCCACACGCTGGACAGCAGGCCGGTGCCCTCGCGGTCCCGGTCCAGCACGAGCACGTCGCGGGGTCCCCGGTCCGTGTCGGCCAGGTACGTGCGCGGCCAGGCGTCCCGCCGGGCGGTGAGCCCGCGAACCGGGACGCCGTGCCCGTGCAGCGCGACGGCGATCGTCGCGCCGTCGGGCCGCTGGTTCGGGACGCCGGTGGCCAGCCGCGTCCCGAGCCCCACCGCCCGGCCGAGCAGCACCGCCAGGGCGGCGCCCTGGGGGGTCGTCTGAGCACCGAGCAGCTGGTCGAGCACGGCGCCGCCGACGGCCAGCACCGTCAGGCGCTGGACCCACGGTCGTTCGGCCCAGCCGACCACCGAGACCAGCGCGACAGTGGCACCGGCACCGGTGGTGAAGACCGCTCCGCTGCTCGACGGGGGGAGGAAGGCGGCGGCGAGCCGATCCGGCGCCAGGTCGGAGCGCAGGAAGCTCGCGAGCAGCGTCAGCAGTACCGCCGTGGCCGCGCCCGCGAGCACCATCTCGGCGGCAGTGCGGCGCCGACGCAGGTACATCTCGTAGCCGACGAAGCCGATCCAGAGCCCGAGCGTCGCGAACGCCGCCACCGCGCTGATCGGCAGCAGCAGCCAGCCCGGCACGTAGCCGCTGGCCTCGGTCAGGTCGCCCTCGATGCCGGCGACGGTGCGCTCGGCAGTGACCGACAGCACGGTCAGGACGATGGCAGCCGCCAGCGTGAGCGCCAACCGGGCAGCGTCCAGCGGCCGGCGGGACCGACGCGGCACCGGAGGCTCGTCGATCTCCACCGGCGGTCCCTGCTCGTCGAGCCGCACGACGGTCGTCGTCATCGCGGCGATCGTCCCACGCCAGGGCGCGCGGGGGGCACCGATGCCTGCGACGGGCATGCTGGCCTTGTGGACGAGGCGGGTCGGGCGGCAGCGACCGACCAGGTCAGTGAGGTGGTGCTCGACCTGGTCGGCTCAGTCCCCGCGGGACGTGCCAGCACCTACGGCGACCTGGCCCGGCTCGCCAGCGACCTGCTGCCGCACCCGGTGACGGCCCGAACGGTCGGCCGGGTGCTGGCCGCCGGCCCGGACGCAGCGCCGTGGTGGCGGGTGGTGGGGCATGACGGACGGCTCCCGCCGGGTCTGCAGCAGCAGGCGGCGCAGCTCCTGCTCGCCGAAGGGTGCCCGATGCGCGGGCAGCGGGTCGACCTGGCCCGGGCGCGCTGGAGCGGCTGACCCGGCTCACCCGGCGTGCGGGCCGGACCCGGGTGCGCGGTCGCCGGAGCAGACCCCGGGGTCAGCGCGGCGCCACGAACAGGGTCTGGGCCGCGGCCCCCAACGACCCGTGCTGGTCACCGAGCGTGGTCCGGGCGAGCCCCACGCCGTGCGGGTCGATCGTGGTTTCGGCATGCATCCACACGTCCTCGCCCGCGGGCGCACGGACCAGATGCACCGACAGGTCGGTGTTGACGAACAGCAGCGCCCGTGGGTCGGCTACCGCCGAGATGCCGCTGCCCGAGTCGGCCACGGCCGCCACCCGCTGCGTCGGGCTCGGGGGCTCCCCGTCCACCAGGTCGACGGCGAGCCGGGTCCACACGGTCGACGGTCCGGGCCGGCCGAACTCGCCGGCCACGAACCGCCACTGCACGGCGTCGAGGTAGCCGGGGCCCCACCCGTCGGGGCGCGCCATCGGCGTGCCAGCCGAGGGAGCGGGTTCGACGGCGGTGTGCGGCACGGTCAGGGGCTCGTCGGTGCGCCGCAGCACCCAGGCCGCCAGCCGCATCAGCACGACGTCGGGGTCGTCGGCTGCCGCCAGCGTGGCCGTGCACCAGGCGACCCGCCGCCCGGCCCGCTCCACCCGGGCCGACACGGTCAGGTCGGCGACAGGGACGGGGGCCATGATCTCGGCGGTGACCCGGGCCAGCAGCGGCAGCGCGGGGCCAGGGTCGAGCCGCTCGACGGCGCGCACCAGCAGCGCCGTCGGTGGGCCGGCGTGCTGCAGCCGCCGATCCCACGGCCCCGCGGTGTGCGGCGTGGCCCGATACCGGCCGACGAGGCTCTGCCCGCCCCGGCCCGACTCGTCCAGCCGAAGGTAGAACGTGCTCCTCTCGGCCACCCAGCCGATTGTGTCACCCCCCTCTGCTGTGATGCTGGCATGCCAGCGCCGGTGCTCGACCCCCAGCAGCAGCGGGTGGTCGAGCACCGGTCCGGCCCGCTGCTCGTGCTCGGCGGGCCCGGTACCGGCAAGACGACTGTGCTGGTCGAGCTCGTCGCCGCCCGGGTCCGCGCCGGGCTCGACCCGGGCCACGTGCTGCTGCTGGCGTCCTCGCCCCGCTCGGCTGCGGCACTGCGGGACCGGCTCGCGCAGCGCATCGGGGGGGTGCTGCGCGAGCCACCCGCCCGCACCCCGCACTCCTACGCCTTCGGGCTGCTGCGCCGCCAGGCGGTCCGGGCCGGGCTGCCGACCCCGCGGCTGCTCTCCGGGGCCGAGCAGCAGCTGGTCATCACCGACCTGCTCGCCGGCGACCCGACCCGGTGGCCGGTCGAGGTACGCCCGGCGCTGCGGACCAGGGCGTTCGCGAACCAGCTTCGCGACCTGCTGCTGCGAGCGGTGGAACGGGGGGTCGACCCTGCTGACCTGGCCGAGCTGGGTCGCCGGTACGACCGCCCGCTCTGGGTCGCGGCCGCCGCCTTCGCCCACGAGTACGCCGGGGTCACGGCGCTGGCCCACCCCGGCGCCTACGACCCGGCCGAGCTCGTCCGGGCCGCAGTCGACCTGCTGCGCGAGCAGGCCGCTGTGCTGGCCGCCGAGCAGTCGCTGCGTCGGCTCGTCGTCGTGGACGAGTACAGCGAGGCCGACCCCGCGCTGGTCGACCTGCTGCGGCTGCTCGCCGGCGGTGGGCGCGACCTGGTGGTCAGCGGTGACCCCGACACGTCGGTGTTCGGCTTCCGCGGCGCCGAGCCGGCACTGCTCGCCCGGTTCCCCACCGACTTCCCCCGGGCGGACGGATCGGCCGCTCCGGGCGTGCTGCTCACGGTGAACCACCGACTCGGCCCGCAGCTGCTCGACGTGGCCGCGCGGGTGTCCGCCCGGCTCGGAGGGGCCGGGCCGCAGCGCCGGATGTCCAGCGCGGTCCCAGCGGGGAACGGCGGACCCGGCACCGCAGTCCGGGTGCTGGCGAGCAGCACGGACGAGGTGACCCAGGTGGCTGCCCACCTGCGCCGCCGGCACCTGCTCGCCGGCGTGCCGTGGTCGCAGATGGCCGTGCTGGTGCGAGCCGCGGGGGACCTGGCCCCGATGCGGCGTGGGCTGGCCCGGCACGGGGTGCCCGTCGCCCAGCGCGCTGAGGAGGTCGCGCTGGCCCAGCAGGCCCCGGTGCGGGCACTGCTCGACCTGCTGGCCGTGCTGGTGGGCCGGGACGCACCGACCCCGGAGCGGGTCGATGACCTGCTCTGCGGCCCGTACGGCGGCCTCGACCCGGTGCGGCTGGCCGCCGTGCGCCGGTCACTGCTGGAGGAGGAGCGCCGCGCGGGTGGCACCAGGCGGGCTGACGAACTGGTCGTGGCCGCGGTCCTCGGCGACGGGGCCGTCCCGCCGCGGGCACGGGCGGTGCTGGGGCTGCGCGCCGTGCTGGCGGCGGGCAGCAGCGCTGCCGGTGTCGGTTCCGTCGAGGACGTGCTCTGGGCCCTGTGGGAAGCGGCCGGAGTCGCTCCCGGATGGCGGGAGGCCGCACTGGCCGGCGGAGAAGACGGCACCGCGGCCGACCGGGACCTCGACGCGGTGCTCGCGCTGTTCGACGCCGCGGGACAGTTCACCGACCGGCTGCCGGGGGCCGGGCCGGCGGCGTTCCTGGACCACGTGCGGGCCCAGCAGGTGCCGGCCGCCGCCGGCTCCGCGCCCGGCCGGGACCCGCAGGCCGTCACGGTGCTCACCGTCCACGCCGCCAAGGACCGGGAGTGGGACACCGTGGCCGTGTGCCGGGTGCTCGAGGAGTCCTGGCCCGACCTGCGGCGACGCGACACCCTCCTCGGCATCGTCGACCTGCTCGAGCTGCGCTCCACCGGGCGGGTGGCCGGCCCGGCCGAGCAGGTGTCGGCGCTGCTGGCGGCCGAGCGCAGGCTGTTCTACGTCGCGGTCACCCGGGCACGCCGCGACCTGCTGGTGACCGCGGTGGACGACGGTGAGGTGCGGCCGTCACGGCTGCTGGAGGACCTGTGCCCGGCAGACCGTCCCGAGCCGTCTGTCGGCCTGCCCGACCGGGTGCTGAGCCTGCCGCGCCTCGTCGGTGAGCTGCGGGCCGCAGTCTGCGACCCTGCCGCGAGCGAGGCGGACCGGGCCGAGGCAGCCCGGCTGCTGGCGGTCCTCGCGCGCGAGCGCGTCCCCGGGGCCCACCCCGACCAGTGGTACGGCCTGCCCGCGGTGTCCGACCCCCGCCCGCTGAGCGAGCGGGGGCAGCCGCTGACGCTGTCGCCGTCGCAGGTGGAGAAGTACCTGCGCTGCCCCCTGCGCTGGATGCTGCAGCGCGCCGGCGGTGACACCGGCGGCGCCGTCCGGGCGGCGATCGGCTCCCTCGTGCACGACCTGGCGTTCGAGGCCGCGGCACAGAGCCTGTCCGCCGAGGAGGTCTGGGCGTCCTACGAACGGCGGTGGGCCGACCTGGACACCGGGCAGGGCTGGCTGGCTCGCCGGGAGCGGCGCCGGGTCGACGCCATGGTGCAGCGACTGCTCGGCTGGCTGGCCGACGAGACCCGCGACCTGGTCGGCGCCGAGGTGGACATGCGCGTGCAGGTGGGCGACGTCGTGGTGGCCGGTCGGGTGGACCGGCTCGAGCGTGGCCCGGACGGCTCGCTGGTCGTGGTCGACTTCAAGACCGGGGCAAGCACCCCGACGCGGGCCGAGGTGGCCGAGCACCCGCAGCTGGGGGTGTACCAGTGGGCCCTGGGTGCCGGTGGGGCCGAGCCGGTGGTCGGCCCGGACGTCGTCCCCGGGGGTGGGCGGCTGGTGCACCTCGGGCTACGCCGGGGAGAGCGGGCCAAGGAGCAGGACCAGCCGGCGCTGGGCCAGGCCGACGACCCGCAGTGGCCCCGCGCGCTGGTGGAGCAGGTGCGCGCCGGGGCGTCCCGACCGGCCTTCGCCGCGCTCGTGGGCTCGTGGTGCGGCGGCTGCCCCGTCCGCACCTCGTGCCCGGCCCAGCCCGAGGGCGGGCGGGTGACCTCGTGACGACGGTGCTCAGCCCGGCGCAGATCGCGGCCGCCCTCGGCCGGCCCGCGCCGACCCCGGAGCAGGAGGCGGTCATCACCGCGCCGCTCGCCCCCGGGGTGGTGATCGCCGGGGCCGGATCGGGCAAGACCGAGACGATGGCTGCCCGGGTCGTGTGGCTCGTCGCCAACGGGCACCTCGCCCCGCACCAGGTGCTCGGGCTGACCTTCACCCGCAAAGCGGCCGGTGAGCTGTCGGTGCGGATCCGGCGGCGGCTCACCGCGCTGGCCGAGGCGTTGCGGCTGCCCGTCCTGGACGGGGAACCGACCGTGTCGACCTACGATGCATTCGCGGCTCGGGTGGTCGCCGAGCACGGCGCCCGGATGGGCCTGGAGTCCGATCGGCGGCTGCTCAGCCCCGCCGGTGCGTGGCAGCGCGCCGCCCGGCTCGTGCACCGCTGGGACGGCCCGATGGACGACGTCGACTATGCGGCAGACACGGTCGTGGCCGACGTCCTGGACCTGCACGAGCAGGTCGCGGGGCATGTGGCCGAGATGGCCGACGTGGCGGATCTGACCGGTGCGCTGGTGCGCACCATCGAGGGGCTGCCACCGAGCCCGAGGCAGCGGGCCGCGGTCCACAGCGGGCTGGCGACGGGGCTGCGGGCCCAGCGGGCCCGGCTCCAGCTGCTGCCGCTGGTCGAGCAGTATCGGGCTGACCTGGCTCGAGACGAGGTGGCCGACTTCGCCACCGTCGCCGAGCAGGCGGCCCGGCTGGCCTGGTCGGACCACGGCGTCGGTGCGGCGCTGCGCGAGCAGTTCCGGGTCGTGCTGCTCGACGAGTACCAGGACACCTCGCACGCACAGCTCGCGCTGCTGCACGCCGTCTTCGGGCCAGGCCACCCGATCACCGCCGTCGGTGACCCGTTCCAGTCGATCTACGGCTGGCGGGGGGCCAACGCCGACACGCTCACCTCGTTCGCCCAGCGGTTCGGGTCAGCCCAGGCGCACGTGCTCGAACAGACGTTGCGTACGTCGTTCCGCAACGACCGGCGGGTGCTCGAGGTCGCCAACGTGGTGGCCGCCCCGCTGCGGGGAGCCGGCCCGGGCTCGACCGACCTGCCGGAGCTCGAGCCGGCGGAGGCCGCCGGGCCCGGCCAGGTGCGGGTGGCGCTGCACCGGACCGAGGCGGACGAGGCGCTCGCCCTCGCCGAGCAAGTCGACCGGTTGTGGCGGACCGAGGGCCAGGCACCTCCCAGCGTGGCCGTGCTCGTGCGCAAGCGGGACCAGATCCCGCTCATCGAGGCGGCGTTGCGGGACCGCGACCTGCCGGTGGAGGTCGTGGGGCTCGACGGCCTGCTGAGCCTGCCCGAGGTGGCCGACGTCGTGGCGCTGCTGGGCCTGCTGGCCGACCCGACTCGGGGCGAGGCGTTCATGCGGCTGCTGACCGGACCGCTGCTGGCGTTCGGCCCGCGCGACCTCGACGCACTGGCCCGCTGGTGCCGCCGCCTGGGCCGGGACTCCGGCGACCGGGACGTCCCCGGCATCGTCGAGGCACTCGACCGGCGCCCGCCACCCGGCTGGCTCAGCGACACGGCCCAGGAGCGGCTGCGCGCCTTTGCTGCCTCGGTGGCCCGGCTGCGGGCCCGGCTGTCTCGGCCGGTGCCCGATGTTGTGGGTGACGCCGTGCGGACGCTGCGGCTCGACGTGGAGACCAGCGCCCGCGCAGCCCGCACGGGCGGCGTGGGCTCGGCCCACCTCGACCGGCTGGCCGACGAGGCCGCCGCGTTCGCCGAGCTGGCTCCCCAGGCGGGGCTGGTGGAGTTCCTCGGCTACCTGAGCGCGGCGCAGGAGCAGGAACGGGGCCTGCGCCGGGCCAGCGAGGTGCACCTGGGGGCCCGGGTCCAGGTGGCCACCGTGCACTCGGCCAAGGGTCTGGAGTGGGACGTGGTGGTCGTCGCCGGGCTCTGCGACGGCGTCTTCCCGTCGACCGGTCGCAGCGGGGCGGCATGGGTCAGCGACCCGGGCACGCTGCCGTACCCGCTGCGGGGTGACGCCGCCCGGCTGCCCCGCCTCGACCTCGGTGCACCGGCCGACCAGGGCGAGCTCGCCGACCAGGTGGCTGAGCTCGTCGCCGCCGGCCGGGAGCTGGACCTGGCCGAGGAACGACGGCTGGCCTACGTCGCCCTCACCCGGGCTCGGCACGTGCTGCTGTGCCACGGGCACCGGTGGGGCTCCCCGACCCGGCCCCGGGAGCCCTCGCCGTTCCTGCTCGAGGTCGCCTCGGTCGAGGGCGTGCAGGTGGATCGGTGGGCCGCCGACCCGGGGGACCGGCCCGGCTCGGGGGACGACCCTCCGGTCTGGCCCGCCGACGTGCTGGGCCACCGCCGAGCCGACATCGAGCAGGGCGCGGACCTGGTGGCCGGCGCGCTGGCCGCGCCGCCGGCAGCGTTGGTAGCGCCGGCAGCCCTGCCCGCTGAGCCGGTCAGCGCGGACGGCCTCTCGTCACCGGCTCGTGGCTGGGCCCGCGAGGTCGAGCTGTTGCTGGCCGAGCGGGCAGCCGCGGGCCGGTCGCACGACGTCCCGCTGCCCCCGCACCTGTCGGCGTCACAGCTGGTGGCGCTGCGCCGCGACCCCGAGGCATTCCGCGTCGACCTGCGCCGCCCGATGCCCCGCCGCCCGCTGCCCGAGGCCCGCCGCGGCACCGCCTTCCACGCCTGGGTGGAACAGCTCTACTGCGACCCCCAGCTGCTCGACCTCGACGAGCTGCCCGGCGCCTCCGACGCCACGCAGCCACCGCCTGGCCACGACCTCGAGCAGCTGCAGCAGGCGTTCTTCGCCTCCGGCTGGGCCGAGCGCACACCCCGAGAGGTGGAGGCGGCCTTCGAGCTCGTGCTCGACGAGGTGGCGGTGCGGGGACGGGCGGACGCGGTCTTCGACGACGGAGACGGGGTGCTGGTGGTGGACTGGAAGACCAGCCCGCCGCCGCGCGACCCGGCGGAGCAGGCAGCCCGCTCCACCCAGCTGGCCGTCTACCGGCTCGCGTTCGCCTCCCTCTACGGGCTGCCACTGCAGCAGGTGGCAGCCGCTTTCCACCACGTTCAGGAGGGCGTGACCCTCGCCGGGGTCGAGCTGGCCGACCGGGCCGAGCTCGAGGCGCTGGCCCGGCAGGCCCGGCCGAGCGGGTAGGGGGAGGGCGGGCCGACTAGAGCACGAGGTCGAGGCTCAGGGCGTTGTGGTCGGAGACGGGCAGGCGGGCGGAGTCCACCCGCCGCACCCGGTTCTCGGAGATGCCGTGGGCCAGCACGTGGTCGAACTGCACCCGCGGCTGCCACGACGGGTACGTAGGCACCCGGGCCAGCTGCGTCCAGCCGCTGACCAACCGCGGCAGCCGCCCGGGCAGGTTGAGGTCGCCGAGCAGCAGGCGGGGGGCCGGCTTGTCCGCCATCCACCGCACCAGGTGCCGCAGTTGGCTGACGTTGAACCCGGGGACGAACGACAGGTGGGTGCCGACGACAGTCAGCGGCCCGGCCGGCCCGGACAGGACGGCCGCGACGGCACCGCGGGGCTCGTCGTCCACCTTGGTGATCCCGCGGCCCGGCACCAGCAACGGCATGCCGAAGGGGGCCGGAGGGAAGCGGAGCACGTCCCAGTCCAGCACCGGAAGCCGGCTCACCAGGGCGATGCCGTAGGCGGCCCGGTGTCCGTCGTCGTCGTCCTCGGCGCGCACCGGCGTCCAGTCGCGGCCCGGCTCGCCCCACACCGTGGGCAGGAAGCGCCACCAGGTGGCCCTCGTGGCCTCGGCCACGACCGAGGTCAGGTCGAGGATGCCGGACCGGTCCTGGTGCCGGTCCACTTCCTGCAGCGCAACGACGTCGGCGTCGAGCTGGGCAGCTCCGGCTGCGACGTCGGCTGCCCGCACCTCGCCGTGCACGAGCGAGCGGCCGTGCAGCAGGTTCCAGGTCGCGACCCTCAACGACGACACCGTCGCAGGCTATCGGCGCCCACGACGGGCCGCCGCTGCTGCCGCCGCCGGTGTGCCGCGGTCAGGCGGCGACGGCGGCCAGCGCCGCCTGCACCATGGCGCCGAAGGTGCGCTCACGCTCCTCGGCCGATGTCTCCTCGCCGGTCACGAGGCTGTCGCTGACCGTGCAGACCGCGGCCGCCCGGGCCCCGAACTTGGCCGCCAAGGTGTAGAGCGCGGCCGCCTCCATCTCGACCGCCAGGACGCCGTAGTCGGCCAGCCGCTCCCGCAGCTCGGGCCGGTCGGAGTAGAAGACGTCCCACGAGGCGACCTGGCCCACGTGCACCGCACTGTCGGTGCGACGGCACTGCTCGACCAGGGCGCTGAGCAGGCCGAAGTCGGCGGTGGGGGAGTAGTCGACGCCTTCGAAGCGGTGCCGGTTCATCCCCGAGTCGGTGCTGGCGCTCAGCGCCACCACCAGGTCGCGAACCTTCACCTCGGGCCGCATCGCTCCGCACGACCCGACCCGCACGAGGGTGCGGACCCCGTACTCGGCCATCAGCTCGTGCACGTAGATCGAGATGGACGGCTGGCCCATTCCCGTGCCCTGGACCGACACCGGGACCCCCCGGTAGGTGCCGGTGAACCCCAGCATGTTGCGGACCCGCGAGTAGCAGACCGGCTCGTCCAGGAAGGTCTCGGCGATCCACTGGGCCCGCAACGGGTCCCCGGGTAGCAGCACGCGTTCGGCGACCTGACCGGGCTCAGCTCCTATGTGTGTGCTCACGAGCGGGCATCCTGCCAGGGGCACCCGCAGGCCGACCCCTAGGCTCGGCGGACGTGCCCGACCTCGTGCCCGCCCCCTACCGGTTGGGATGGTCCCCGACCGCTGGCGCGATGCCGCTGGACCGTGCCGCCGACGTGCGCGGTGACGAGCAGGCCCTCGCGGCCGCCTGGGCCGACCCCGGCACGCAGGTGCTGGTGGCGGCCCACGGCCGGGTCGCGATGGACGCCGGCGGCCTGGCGCGGCTTCCGGCCGCGGCGGCCCCGGACGGAGGCAGGATGCTGCTCGGCCGCGACGCCGCCGGCCGGTACGTGTTCGTCGTCCACCCCGGCGGCGGGAGCGAGCGCGACCCGTCCGGTCCGCTGGCAGCACCGGGCAGCGGCCCCCTGCGGGAGGTGGCCGGCCGGCTGCGCGGGGACGACCTGGTCCAGGCCATGCACGCGGTGGCCCTGACCGGGTGGCACGAGCGGCACCCGCGCTGCCCGCGCTGCGGAGCGCCGACGGAGCCGGCCCTGGCCGGCTACGCCCGCCGCTGCCCGGCCGAGCAGCTCGAGCACCATCCACGCACCGACCCGGCCGTGATCGTGCTCGTGCTCGACCGGGCCGAACCCGGCCACGACCGGGCGCTGCTGGGCCGGCAGGCGTCGTGGCCGGCGGGACGCTACTCGACGTTGGCCGGCTTCGTGGAGCCCGGCGAGACGGCGGAGGAGGCGGTGGAGCGCGAGGTGGCCGAGGAGGCCGGCGTGCGGGTGGAGGCCGTGGCCTACGCCGGCAGCCAGCCCTGGCCGTTCCCGGCCAGCCTGATGCTGGCCTACTACGCGATCGCCGCGCCCGGCTTCGGCGCCGACGCGGCGGTGCAGCCGGACGGGGAGGAGATCGTCGAGGCGCACTGGTTCGACCGGGACCGGCTGGCTGCCGGGCTCGGCTCGGGGGAGGTGCTGGTGCCGCCGGCCCTGTCGGTGGCGCGTCGGCTGATCGAGGGCTGGTACGGCGGACGGTTACGCGGACCTAAGGCCTGGCACTGACCGTGACCGTGGAGCCAGGTTCGGCGCAGCAGGTGCTGGAGGGCCTCGACCCGCAGCAGCGTGCGGTCGCGCTCGCGCTCACCGGGCCTGTCTGCGTGCTGGCCGGGGCGGGCACAGGCAAGACGCGGGCGTTGACTCACCGGATCGCCTACGGCGTGCGCACCGGGACGTATGACCCGCAGCAGGTGCTCGCCGTCACCTTCACCACCCGGGCCGCCGCCGAGATGCGCACCCGGCTCGCGCGGCTCGGGGTGCACGGGGTGTCGGCCCGCACCTTCCACTCGGCCGCCCTCGCGCAGGTGCGCTACCTGTGGCCGCGGCTGTACGCAGACCCGTTCCCGGACGTGCTCGGCGACCCCGCCCCGCTGCTGCGCGACCTCGCCGACGACGCCGGCGTCGGCGCGTCCGGGCGCGACCTGGCGGTCGAGGTGGCCTGGGCCAAGCTGAGCAACGTCCCCCCGCACACCTACCTCGAGCACGCCACCGGCCGCCGGGTGGCCGGCGCCAGGCCTGAGCAGGTGGCCGGGCTGTACGACGCCTACCGCCGAGCCATGGCCCGCGCCGACCGCGTCGACCTGGAGGACGTGCTGCTGGCCGCCGTCGGGGTGCTGGCGTCCCAGCCGCGGGCGGCTGACCTGGTGCGCCGCCGGTTCCGCTGGTTCTGCGTGGACGAGTTCCAGGACGTCTCCGGCCTGCAGCTGGCCCTGCTGGAGTGCTGGCTGGGCGAGCGCTCCGACGTGTGCGTCGTGGGCGACCCGGCCCAGGCCATCTACGGCTTCGCCGGAGCCCGGGCCGACTACCTCACCGGCTTCGCTGCCCGCTTCCCGGGCTGCCGGGTGCTGCACCTCACCCGCAACTACCGCAGCACCCCCCAGGTACTCGCGGTCGCCGCGTCGGTGCGGACGGGCGGGGCCTGCCGCCTCACCCCCACCCGCCCCGCCGGGTCGGCCGTCGGGCTGCGGGAGGAGGTGGACGAGCGGGCGGAGGGCGACGCGCTGGTCCGAGCCGTCCAGCGGCTGCTGGCGGCCGGCGCGGCGGAGGCCGACCTGGCCGTGCTCGTGCGCACCCGTTCGCAGGTCGCGCAGGTGGCGCGGTGGCTCAGAGACGCCGGGGTGGCGGTGTCGGCCCGAGGGACGTCGCGCTTCTTCGAGCGTCCCGAGGTGCGGCAGGTGGTGGCGCTGCTCGCGGCGGCCGCACGCAGGCAAGAGGCGGCGTCCCGGCCACAGGTGCCGGCCCGGCCGCAGGGGTCGTTGGCCGACTCCGTGCTGGCCGTGCTCACCGACGCCGGCTGGAGCCCGCAGCGGCCGAGCGCCGAGCGGGAGGCCTCCCGCTGGGAGTCGTGGGCCGGCGTGCTGGAGCTGGCCCGCGGCTTGGACGTCGCCGCCCGGGACGCCGGCGACCCTGCGCCGACGCTGGCCGACCTCGTGGACGAGCTGCGGGAGCGGGCCCGGTCGGGGGAGGAACCGCGCGCGCCCGGCGTGACCGTGGCCACCCTGCACGCCACCAAGGGTCAGGAGTGGCGGCACGTGTTCGTGGTGGGCGCGCACGACGGAGGCATCCCGTCCAGCGCCGCAACGACACGCACCCGCGGGCCGGACGCCCTGGAGGAGGAGCGCCGGCTGCTCTACGTCGGGCTCACCCGGGCCCGGGACGGGCTCAGCGTGTCCTGGGCCGCCCGCGGGGCTGACGACCAGCGCCGACGGCGCCGGCCCAGCCGGTTCCTGGCGGCGCTGCTCGACCAGCCGCACCCTGGCCTGGAAATCCGTTTGCACCCGGCCCCCGATGGCCGCTAGCGTCGAGCCACCGGTGCCGCAAGGGCGCCGGATGGCACCACTGCCCACGACCCGGAGGTACCGATGGAGTTCACCCCGAACCCCACGGTGGCGCGCACCCGCGACGCCGTTCTCCGGATCCTGGGCCGCACTGCGCCTGCCTGACTTCCGTCGTCTCGCAGCCAGCCGCGGTCCGCACGAGGACCGCGGCTTCTGTCATATCTCGGCCCGGTCCTCCTCCCCCTACCGACGACCGAACCGAGGAGACACCCGTGTCCACCCTGCTGGCCGACGTGCTGGCGCTGCCGACCGCCCCGGCCGACGTGACCCTGGCGTGCACGAGCGAGCCCGACCTGTGGTTCGCCGAGTCGCCGGCCGACGTCGAAGAGGCCAAGGCCCGTTGCGGCGGGTGCCCGATCCAGTCCGCCTGCCTGGACGGGGCCCTCGAGCGGGCCGAGCCCTGGGGCGTCTGGGGCGGGCAGCTCGTCCTGGCCGGCCAGGTCGTGGCGCGCAAGCGCCCGCGCGGACGGCCCCGCAAGGACGACCCCCTGGTGGCCTGACTCCGCCTGCCGCAGGCTCAGGGCTCGGCACGACGCCCGGGCGTCGGAGTAGGGGTGGCTACGGCGCGGCTGGGGCGAAGCCGGGGAGCCAGCGCTCCATCTCCCCCCGGAACGGTGCTCGGGCGTCGAGCTGGGAGAGCACGCCGATGCCGGCGATCCACACCCGGTGGATGAGCAGGTACGAGCGCGGCAGGGTCAGCTTCAGCGGCATCGTGTACCCGGCCTCGCGGGGGTCGTTGACGCGAGTGAACTGCTCGCGCATCCAGTCGCGGCTGAACTGGAACTCCTCCACTGCCGCCGGCTCGATGAACGGGGCCAGGTACGCGATGAGGGCGTCGGCGTCGATGTGCACGTGCGGCTTGAGGAACCCCTCCTCCCGCAGCCCGGCTACGACTGCGTCGCTGTCGCCGTCCAGCGCCAGCCGCATGAGCCGGCCGATCGACGGCGGGAGCCCGCCCGGCAGCCGAGCTGCGGCGCCGTAGTCGAGGACGCCGAGCCTGCCGTCGGGGGTGATCCGGTAGTTGCCGGGGTGCGGGTCGGCGTGCAGCAGCCCGACCCGGGCCGGGCCAGAGAACAGGAACCGCACGTACAGCAGCCCGGCCCGGTCCCGCTCCTCGCGGGTGCCGGTGGCGATGACGTCGGACAGCGGCCGTCCGGCCAGCCACTCCGAGACGATCACGTGCTCGGCCCCCTGGATCACCGCGGGCACCGCGAAGTCGGGGTCCTCGGCGTAGCCGAAGGCGAACTCGTCCTGTGCCTCTGCCTCCAGGCGGTAGTCCAGCTCCTCCACCAGCCGCTCGTTGAGTTCGTCGAGCAGCGGCTTGACCTCCAGCCCGGGCACGAGCCCGCCGAAGGTGCGGCCCAGCCGGGTGATCTGGGCGAGGTCGGCCCGCACGGCGTCGCCCGCACCGGGGTACTGCACCTTGACGGCCACGTCCCGACCGTCGTGCCAGACCGCCCGGTGCACCTGGCCGATGGACGCGGCGGCGGCTGGGTGGTCGTCGAAGTCGGCGAACAGATCCCTCCAGTCCGGCCCGAGGTCGTCGGCGATGACCCGGTGCATGACCTCGGCCGGCATCGGCGGGGCGGCCTCCTGCAGCCGGGTCAGCGAGGCCCGGTACGGCCCGGCGACCTCTTCGGGCAGCACCGACTCGAAGATGCTCACCATCTGGCCGAACTTCATGGCCCCGCCCTTGAGCTCGCCCAGCACCCGGAACACCTGCTCGGCGGTGCGCTGCTGCACCTCGGCGGCCACGATCTCGGCGGGCGTGCCACCGATGCGGCGACCGAGCCCCCACGCAGTCCGACCCGCGGTGGCCAGGGGCACCGCCGCCAGCTTCGCCGTGCGGGCCACGGCCTTGCGGGGGATGTCGGTCACGGCACCATCCTGCGCTACCCGGCGCGCATCTGCCCACCTGCCGCGGTTGTGGCCCAGCCGCATCCGCAGCGTGGGTGGGTCGACCAGGACAGGACGAGCAGGCTCCCGTCCGGCTGCTCCTCCAGCGTGCCGCCGCTGCTGGCGGTCGGCTCGCCGGCGAGCCAGCGCAGCACCTGCCCGACTGCGACGGCGCCCGCCAGGGTCGCCCCGGCAACGCCGTCCCGGGTCGACTGACCGGCCGGGGCGGCGTGCTCGAACGCCACCACCAGGCGCGGCCAGGCGTCGTCGGCGTCGGTGCGGTGCAGGTCGGTGCAGCGCAGGCACGGGGTGCGACCGGGGTGCACGAGGGGCCCGACGACGGCTCGGCCGTCCCGCCGGTGCAGCCACAGGTGGGGGATGCCGCGGGCCATCAGCCCGTCGGCGTGGACCAGCCCGCGACCCTGGTCCGGGGCGAGCACCACCAGGTCGGCCCGCCTCGCGCCGGGCTCGTCGGCGCCACTGCACCTGCCCACGGTGCCATCGAGCAGGGCCCGGGTCACCGCCGCCAGCGGCCCGTCCCCCACCACCTCGACCCAGGCCTGTGCCCACAGGGTGGCGGGGTCGCCGTGGCGCACCGCACCGGAGTCCTCGAGCAGCCCCAGCGCCCGGCGGCACTCGTCCTGGTCGGCAGATCCGGCGAGGTCGCCGAGCAGGTCGTCCGCGGGGTGCTGCCCGACGAGCCGGCGCAGCACCCGGGGCAGGCTCGACGGGGCACCGGCCAGAGCCCAGGACCGGGCCGGGTCGAGGCCCACCTGCAGCACGCCGGGGGCCCGCCACAGCAGGGCGAGAGCAGGGTCGAGGTACGGGAGCACCAGCGGGCACCTCCTGCGGGTCGGTCGCGGCGCACCCGGTAGCGTGCCGAAGGAGTGGCTCCGGCGCGCCCGGTCGTCCACAGCACCCGTGGGCGATCGGCCTGGCGCGCTGCAAACGTACGAGAGCTGCGAGGGGAGCGGGTATGCAGGCGTGGGGCGATCTCGACCACCTGGCGGTGCAGCGCGAGCCGGCCGGCATCGAGGGGGCGGTGCTCGTCACGCTCGACCTGCCCGACCGGCGCAACGCGATGAGCGAGGCGATGACGGCGTCCTGGGACGCGGTGATGCGCCAGCTGCGGCGGGAGCAGGACCTGCGGGTGGTGGTCGTCACCGGCCGGGGGCGGGCGTTCTGCGCCGGGGGCGACTTCTCCTGGATCGGGGCCAAGCCCGGCGCGTCGGTCCCCGAGCTGCGCGAGCGGATGATCGCCTTCTACGGCACCTGGCTGTCGGTGCGCGACCTGGAGGTGCCGACGGTGGCGGCGGTCAACGGCGCCGCGATCGGGGCCGGCCTGGCGATCGCTCTGGCCTGCGACGTGCGCGTGGTGGCCGAGGACGCCCGGCTCGCCGCCCCCTTCACCGCGCTCGGGCTGCACCCGGGGATGGCGACGACCTGGCTCATCCGGCGGGCGGCCGGTGACACCGTCGCCCGCGACATGCTGCTCACGGGCCGGGCCTTCACCGGCGCCGAGGGCGTGGCCTGCGGCCTCATGTCGCGGGCGGTCCCGGCTGCCGAGGTGGTCGAGACCGCGCTCGCGGTGGCCCGCACCGTCGCTGGTGCTGCTCCGGTGGCCACCCGGCTCACCAAGGCCGCCCTCGGGTCGGGTGGCCCGGAGACGTTCGAGTCGGCGCTGGCGTGGGAGGCCATCGCCCAGCCGGTGACCTTGGCGATGGAGGACCTGCAGGAGGGCCTGGCCGCCGCCCAGGACAAGCGGGCGCCACGGTTCACCGGCCGCTGACCGCTGGTGGCTCGGCCCCGGCCGCGGGGCCGATCGGCCCTGGTCACGGGACGGACGTCCGTCCCATCGTGGCGCCGTGGCGACCGGCACCGCCGACTCCCTCCCGGCGGCGCAGCCCGGGCTGAGGTTGGCTGGGCTTCGTCTGCGTTGGACGGTGGCGTTCGTCGCGGGTGAGCTGGTGGGCTTCATCCCACCGGCGGTCACCGGGGCCGTCCTGGGCTCGCTCGGAGTGGGCGACGTCGCCCTGGTGGCCGGGCTCGTGCTCGCGGGGGTGCTGGAGGGCGCGGCCATCGGCGCCGCGCAGGCCTGGGTGCTGCGGGGGGTGCTGCCCGCGCTGCCGTTCGGGCACTGGGTGCTCGCGACGGCCCTCGGTGCCGCCCTGGCCTGGCTGGCCGGGATGGGCGGGGTCGCCCTCGTCCAGGCGGTCGGTCCTGCCGCCTGGGTGGTCGTCGGTCCGGCGATGGTCGTGGGCCTGTTCGCCATGGGGACGCTTCAGTGGCTGGTGCTGCGCCGGCACGTCCCGCGGTCGGGCCGCTGGGTGCCGGTCACCAGCGGTGCGTGGCTGCTCGGGGTGATGATCCCGGTGGCGGCCCTGTCGCTGGCGCCCGACTCGTGGCCTCCCGCCGCCCTCATGGTGCTAGGCGTGCTGGCGGCAGTGGCGATGGGCGCTACCGTGGGCCTGCTCACCGGTGGGACGCTCGTGCGTCTGCTGCGCCGGGCCGCCGATCCCACGCTGGCCCGCTGACGCCCACGCTGGCCCGCTGACGCCCCCGCCGGCCCCCTGACGCCCCCGCTGACTGTCCGTGGCCGCACGCCGACGACCCCCGGCTGGGACTGCGTGCCTTCCCCTGCACGCAGCGCACCACCCGGGGGTCGTGCCGGCGAACCTACGGCTGCGCGGGCCCCCGCGTCAACGGGCCGGTGGGCAGTCTCGACCGACGTCGGCCGCCAGCGGCGTGCGGCGCGACCGGTGGAGGGTTGCGGCGCTGCTGCGCCATGGTTGGAAGTCCTCAGCGCTGCGGCGGGATCGTCGGAAGGCTGCAGCCTCCTGAAGCCGTCGTTGGAGGGTTGTGGAGGGGGATTCCCGCGTCGTTGGAAGGTTGTCGCTGCCATAGCCGCCACAACCTTCCAACGACGCCATGCGCGTCGGACTGTCGTCGAGCAGCCGGGCGCACCCGATGCCGGGCGCGTCCTACGGCGAGTCAGTCCCCGGCCGTGCCGGCACGGATGTCACTGCTCCGGCGGCGGCAGCTCGAGCGGGTTGGCTCGTCGTTCGGTGTAGCCGAGCGGGTCGTCGAGGTCAGCGGCGTCCGGCAGCAGGTCGGGGTGGGCCCACACCGCATCGCGACCGTCCACGCCCAGCTTCGTCCGCAGGGAGGCGAACAAGTTGGCCGCGTCCCGGGCGCGTCGAGGCCGCATCTGCAGACCCACCAGGGTCTCGAACGTCTCCTCCGCGGGGCCGCCGATGGCCCGCTGGCGGCGGACGGTCTCCCGCAGTCGCTCGGCCGACCCGAGCCGATCGGCGGTGGCCTGGGTGACGACGTCGTCCGTCCAGCCTTCGATCAGGGCGAGCGCGACCTCCAGCCGCGCGAGCGCCGCCTCCTGGGCCGGGGTGCGCTCGGGCTCGAACAGGCCGGACTCCAGGGCCTCCTGAAGCGCCTCCGGACGGCTGGGGTCGAGGTCGCGCACCGCCGACTCCAGCCGGGAGGTGTCGATCGTGATGCCGCGGGCGAAGGTGTCGACCAGCCCGACCACATGGGCGCGCAGCCAGGGTGCGGCCGCGTGCAGCCGGTGCCGGGCCACCTCCCGCAGGGCCAGGTACAGCCGGACGTCCCCCGGGTCGATGCCCAGGCCCTCGCCGAAGTCGGCGACGTTGCGCGGGATGAGCACCACCTGGCCGGCGTCGAGCAGGGGGATGCCGATGTCGGTCACCCCGATCACCTCGGTGGCCAGCCGGCCGAGGCCCTGGCCCACCTGGGCGCCCCACAGCGAGACCCCGAGCTGGCGCACCATGCCCATGAGCGGTCCGGCCATGGCAGCGGCCTCGGGCGGCAGGGCCGCTCCCATCGCTCCCACGACCCGCTCGGCCACCGGCTCGACCAGGCCCTTCCATCCCTCGACCGTGCCCTCGACCCACTCCGACCGGCTCCAGGCCGCCACGCTGCGGGTCACCGACGTGAACGTGGTGGCGCCGTCGAGCCACAGGTCCCCGAGCCGCACGGCCTCGGTGGCCGCGTCGCGGTCGGTCGGCCGCACGGACGGGTCGCCCCCGGCGCTCACCGTCTGTCGGGCGGTCTGCCGGGCCAGGTCCCAGTTGACCGGCCCGCCTTGCCACTGCAGCATCTGGCCCAGTTGCTGCAGGGCCTGGCCGACGTCGAACGGCTGCCCCTCGGGCCCGGTCATGCCGAAAGGGAAGCCCGGCGGCATCCCCGGGAAGCCGGGCAGCCCGCCCGAGCCGGGTCCGCCCGGCCCGGCGCCAGCCCCCCCACCGGTGGCGCTCCCGCCGGCGCCCCCACCGGTTGGGCCCGACCCCTCCGGGCCACCGCCGGGATCCGTCGGGTCGTCGGGGTCGGACGGCCGGAAGCCGAAGTCGCTCATGCCCCCACGGTAGTCAGCGCCTGGCTGTGTCAGCGTTCTGCAAGGAGGCGTTCACGTAGGGCCGACGAGGCGCGGCAGGGGTGGGGACGGCCCGTAGGCTGGTGCGTCGTGTCCGGCCGCCGTCGCACCCTGGTCGTGTCAGGGACGTTGCTGGCAGGGCTCGTCCTGGTGGCAGCGCTGCTGCCCGTCCCCTACGTGATCTTCAGACCCGGCCCTCTCACCGACGTGCTCGGGGAGGGCGAAGGGGGCGAGCCCATCATCACCGCCGAGGGCGCGCAGACGTACCCGACCGACGGCTCGCTGTCGATCACGACCGTGGGGGTCACACCTGCCGGGGCACGGATGGACCTGCTCGCAGCGCTGCAGGCCTGGCTCGACCCCGAGAAGGCGGTCGTGCCGCGCGACGTGGTGTACCCGGGCAACCCGAGCACCGAGCAGGCCCGGGAGGAGAACGCGGCGGTGTTCGCCGGGTCGCAGCAGCTGGCTGCGGTCGCGGCGCTGCGCCACCTTGGCTACGACGTCCCCGAGCAGGCCGACCAGGTGGTCGTCCAGCAGGTGCTGGACGGCGCGCCGGCCGAGGGCGTGCTCGAGGCCGGCGACGTGATCGTGGCAGCGGCGGGGGAGGGCGTCCTGGTCCCCGACGACGTCGTCACCCGAGTGTCGGCTGCCGAGCCGGGTGCGGCCGTCCCCGTAACCGTGCTGCGAGACGGAGAGCTGCTGGACCTGCAGGTGCCCACCAAGGCGTCCGAGGCCGACCCGCAGAAGGCGGCGATCGGCGTGGTCGTCAGCCCGTCCTGGGACCTGCCGGTGGACGTGAGCATCGACGTACCGGGCGAGATCGGAGGATCGAGCGCCGGCCTCGTGTTCACCCTGGGCGTCATCGACCGCCTCACGCCCGGCGCGTTGCTGGGCGGCGCGTCCGTCGCCGGTACCGGGGAGATCCGACCGGACGGCACGGTCGGGCCGATCAGCGGAATCCAGCAGAAGATCGCCGGCGCCCGAGCCGAGGGCAAGAGGCTCTTCCTGGCACCGGCGGACAACTGCGGCTCCGTCGTAGGCGCTGCGCCCGGGGACATGGTGGTCACCCCGGTCTCGACCGTCGACGACGCGGTGGCCGCGATCGAGGCCTTCACGGCGGGTGAGGCAGACTCGCTGCCGCGTTGCGAGGCCTGATGCGCACTTCCCGTCAACCCGGTCACGATTCCGCGTCAGTTCCCCGAGTGGGGAACCGCCGACCCCGTAGGTAGGTTCGTCTGTCGTGAGCATTCCCACCGCGAAGTCCCCGGGCCGGCCGGCCCGACGGCCGCGATCGCGCGCCCTGGTGCCCACCCTCGTGGTGCTGGGTGTGCTGGCGCTGCTGTTCGGGGTGTTCACCAACGTGTGGACCGAGCGGCTCTGGTTCGACTCGGTCGGCTTCTCGCAGGTCTTCACGACCCAGCTGGTCACTCAGGCCGGACTGTTCGTGGCCTTCGGACTGACCGCCTTCGCCGCGGTGGCCGGGACGGCCTGGCTGGCCTACCGGCTGCGGCCCCGCTACCGGCCGATGAGCGTCGAGCAGCAGAGCCTGGAGCGCTACCGCGAGGCCATCGAGCCGTCGCGCCGCGGCATCGTCATCACCGCCGCGGCCGTCCTGGGCATCACCGCCGGCCTGGGTGCGGCCGCGTCCTGGCAGCTGTTCCTCGCCTGGGTCAACCGGCGGGCCTTCGGTGAGACCGATGCGCAGTTCAACCTCGACGTCGGCTTCTACGTCTTCGAGTACCCGTGGTGGCGCTTCCTGCTCTCCTTCGCGTTCACCTTGGTCATCTTGTCGATGCTGACCGCCGCGGTGGTGCACTACCTGTACGGGGGTATCCGGCTGCAGTCGCCGGGGGAACGGGCCACGCCGCAGGCGATCGCGCACCTGTCGGCGCTGGCGGCGATCCTGCTGCTACTGAAGGCGGTGGCCTACTGGCTCGACCGGTACGGCCTGGTGCTCGCCGACAGCGACCTGTTCACCGGAGCGGGCTACACGGCGATCAACGCGGTCCTGCCGGCCCGCACCATCCTGGCGTTCATCGCGCTGGTCTGCGCCGGGCTGTTCCTCGTTGCCGTCGTCCGCAGGTCGTGGACCCTGGCCGGCCTCGGCCTGGGCCTGCTGCTGCTGTCGTCCGTGCTGCTCTCGGCGTTGTGGCCAGCGCTCGTGCAGCAGTTCCAGGTTCGCCCGAGCGACGCCGACCGGGAGAGCGACTACATCGAGCGCAACATCGCCGCCACTCGAGACGCCTACCAGATCGGCCGGGACCGGGTCGACATCCAGGAGTACAACGCGATCACCACCGCCACTGCCGGGCAGCTGCGTGACGACGCCGACACCATCCCGAACATCCGGCTGCTCGACCCCGCGGTCGTCCCCCCGACGTTCCAGCAGCTGCAGCAGGTGCGAGGCTTCTACTCCTTCGCCAACCCCCTCGACGTGGCCCGGTACGAGATCGACGGGGAGACCCGTGACCTCGTGGTGGCCGTCCGCGAGCTGGACCAGGCCGGGATCCCGGCCGCCCAGCAGAACTGGATCAACCAGGCCACCGTCTTCACCCACGGCTTCGGGTTCGTCGCCGCCTACTCCAACCAGCGCAACGCCGACGGCAGCCCGGTCTGGGCCGAGGAGGACCTTCCCCCCGTCGGTGTCCTGGGCGAGTACGAGCCTCGCATCTACTTCGGCGAGAACTCGCCGGAGTACTCGATCGTCGGCGCACCGGAAGGTGCCGAGCCGGTCGAGTTCGACATCCCGACCGACGCCGCGGACGGTGGCGGCCAGCGCAACACCTACAGCGGTGACGGCGGCGTGCCGGTCGGATCGTTGGTCAACAAGGTGCTGTTCGCGACGAAGTTCCAGGAGGGCAACATCCTCCTGAGCAACCGGGTCAACGCGCAGTCGCAGATCATGTGGGACCGGCACCCGCGGGACCGGGTGGAGAAGGTCGCTCCCTGGCTCATCACCGACGGCGACCCCTACCCCGCGATCGTCGACGGCCGGATCGTGTGGGTGGTGGACGGCTACACCGCGTCCAGCACCTACCCGTACTCCCAGCGGATCGGCCTCGAGGTGCTCACCAGTGACTCGCTCACCGCTTCGCAGCAGTCGGCGGCCCAGACGGTCGGCACCGTCAACTACATCCGCAACTCGGTCAAGGCCACCGTGGACGCCTACGACGGCACGGTGACCCTCTACGAGTGGGACGACACCGACCCGATGCTGCAGGCCTGGCAGGCAGCCTTCCCCGGCACGGTCACCGCCCGCGAAGACATCCCGGAGAGCCTGCTCGTGCACCTGCGCTACCCCGAGGACTTCTTCAAGGTGCAGCGGGGCCTGCTCGCTCGCTACCACGTGAGTGACCCGTCCACGTTCTACGGCGGCCAGGACTTCTGGGAGATCCCGCCCGACCCAGCCGCCGCGACCCCCATCCCGGTGCCGCCGTACTACCTCACCCTGGCCATGCCGGGCCAGGAGAGGGCGACCTTCTCGCTCACCACGACCTTCACCCCGCGCAACCGGCAGAACCTGGCGGCGTTCATGGCGGTCAACGCCGACGCCTCCAGCCCCGACTACGGCACGATCCGGGTGCTGCGGCTACCGGGTTCCACCCAGGTGGACGGGCCATCGCAGGTCGCGAACGCCTTCGAGACCGACCAGGCCATCGCCGAGGCCACCCTGCCCCTGCGCCAGTCGGGGGCGGAGACCCGGGAGGGCAACCTGCTCACCCTGCCCATCGGGGGCGGCCTTGCCTACGTGCAGCCGCTGTTCGTGGAGCGGCGAGCCGGCGACGCATCCTTCCCGCTGCTGCGGCTGGTGTTCGCCTCGTTCGGTGGGACGGTCGGCGTCGGCTCGACCCTTCAGGAGGCGCTCGACGACGTCTTCCAGGGTGACGCCGGCACCGAGACCGGGGAGCAGGTGGCGCCGGACGACGGCACCGACGGCGGGACGGGTGAGACGCAGACCCCGGAGGAACGGCTCGCCCGTGCCCTCGCCGACGCCAAGCAGGCCTACGCCGACGCGCAGGCCGCACTCAGGGCCGGTGACTTCGCCGGCTATGGCGAGGCCGTGGAGCGGCTCGGTGCCGCCCTGGACCGGGCAGCCGCGCTGTCCGGCGCCCCCGTGGAGGAGCCGTCGACCATCGAGCCGTCGCCCGACGCTGGGGCCACCGAGACCCCCGCCGCGGAGGACGCCGCAGCCTGACGGGGCATCCTGGAGTCCGCGATGGTCGATGACCAGGGCGGGATAGGTAGGGAAGCCACGGGCGTTGTCCGGTTGGCCACGACCACCGGGGTGGACGATTTGGACGGTGCTGGGGGGCTCGCGTAAACTCCAGGAACCAAGCGCGATCAGCGCTTCGCCGCGGGGTGGAGCAGTTCGGTAGCTCGCTGGGCTCATAACCCAGAGGTCGCAGGTTCAAATCCTGCCCCCGCTACCAGAGAAAGTGCAGGTCAGGGGCCTGGTCACCGGA
>Ga0114939_10000398_pt1 | contig 36685 bp, 36 predicted proteins | sample AshMeaCrysSpring_FD_87196 | JGI IMG/M metagenome (GOLD analysis project Ga0114939, IMG submission 87196) | Groundwater microbial communities from Big Spring, Nevada to study Microbial Dark Matter (Phase II) - Ash Meadows Crystal Spring | ecosystem: Environmental > Aquatic > Deep subsurface >...
AAAGCAATTAATCAAATAATCAACTACTTACCTACAAGTTTTTCTGAATATCGAGAACCTTTCCTAGGTGGTGGTTCATTGTTTATATACTTGAAACAAAAATATCCCCATTTACATTTTTGGATTAATGACTTAAATCAAGAATTATTTCTATTTTGGAAGTACAGCCAATTATATTTAAATGATTTTGTAACGGAAATAAGGAAAATCAAAAATCATCATACTGATGGCAGACAATTGTTTGAAATATTGGCTCATGCTGATATTTCAAAGCTTTCTGAACTAGAACGGGCTGTGAGATTTTTTGTTCTAAATCGCATTACTTTTTCGGGAACGATTGAATCTGGTGGTTATTCTGAACAATCATTTCATAAAAGATTTACCGAATCATCAATTGAACGCTTGGCAAATTTGCAAAATCTTTTGTCAAATGTCAACATAACAAATTTTGATTACAGTGAAGTCATACATAAAAATGCTCAGGATGTTTTTATATTTTTAGACCCTCCTTATTTTAAAGCGACAAAATCAAGATTGTATGGCAAAAGGGGAGAATTACATACATCCTTTGACCACGAGAGATTTGCCGCCGAAATAAAACGTTGTCCGCACCAATGGCTAATTACCTATGATGATTCACCAGAAATTAGAAAAAACTTTGATTTTGCCTATATTTATAGTTGGGAAATGCAATATGGTATGAACAACTATAAACAGGCTGTTGCACAAAAAGGTAAGGAATTGTTTATTAGTAACTATGAAGTAAATTTGGAAAATCAACCCCAACAGTTAACGCTGAATTTAGTAAACAGATAATTTACTCCCCACCAGATTTACCCTATCTAATCAATTGGTCTGTAGAGTTAAAAAACTGCCGCCACAATCCCTGGGTAATTAACAGTGTAGTCAGCAAATTAGCAAATGCCAGCATAATAATAATTACAATTTCATAAGCAACCGCATTCAGAGGAGTAACACCACCAAGTATCTGTCCGCTGCTGAGAACAGGAAGAGTACCCAAACCGACAATCATCATCTGATTTAAGATGGGAAACACTGCAAAGCGAATTGCTTCTTTGCGGTACTTAGCAATAGCTTGGACTGGTGTAGACCCTAAACTTAAATGGGTTTCAATTTCCAATTGACGGTCGTTAATGCTGCTGACAAGACGTTCTCCTGCAATGGCTGCACTATTCATAGCACTACCTAAAACAATACCTGCTAGGGGAATTAAATAGCGTGGTTCGTACCATTTTTCTGGTTGAATAATCAAAAAATTAGTATACAGTACCGTAATAGCCGTACTAATAAAAATTGACCCCCAGACCACAGGTAAAACCCAAGGAATTTTTTGGCTAATTCGATTGCGGGTGACAATAGATGTAATTGTTAGCATGGCGACGAAAAATACCAATACTCCCAATAACTTTACCGACTCATTTAAGCTGAAGATAAGTTCCAAAAAATATCCCAAAAATAGTAGTTGCAGAATAGCTTGACCAGTAGCGCGGGTTAAATTCCACTCTAATCCTAATTGCTGCCATGCGGATAAACCAATGGCGATGATTATCAATCCCACAGCAATCGCTAAGTCAATTAAATCTAACTCAATAATTTCCATATGAATTCTAATGATTTATAGGAGTGGGGAATGGGAAATGGGGTTAAGAAAATTCAACCCGCAATTCATCTTTGTCTAGCTTGTGCCCGATTAGCTATTATTTGCTGAATTGCAGTAACATATAATACCCTGAATCTTGATGAAGCTAAGGGAGCTTTTGCAATTACTAATCGTCTGTGATTAAGGTAATTTGAGATTTGTGATTGCTCGTGTCATTATCCAAAATCAACCAGAGTAAATGACCGACACCTAGGATAAGATAAAACTCATGACTCAAAGCATAAATCCCGTTCCTCCTTTTGACATCAGACAGCAGTACAGCAGCATTGAAGCAGAAGTGAGTACTGCCGTCTTAGAAATTTTGGCATCTGGTCGTTACATTGGTGGTCCCCCGGTTGAAGGTTTTGAGCAACATTTGGCGGCATATACTGGTGTAGCAGAATGTGTTGCTTGCAACTCTGGTACTGATGCGCTACTATTGGCGCTGAGAGCTTTGGGAATTGGTGCAGGGGATGAGGTAATTACAACACCCTTCACTTTTATTGCTACATCTGAAGTCGTCAGTATCGTCGGTGCAACGCCAGTATTTGTGGATATTGACCCTAAGACTTTTAATTTAAGTATTGAGCAAGTAGCAGCAGCGATTACACCCAGAACTAAAGCAATTATCCCAGTTCACCTATTTGGACAACCTGTGGATATGACTGCACTCATGGGTTTAGCTTATTCTCACAACTTGGCGGTAATTGAAGACTGCGCTCAATCCACAGGGGCGACTTGGGATGGGAAAATAGTTGGTAGTATCGGACATATTGGATGCTTTAGTTTTTACCCAACTAAGAACCTTGGTTGTTGCGGGGATGGTGGAGCAATTACCACTAATGACCGAGAAATTGCTGCCAAGCTGCGAATGTTAAGAGACCACGGTCAGAAAACTCGTTATCATTACGAAGCAGTTGGTTTAAATAGCCGATTAGATGCTATCCAAGCCGCAATTTTGCTAATTAAGTTGCGGTTTCTCAATACATGGAATCAGCAAAGACGAGCGATCGCATCTCGTTATCATCAGTTTCTTCATGATGTTCCTCATCTAGTCACCCCCCAAGAATTACCAGGGGGTGAGGGTGTCTGGAACCAATACACGATTCGGATAATAGGGGAGAAACAGGATACAAACCCAGGCGGCGATCGCGACTGGGTACGTAACGAACTGCAACAGCGGGGTGTGGGTTCTATGGTTTATTACCCGCGTCCGTTACACTTACAGCCAGTATACGCCCATTTAGGTTACAAGCCAGGACAATTACCCATAGCAGAGCAAGCCTGTCATGAAGTTTTATCCTTACCCATGTTCCCAGAATTGACGACAGAACAGCAAGACCATGTGATTTACGCTCTCAAGGATTGCCTAAAGTAGGGGTGGGGAAACCCCACATTGGGGTTTCCCCACCTATCTCTCTAGTTACTAGGCTGTGCCTGTGGAACAATCAAGACTTAGGGTGGGGAAACCCCACCCCTACAGGGTTTAGGAATGTGGAACTTTTTTTGTCCCCAATGCTTCCACCAACCCCCGGACAGCAGCAATCATTGCTACTTCGCTGTTGAGCTTGTTGATAGCCGAACCCACACCTACACCAGCGGCACCCGCAGCAATAGCCAAGGGTGCGGTGACGCTAGAAATACCAGAAGCACACAGTACTGGTACCAAGACAGCACGAGAAATTTCATAAGCTGCTGCCAAAGTGGGAGCGGCTTTTTCAATTAATCCCAAGCTACCAGAGTGAGCTGGGTTGGAAGAAGTACCTCCTTCCGTTTGAATGATGTCAGCACCAGCTTTTACTAGGTCTTCTGCTAGCTTGACTTGCTCATCCAAGCTCAGGATGTGGGGAACGGTGACAGATAGGGTAATATCCGGCAGCAGAGAGCGAGTTTCTTTCGTCAGTGCCAGCACTTCTGATGCCTCAAACCGGCGTCCTTGGGCGTAAAAAGCATCAAAATTACCGATTTCAATCAAATCTGCCCCCACAGCGACCGCTTGGACAAACTTGAGGGGTTCTACAGCAGATACACAAATAGGTAAATTTGTCAACTGCTTAACTGTTTTCACTAAGCCAGGCTCAGCCGCAATATCGACAAAAGTAGCACCACCCAATTCAGCAGCGCGGACAGTAGCAACGACATTCTGGACATCGAAGTTATTCAAGCCGCTGATAACTTTTAAGGCGTCGCGGTTAGCAAATGCACGTTGGAGAGTATGATGCATAATCATAATTCCTCTTATGGAACAATAAAATTAGGAATATTTTCACATGTAAGGGTTCCCCAAGGGTTGCTCATGACGTGATGGCATTTTACCGAAAACGCCCTTTAGCCGCGCTATAAATAGAAGCGGTTTCATACTCTCACGAGGTTTTAGATGACTTCTGCTGCTCCTGTAAAAACTGAGTACGAAGCGATTATTGGACTTGAAACCCATTGTCAGCTAAGTACCAAAACCAAAATTTTCTCCAATAGCTCCACCGAATTTGGTGCTGACCCCAATACTAACATCGATCCAGTGTGTATGGGTTTACCAGGGGTATTACCTGTACTGAACCAAAAAGTTCTGGAATACGCTGTCAAAGCCGGTTTAGCGCTGAATTGTCAAATCGCCAAATATAGCAAATTTGACCGCAAACAATATTTTTATCCTGACTTACCCAAGAATTACCAAATTTCTCAGTACGACTTACCCATCGCTGAGCATGGCTGGTTAGAAATAGAGTTAGTTGATAAAGATGGTAATCCCGTCCGCAAAAAGATTGGTATCACCCGTCTGCACATGGAGGAAGATGCGGGGAAACTGGTTCACGCTGGGAGTGAACGTCTTTCTGGTTCCGCCTATTCCTTAGTAGACTACAACCGCGCTGGTATCCCTTTGGTTGAAATTGTCTCGGAACCCGATTTGCGTTCGGGACAAGAAGCGGCAGAATACGCTCAAGAATTACGCCGCATCATGCGCTATCTTGGCGTCAGCGATGGCAACATGCAAGAAGGTTCGCTACGCTGTGACGTGAATATCTCCATTCGTCCCGTGGGACAAGAAAAGTTTGGCACCAAGGTAGAAATCAAAAATATGAACTCCTTCAGTGCCATTCAAAAGGCGATTGAATACGAAATTGAACGGCAAATCCAAGCTACAGAAGTCGGTGAGCGGATTGTTCAAGAAACTCGTCTGTGGGATGAAGCCACCCAACGGACGATTAGTATGCGTTCCAAGGAAGGCTCCAGCGATTACCGCTACTTCCCCGAACCGGACTTGGGACCAATTGAAGTTTCTGACAGCCAACGAGAAACATGGCACAGTGAATTACCAGAACTCCCAGCCCAAAAGCGCTATCGTTATGAAAATGAATTCGGACTTTCACCCTACGATGCGCGGGTATTAACCGATGAGCGCTCAGTCGCCGAGTATTTTGAGGCTGCTGTCGCTGCTGGTGCCACTCCCAAACAAGCCGCTAACTGGATTACCCAAGATATCGCCGCTTATCTTAACAAAAATAAACTTACTATCACCGACATTGCCCTGACACCAGATGCGCTTGGTGAATTAGTCTCGATGATTGAAGCTGGTACCATCAGCAATAAAATTGGTAAGGATATTCTGCCAGAGTTGCTGACCCTGGGGGGTTATCCCAAAGCAATCGTCGAGCGGGATAATTTGGCGCAAATGTCCGATACCGGTGCCATCGAAGCCATCATCGACCAAGTTATCGCTAATAATCCCAAAGAACTTGAACAGTATCGCAACGGTAAAACCAAGCTCCTCGGCTTCTTTGTCGGTAAAGTCCTCAAGGAAACTGGGGGACGCGCTGACCCGAAGCTGACTAACCAACTTTTAGCTAAGAAGCTCAATAGTCCTGAGTCCTAATTCCGTAGCTGATATCTTGCACCATTCTCAATAATCCTAGGGTGGGCAGTGCCACATACGTAAAAATAACCCCTTCAGCCCACGGTAGGCACTGCCCATCCTACCAACTTCTCTGTGAGTCTATTACTAGTGGCGGGATTCTCCAGTGAGTCGGTGAACAAACACGATATCTCTGGAAACCCGCTCTAAAATTAATTGTAATGAGTATTTGTAATGAGTATTTAGACTCTTGACATTTAGGTGTTGACTTTAAAATGCAAAACTTACATCATTTCTTGCTCAATTTTTCACAATATTTTCAAAAAAAACTGAAAAGGGGGTGACACCCCTCAGAGCGATAGTGATATACTATGTTAAGTAGATGCACCCTGATGATCGGGAGAGTCGCCCAAGTGGCTCTCCTTTTTTCTATTTCATACAAGTGAATAGTTGTTGGGACTGGGGAATAGGAACAACAAAGAAATTAATTACCCATTACCCATTACCCATTACCCATTCCCATTCCCTGATATAATCCCCACGCAGTTCCATAAAAAAGTATGGGGGAAAACAATGGCAGATTGGCATGAGATTTCTGGCGGAGTGACCGCCCCTAAAGGATTTCGGGCAGCAGGAATTACCGCCGGACTGAAGCCTTCCGGATTACCAGACTTGGCGTTAATTATGTCCGATGTGGAGGCAATTGCCGCAGGTATATTTACTACCAGCCAAGTACGGGCTGCTTGTGTGGATTATTGCCGCGAACGCTTGCAAGGGAAGCAAAGCGCTCGTGCTATCCTCTGTAACGCTGGACAAGCAAATGCGGCAACAGGTTCCCAAGGAATGCGAGATGCGCTAGAAAGTGCCCACCTACTGGCGAAAGAGTTGAATATTCCGGCTGAGTCGATATTGCTGGCTTCGACTGGGGTAATTGGGCAACGCATTCGCATGGATGCAATGAGAACCGGAATTCCCAAAGTAGTAGCAGCATTATCAGAAACAGGCTCCGATACAGCCGCTGGGGCGATTATTACTACAGATTTGGTGACAAAATCTATAGCGCTAGAGACAACGATAGGCGATCGCCCGGTACGGATTGGGGGAATAGCCAAAGGTTCGGGAATGATCCATCCCAACATGGCGACGATGCTAGGGTTTGTCACCTGCGACGCAGCGGTGTCTCCTCACCTATGGCAACAAATGCTCTCGCGCGCTGGTGATAGAAGCTTTAATTCCATCACTGTGGATGGGGACACCAGTACTAATGACAGTTTAATCGCCCTGGCTAACGGTCAATCCCGGACACCTGCAATTATAGAAATGGGTCATGAGGCGGAAAAATTAGAAGCAATGTTAACCGCAGTTTGTCAGCACTTGGCGAAAGCGATCGCTCGTGATGGTGAAGGTGCAACTTGCTTAATCGAAGTTCAAGTTTCTGGGGCACCGGATGAGGAAGGAGCGCGGGCGATCGCTAAAACCATTGCGGGTTCATCTCTAGTGAAGTCTGCTATCTTTGGACACGACCCTAACTGGGGACGGATTGCAGGAGCAGCAGGACGTGCTGGGGTGCCGTTTGAGCAAGACAATCTACGAATTCGCTTGGGAAATTTCACGTTGATGGAACATGGTCAACCTTTACCTTTTGATCGTCCGTCGGCTAGTGCTTATTTGAAGAAAATAGTGGCGGAGTCTTCTAAGCCAGCACCAGAGGGTGTAGCGCTTGCGACTAATCGCACTAATGGTATGCTGCAGCGGGTGGATAATCCGGTGATAGTTTCAGTTAGTGTTGGTCACGGTCCTGGTTCGGGTAAGGCTTGGGGTTGTGATTTGAGTTATGACTACGTGAAGATTAACGCGGAGTACACGACTTAAATTTAGTTTCGCGCCAAGTCGCAAAGGCGCTAAGAAATACTTTGCTAGGGACACTTTGCTTAAGTCGGTAAACCCTTCCTGTGCAAGTGTCCTTGTCTTTGCGTATGCAGCGTGAGATTAAAATAAATGAACCGCGAAGAAGCAAAGAAGCGAAGAAAATGCCGCGTATTTCTGTTGTGGGAACGAGTGGTTCAGGGAAGACGACTTTGGCAAGTCAAATGGCTCAGCGTCTTGCTATTCCTCATGTGGAGTTGGATTATCTTCATTGGGAGCCTAATTGGGTGGAGGTGTCGGATGAGGTGATGCGGGAGCGGGTTTCTCTGGCGCTTGCGGGTGAGTGTTGGGTGGTGGATGGTAATTACAGTGTTGTCCGCGATATTGTTTGGGGAAGGGCTGATACGGTTGTCTGGTTGGATTATTCTTTAACTGTGATTATGAGTCGTCTATTAAGGCGGACGTTTGTACGCAGCTTCACACAAGAAGAAGTCTGCAATGGCAACCGCGAGTCGTTGCAAAAAGCTTTTTTCGGTCCTGATTCTATTCTTTTATGGGCGCTGCAAACTTATCAGAAAAAACGCAGGGAATATCCTTTATTGTTTCAAAAACCTGAGTATTCTCATATCAATTTTCTGCATTTACGTTCGCCAAAAGCTGCACGAGATTGGTTGATGAGTTTATGAATTTTAGGGGTAGGTAGATTTTACCAATTAATCTCTGTACCAGCACTATTTACTGGCACAAGGAAATAAAATTTCTGAAGTTATGGATGTACACATTGGTAAACAGGTATCACGACTTAGGGGTAGAAAGATGTTTGCAAAGAGTGTTTGTTGATAAATAGTCACTAAATATCCAGCAATTTACAGCTTAAATTGTGTAATAAATCAACCAGCTTTGATAAGCGTTTTATTATAAACTATCGATTTTCTTATCTGCTACTTTCTGGGTTTGATATTACTTATGTAACTTTATTGGGTAATTCACAACAATTTAATCAAATCTTTACGGAAAGCAACTTGGTATCTGTGTATTTACTAATATGAATTTCCAAAGCATATACTTTTGGTTGGGTGCAGAAAAACTTGGGTTTGAAGTAAAATGTGTTAAAAAAATATATATTACGTGATTTTACTGATATGAGCCACCCCCAACAGTCAACTGTTAGATATCTAACATCCTTTCAGCAAAAACTTTTTTCCTTCTGCTCTCTGCCTGTTTTTGTAACTTGATTGTCACTTCAATAAAGGGTATTTATTAATACCTTATATCCAAAACCGCTCTCAGGGTGCAGTTATAGTTTGTCAGTCAAATTAGAGGGAATAAATAGCCGGTTTAACTGTGATGTCAAACAATTTTGAGCAATCTGAAGTTAATAGCCTAAATATTTCGATTCTTAAGTATTTAACACCGTTTCAGCGCAAACTGCTGCAAAAAAACCTGCAAGAAAACTTGTCTGAGTCTTACCGTCAGCGAATTGAGATTATGTTACTGGCGGATGAGGGGAAAACGCAAACGCAAATTTGTCAAATATTGGGTTGTTGTCCAGCGACGGTCAGACATTGGATGCACATAGCACGGACTGGAATGGCTCATCAATGGCAGGATTGTCCGCTGGGTCGTCCGAAAGCTATTAATCAGGAATATCTAGAACGCTTGCAAGAGTTGTTGTCCCAAAGTCCTCGTGATTATGGTTATGGGTTTAAACGCTGGACAGTGACCTGGTTGAGAAAGCACTTAGCGAAAGAATTGGGAATTGAGGTGAGCGATCGCCATCTGAAACGAATTCTCAAACAGATGGGATTATCAACAATCCCTAAACCCACCCCATCTATAAGTGAAAATACTGATAAAAATCCCGCTTCCAAAATCTTAATCTCTGACCTCACTTCCGAAAATTCACTGAATTATACCGGATTGTTTTTGTTGGAAGCGGAAAAGTAATCCCACACTAAATACACATCCAGATACATATCCAAATTCATTAGACATTTAGGATTTCATGGCGCAACATCTATCAGACTCTCTGTCTGGGGAGCAATTATGCACTGTTTTAGGTTATCCCCTTTCCCCAGAAGACTTGCAGCCCTGTCTTAGACAAGTAAAATATCTGACGCCCAAGGTGGGTAAATTTTGGCAAGGTACGGAGGTAGAAGCGGGCATCTACATTGTACTTTCAGGTAAAGTCAGATTGCTTGATGATGCAGGTGAACTGATTGCAACCTTGGACGTGGGAGCATCATTTGGTGAATTTACCTTGTTTCCAGAGGCTGGTTTTCCAGCTTATGCAGCAAGAGCTAGTGTCAACTTACACCTTGCTTTTCTTACTAAGGAATTGCTGTATCAATTAATAGATAAATATCCACAAATTTACGACTATTTACGCAAACAAGCCGAAGAACGCAATTCTCTGTTAGTCAAGTCTGACACCGAAACCCCATCTCCCCATCCCCCACAGCACTCGCGTGGGGAGGTTCCTCCTCCCGTTGAGCGAAGTGGTTCCCCAACCCCATCTCCCAAGCCAGAGAAAAAGATAAGCAAAGCCTACTTTCCCAACCCTACTCAAAGAGTAGGGCATTTATGGCAGCGTGTAACTAAACGCTATCCATTTTTTGCTCAACAGAGCGCATCAGACTGCGGTGCGGCTTGTTTGGTGATGGTGTCTCGGTATTGGGGGAAGCGTTTTAGTATCAATCGTATCCGAGATATTGCTAATGTTGACCGCAACGGTGCATCTCTGCGAGGATTGTCGGCGGCGGCAGAGAGTATAGGATTTAACACCAGACCAGTAAAAGCCAGTCTCGACCAGTTAGGGAAGCAAAAATTACCTGCGATTGTTCACTGGGAAGGGAAGCATTACATAGTTGTTTATGAAATCACTAAGAAACATGTCATAGTTGCAGATCCAGCTATTGGTCAGCGTACCCTGACTCATCGGGAATTTAAAGCAGATTGGACTGGATATGCGCTGCTTTTACAACCTACGGTATTTTTCAAGGAAGCTAAAGACACTACCACTCCATTCTGGCAATTTTTTGAGTTAATCAAGCCTCATGGATTGGTGATGCTGGAGGTATTTTTTGCTTCTATTTTCATCCAAATATTTGGATTAATTACGCCTTTATTTACCCAGTTAATTTTAGACAGAGTAGTAGTCCAGCGTTCGGAATTAACTTTAACAGCAGTTGGTTTAGGATTGCTAATTTTTAGCTTATTTAGAGTTGCTATGACTGGGTTAAGGCAATATCTTCTCGACCATACAGCAAATCGCATAGATGTGGCGTTAATTCTTGGTTTTATTCGCCATACTTTGCGTTTACCTTTAAATTTCTTTGAATCTCGTTATGTCGGAGATATAGTTTCACGACTGCAAGAGAACCGAAAAATTCAACGCTTTCTCTCTGGGGAAGCTTTATCAATCCTGTTAGATTTAATCACCGTTTTTATCTATCTAGGGTTAATGTTTTGGTACAGTTGGAAAATGGCATTATTGTCATTGATAATCGTACCGCCTTTTGCAGTGCTAGCACTAATTGCCACACCATTCTTACAGAAAATTTCGCGAGAAATATTTAGCGCTGTAGCCAAAGAAAGCAGTTACCTAATTGAAGTTCTTTCTGGTGTGCGAACAGTGAAAGCCACAGCAGTAGAACAGACAGTTCGCTGGCATTGGGAAGAGTTACTAAATAAAGAAGTAAAAACAAACTTTTCTGGACAAGTTATCGGCAATCGCCTGCAAATATTTAGCAACACTATTGAAGCGGTAGTTACAACTATTTTGTTGTGGTTTGGTGCGTGGTTGGTAATTCAAAATCAACTGACTATTGGTCAATTAGTGGCATTTAATATGCTGCTGGGAAATATTATCAGACCTTTCCAAAGGTTAACAGTGTTATGGAATGAATTACAGGAAGTGTTGATTGCTGTTGAACGGATTAATGATGTTTTAGATGCGGAACCAGAAGAAGATTTACAACATCAAGTCAGACAATCCTTACCACCGATTAAGGGTGAAATTTGCTTTGATAGCGTGACATTTCGCTATCATCCTGACAATGATGTTAATATTCTCGAAAATCTCAGTTTTAGAATTAAACCTGGGCAAATGGTAGCACTAGTAGGACGTAGTGGTTCAGGTAAAACAACAATTTCCAAATTAGTTTTAGGTTTGTATCTTCCCACCGACGGCAAAATCTTAATTGACGGACAAGATATTAGCAGTATATCTCTACGTTCCTTACGTCAACAGATAGGAGTAGTTGACCAAGACACATTTTTATTTGGCGGTACAATTCGGGAAAATATTAGTTTAGGATACCCTAGTGCCACCTTAGAAGAAATAATCGAAGCAGCGCGATTAGCAGGTGCGGATGATTTTATTAAAAAGTTGCCAATGGGTTACGAAACCCAGATAGGAGAAGGTGGAGGAATGCTATCTGGAGGACAGAGACAAAGAATAGCCATAGCTAGGGCTTTATTAGGAAATCCTAAGTTACTAATTTTAGATGAAGCTACATCCCATTTAGATACAGAATCAGAAAGAATAATTCAAAATAATTTTAATACAATTCTCAAAGGAAGAACTACATTAGTGATAGCCCATCGTCTCTCTACAATCAGAAATGCTGATTTAATTTTAGTACTAGATAAAGGTGTATTAATTGAAAAGGGAAATCATCAAGAATTAATGGCAAAACGCGGACATTATTTCTATCTCAATCAACAGCAGTTAAATAACGTTGCATGAGTTAGAAAAAATTTGCATTTGTAGAGACGGGATTCATCGCATCTCTACTTCTAATCCCTAATCTAAAATCCAGGAATGTTCATGACTAATTCATTAAATGGTAAACTTCCCATATCATATAAAACTGACAGCATTAAAGCTAATTTGTCTCCGGAGTATCCCACTTCGTTATCTGAAGATTGGTCGGAAGCAAGTAAGGAGTTACTTGTTAGCTTACCCCAGGTTTGGACAAGGGGAATTCTATATTTTTTATTCAGTTTTGTTTCGATAGCATTACCTTGGGCAATGTTATCAAAAGTTGATGAAACCGGGACAGCTAGAGGACAACTGGAACCAAAAAGTAAGACAACCAAATTAGATAGTGCAGTTGCTGGTACTGTGGCAGCGATTCCCGTAAAAGAAGGGGAATTAGTCAAGCCAGGAGAGCCAGTATTAATATTAGATTCAGAATTAGTCCAGACAGAATTACGTCAGACCAAAGATAAATTAGAAGGACAATTAAATAGGCGATCGCAATTAAATATCTTAAAAAATCAACTAGTAGTAGCTTTAGCAACTCAGCGTCAACAAAATCAAGCCCAAGAGTTAGAAAAACAGGCACAAATCGAACAAGCGCAACAGAATTTTATCACCCTTAAAAATTCCTATGAAATCAAAAAAGAAGAAAAGCAAACTCAAGTTAATCAAGCACGACAAACCATTGAACAAGCTGAAACAGCGAATAATTTATTAGAAAATAGTTTAGCAAGTGCCCAAAGGGAAGTAGAACGCTACAGCACACTTCATGAAGCAGGGGCTGTTGCAGAAATTAATGTTGTAGATAAGCAAGATATAGCCAAAGAAAGACAGAGATTATACGAACAAAGCAAATCAGATATTAAACAAGCAAATTTACGTTTAGCCGAACAACAAAGCAGCTATCAGCGGACAATTCGGCAAGCACAGGCAGAAATTGAACAAGCTTATTTACGCTTAAAAGAACAGCAACGAAGTTACCAAACCTTAACTCATTCGGGAAAACTTGCCGTACTCAAAAGCGAAGAGCAATTAAAAAATCTCGAAACAGAAATAACAACATTACAAACAGAAATTGCTCAAACTAATAGTCAAATAAACAGCTTGCAGTTGCAATTAGAGCAACGAGTATTAAAGTCTCCGATTTCTGGTAAAGTATATAACCTACCAATTCAACGACCGGGGGCTGTTGTTCAACCTGGTACAAGGGTAGCAGAGATTGCTCCCGAAGGTTCGCCGTTAATTATTCGCGCTCAAATTGGGACTACAGAAAGCGGTTCTTTACGTAAAGGTTTACCAGTAAAACTCAAATTTGATGCCTATCCATTTCAAGATTATGGGATTCTTGAAGGAGAATTATTAGAAATTTCTCCCACAACATCACAAGTGGATACACCTAATGGCAAAGTCGCAGCATATAACTTAGAAATTTCCCTGAAGAGTAATTGTATTCCTAGTAAAGATAAATGTATACCTTTACGTCCTGGCGATACCGCATCAGCAGAAGTAATTGTACGTCAGCGTCGGATTATTGATTTTATACTCGACCCATTTAAGAAGTTGCAAGAGGGAGATTTAAAGCTTTAGTAATTTACTGGAGTAACCATGTATTTATAGACAAAATTAACCTAACTGATATCTTGCAATTCTTGCAATAATCGGGAGGCAGTAGCCCACAAACCCTCGTTACTAAGCTCTCAGCCTGGTAAGGAGAAATGTTGAAAAATCCAATTACAAAATCAAGGAAAAACATCATGTCACAATCTATTTCTATTACCAAGGAAGATATTATTCAACAAGTCAAGCTATCTGGTAAAATTCCGGAAATTATTGAAGGGATTTTAACTCGCAAGATAATTGAAAAAACTGCTGCGGAAGCTGGTATCCAAGTCGAGACAGAAGAACTTCAGAAAGCAGCAGACACCCTACGTTTAGCTAACAAGCTTAGTAGCGCTGCAGAGACTTGGAAATGGCTGGAACAACAGGGAATTTCCCTAGATGAATTTGAAATCATCGTCCAAAATACAGTTTTATCAGGAAAATTAGCTAATCATCTTTTTGGCAATAAAGTTGAACAGTATTTTTATGAAAATCAACTGAACTTTGCGAGGTCAGTAATTTATGAAATTGTCTTAGATAATGATGATTTAGCGTTGGAACTTTATTATTCAATTAAGGAAGAAGAAATCAGCTTTTATGATGTAGCTCGCGAATATATTCAGGATATAGAATTACGTCGCAAAGGCGGATATTTAGGTGTAGTGTATCGTCAGGATTTAAAGCCCGAAATTTCCGCTGCTGTTTTTGCAGCTAAACCGCCACAGCTTTTAAAACCAATTGTTACTTCTAAGGGAATTCATTTGATTTTTGTCGAGGAGATTATTCAACAGGAATTGGATAATAAATTGCGGTTACAAATTTTTTCAGATTTGTATGCTGCATGGTTAAAACAGCGAATTCAGCAAGTAGAAGTTGTGCATAATTTTAATTTGGCTAGTCAAGAAGCGTAAGGTTATATAGCAGTTTTAAAATAACAAGAAACCCGACTTCTTAAAGAAGTCGGGTTTCTGAATTTTTGAATGTAAACCAATATTTCAGGTGATGTTTGGTTTCGTTATTGCAACACCCAACCTATAATTACAAGTAGTCACGGAGAAGTATGCCGATGCCAATAACAACAGCCGCAGTTGCAACAGCTGGTGCTGTAACACTTCCTACAGCCGCAGCCGCAATACCTAGACCGATAATTGCCAAGCCACCGTCATCTGGATCTAGTCCACCGATGATCGCAGCCAGATCATGTTCTTGGATTTCAATTAAGTTGTTTGAAAATTCTTGAAAATTCTCATTCGATTCAATTAGATCATTGATTTTAATCTTAGACATTTTGATTACTCCTAATAAGATGATTTTGTTTGAGATTAGAGGTTTAATTTAATTCCCTCGTCTTATTAATATCATCTCTTATGAATAAGTGATTTTCAATGCTTTATCATCTGATAATGTGACATAAATAATGCATTTATTGAGTTAATAAATTCCCCAAAAATCAGGGGAAATATTTTCCAAGTACAAATTGTACGCAGCAGGCTTTTTACATCTTTGTTATCCTGCCATTTTTCGGGACACAATTATTACAATTAACCGGAATTTTGTTTTGTATATATCAATTTTAAATTAAGTTCCTATTCTATTCTTTTATGAATTTTAAATTTACAAATCAATAAGCAGCAAAAAATCACTCCAAAATCTTATTGGAGTGCTAAATAATGATGATTGAAGTTTATTTCAAAAATTACCAGTTAATCACTTATTAAACATCCCGCTTCCTTTTCTATCCTATCCAAAGCCTTTTTCGCTCTAAACAGCGCTTTCAAATATGCAACTTGACTCTTCCAAGGTGAACGAGGTAATAAAGGAGAAACAGAATTTTCTTCAGCCTGATTTTCTTCCTGATTTTCTTGAAGTCTAGAATTATCATTCATATCATTCATCTAATTTGTGTTTTGCAAATAAACATTTATTAGCCTGGTTTGGTAGGCTTTAGCTTGTGGAAAAATAAACCGCAAAGTCCTACATCAACCAACAACAGAAACTTCTAAACCAGTTTCTTCTTGCCAACTTTCTGACCATTGAATCTTATCAGCAGTAAAATGCAGAGGGTCATTTTCTATCCACGGAGCATCTATTGCTTCCTCAATCAAAGCAAACTCCCCATTATCAAACGGGTTCCCACTCGCTTCGCGCTTCAGAACTACTCGCTCTCTTATACCTTGTTTTGCCTGCGTTAAAGCACGGTGATGACAGTAAGGATTATTACCTCGCTTATCAAAGAAAACATGGGCAGTCCAACTGCAACCACCGCGACAGAGTTCAGCAAACTCGCAAGACTTGCAGAATCCCCACAAATGCTCAGTACCTTTAGGAGTTCCAGCCCCCAAATTAAATCGCAGTTCCTCTGTTTCCTCAATAATTGTGCGGAGGTCATAGTCTCTGATATTACCTCCTGTATATGCAGAAGTCGGCAGCGAGGGACAACCTTTAATCGCACCATCCGCTTCAATACCCAACGCAGACAAACCAGCACTGCATCCCTGCCAAAAAGACCAAGCGTCACCGCCACGCAACAATCTTTCATAGGGTCCATAATACCCGATATTATTCCCTGGCTGCACTTTTACCCCTTCTTTAGCCGCTCTTTGAGCAACACGAGCAATCATTGGGTAGATATCCAGGAGTTCGTAAGGTTGCAGGAGAATCTCGCTGTTATCTGCAGCATTTCCCATCGGTACTGTTAGTTGAATCTGCCAAGCAAAGGCTCCGGCATTACGAATGTGTTCGTATATACTAGTAAATTCTGGTGCAGACAGACGATTGATTTGAGTATTGCAGCCAAAGGGAATACCGGCTGCTTTCAGATGGCTCATAGTTTTAAACGCCCACTGCCAGGAACCTGGTTTTCCTCGCAATCTGTCATGAGTTGCTTCTAAGCCATCAACTGATACAGATACTACACTTATTCCCGCTTCCTTCATCCGACGGGCAGTGTCTATAGTGATACCAAAACCACCCGTAGTCATACCGCAAAGCATTCCAGCGTCTGTAATTGCTTTAGCGATTTCCAACCAATCAGGACGTAAAAAAGCTTCCCCACCAATGAGGGTAACTTCAGTAATTCCCACCTCTGCAAGTTGTTTGACTAAATCCAGCGCTTCTTCTGTAGAAAGTTCTTTAGTTCTGGTATGTCCAGCGCGAGAACCACAATGACTGCAGGCTAAATTGCATTTTAGAGTAATTTCCCAAACAGCATAACTAATTCGGCGATAAGTCATCGGAATATCCTTAAAAGATAAATTTACAGGTATGAAAAACCCGGTTTCTTTTGAAGAATTAACTCGTAAATAAGAGATTCTTTTGAGAAACCGAGTTATTAAATTTCGGTTTTACATGATATCGTCTACCCTAATAACCCCATACATAGGTTGTATATCAATAGGCGGCCAGACAACACCATACAGCGGTTGGATGATAGGTCGATTTCCGATAATCGAGTTCATTGCACCACCAATCACACCAGCTAATTCTTTTTCATCTAAATCTTGGAGTTCGTCTTCATCATTAGCAGATTCCAAGACCAAGAGCGTATACTCTTCTAATTCATGTTGAGTAAATTCATAGCCAGCTTGTTTGACTATTTGACTGCATTCTTCTTTACTTTGCACCTGTTGAATTTGATTGCGAAACGCTTCATCATTTTCTAGCCTGTCATAAAAGGCTTTTACATGCTCTAGAGACATAATCTTTCCTCCAATAATAAAATTCAGATTGATAAACCAATCAAATCACATCAAAGGTATTAGTACAGGTCTAGATTTGGGGGTAGCCCATACATCAGTATTGGCAAAATAAAAATTGCGCCTACAATTGGAGCAATTCCCCCAAAAACCGCTTCTAATTCTTGCTCGTTTAAATCACGAAGTTCACTATCATCACCTGCAGACTCTACCCATTGAGCGGCAACTTCTTCTAGTTCTGTAGAAGTAAAATCATAGCCAGCATTTTTGGCAATTTGGCTACATTCTTCTTTGCTTCTTGCTGCTTTAACTTGAGCCATTAAAGCTTCATCTTGTGCTAAATGTTTGAGAAATCCTCGGACATTCTCTAATGACATATTTTCCTCATATAGGTGCAAACTTATCGTTGCAATATATCAATCATGCATAATAATTTTTGTAATTTCAATAATTAGTGTCAGATATAAAGGGACAAAATAAATACAGTTTGGTTGTGAATACATGAGTCAAAAAAGTTAATTTATAGTACGCTCTAGGGCTTTAAAAATAGGTATTTCACATATTTTAGATAAATATTATCACTTGGAAAATATCCTCTCAACTAGGATGGTTATATGATGACAGTAAGTAAAATATTTATGTCCTGTTTTTCTTGTTGGTAGCAAAATTGCCGAATAAACCTGTCAAAAATCAACCCAATATTTTTCTTGGGTTGATACAGAATAAATATTCAAATTAGAAACACAAGAGGGTATATTCCATCCAATCTATACGTTAATCAGCAGTTGGAGTTGCGACTTCACGTATGAGTTGAGACGGGTTGTAATTGTCTGTAATCACTTGCGGACAGCGCATACATGCAGCTTTCCCTTCTTGTTGCCACCACCGACAATCTCGACGAATAGAACAGGGTGGTAATTCTTCAACTACTGCGGACAAATTTTGAGCAACTCGCATTGCTAAACCGCAGTTTTTGCCATCAAAATGCTGACAACCCGATGCTGCACAGGGTGATGCAGTCCGAAACACTTCAGTAGGTGTAACTGGACTTGTTTTTGCTATCAGTTCATCAGTAACTGGTAGCGGTTGTTTGAGATAGACAGCACGGGGTTCTTCAACTGTTCCAGCAATGATACCGAAAACAATGCTATTTTCCCGCTCTGGTCTGGAACTGGGACATAGCGTTGTTTTTTCTGTAGAATTATCTTCCATCAACATGCCCTAATAGTGTCTTTAATATCAGGGTTTGGAGTAGCAATTAAACCCATAGTTGTAGGGGGTAGAGCAATGATTCCCACAGTAATAATACCTGGGTTGATGATTTTTGTACTTGCAGAGGCTAAACCACCGGCAATATCTCCTGCTTGTTCATCAGTTAATTCTGATAAACCGTCTTGGCGACGTGCGATCGCATTATTTATTGCATCATCAATCAGGTCATTGATTTGAATCTGTCTGTTAGATTTTTCCATTTTTATTTTCTCGTGATTGGTAATTTGGAATAGCTAATTGCTAAATCCATATTCCCCAATTTTAATCAAGGTTCATTTGATTCCCAGCAATAAGTCAATTTTTTATTAGACAAAACTACAGTTTTTATGTCTCTAAATATATGTAAATTAGGTGCGATCGCTCCCTTGTTATTAATATATGGGTTCACCCGACTGGGTGAGGTCTATCTCAAAAACCAGTGTTATTATCGTGATATCACTTCAATAACAAAAAAATAGCAATGAAAGAATTTCCAGCGTTTAAAGTCAACGGCTTCCTTGTAGTGATGATAGTTTTAGCACTCAGTATTTTCGGTGGTTGGTGGTTGTTGTCAACAGTGCAAGGATGGCAAGAAGTATTAGGTAGAAGTCTAAGAGTAGGGGATTTTCTGGGTGGAGATGATGCGATCGCCGAATTGGGTGCATGGTTAGGAGGATTACTCATAGCAGTAGTAATTCCCTCAGTATCAGGATTCTTTACCGTCGAGCCAAACCAGGCGGTAGTGCTAGTATGTTTTGGGCGTTATGTGGGTACGGTGCGCGAGTCTGGTTTCTGGTGGACTAACCCTTTTACTACGAAGCGTAAAGTTTCTTTAAGGGTTCGCAATTTTAACAGCAAAATCTTGAAAGTAAATGATGCTCAAGGCAGTCCTATTGAGATTGCGGCCGTGGTAGTGTGGCAAGTGGTAGACTCAGCCAAGTCGCAATTTGCCGTTGATGAATACCAGGAGTTTATTGCTATCCAGAGCGAAACAGCAATTCGCGCTCTAGCAAACCGCTATCCTTATGATGCACCAGATGAAGCTACTATTCCTTCTCTCCGGGGAATCCCTGATGAAATTGCTCTTTACCTGCAAAAAGAATTACAGGCACGATTGCAAGTTGCGGGTGTGGAAGTATTAGAAGCTCGGCTTTCCCACCTAGCTTATGCACCGGAAATTGCTCAAGTCATGTTGCGTCGTCAACAAGCAAAAGCAATTATTGATGCACGCAGACAAATTGTTGAAAGTGCTGTAGGAATGGTAGATGAAGCTCTGAAGCGGTTGAGTGAACAACAAATTATCGAGTTAGATGAAGAACGGAAAGCTGCTATGGTTAACAATTTACTAGTTGTATTAACTTCCGACCAAAACTCCCAACCTGTACTGAATACTGGCAGCCTTTACAGCTAAAACATGAGCCAGAAAAAACGATTTTTACTGCGTTTAGACCCCAAATTATACGAAATTATGGAAAAATGGTCGGCGGATGAATTGCGGAGTGTTAATTCTCAAATTGAGTATCTTTTGATGGAAGCAGCACGGAAGAGTGGGAGATGGAAGGAAGATAAACACCGCCAGATTGCAGACACAGATAAAGAGATGGAGGAGGAATAGAAGAAGTATTTCCTAAGTATTTCATTTAGGGTGGGTAGTCCTCATCCTACTGTTACTGGATAGGGGTTGGGGTAGCCTTTCCTGCAGGAAAATCCGATAAAATAGATATAGGTACTATTGCCAGCAGAAGAATCCCATAGTCTCTGCAAAAAGAGCATTCTGTAATAGCGATCGAGCTCTGTTTCAGTAACAAGACAATCTTCATGCCTGCCAAAGATATCTATCATGATAGCGTCCGCACTGCTCTGATCAAAGATGGTTGGACAATTACTGATGATCCACTCATCCTCAACATAGGGAGACGTTCCGTCTTTGTAGATTTGGGGGCTGAAAAACTCATTGCTGCTGAGCGAGATTCTGCAAAAATCGCTGTCGAAATCAAAAGTTTTCTTAGCCCTTCTCCCATCCGCGATTTGGAAAATGCTTGGGGACAATTCTTTATGTATGCTAGATTGCTGCAAAAAAAAGAGCCAGAGCGTCATCTATATTTAGCAGTTAGTCGCCACACCTTTGAGACTTTGTTTCAAGAGGAAATTGGACAAATGATATTAGAAGAACCTGGTTTTCGCTTCATGGTTTTTGACTCATACAGGGAGGAAATAATCCAATGGAACCCGCAAATAATAACCTAGATAAATGGCGTGAGATATTGGAGATAATTCTGCAATATTATGCTGATATTCCTTACCGTTATGGTGATGTGATTACTTATGTTATTGTCAGCCGCGATCGCAACCACTTTATGCTGGTACATGAAGGCTGGGATAACAAAAAGCGCGTTCATGGTTGTGTCGTTCATGCGGAAATTCGCCATGACAAAATCTGGATTCACTATGATGGAATTGAAGATGGGATTACGGATGAACTCGTAGCTGCTGGAGTACCTAAAGATAGGATTGTTCTTGCCTTTCATCCTCCCGAATTACGAAAGTATACTGGATATGCTTTGGCTTAGTATTTCCTGTAGGATGGTCACTACCCACCCTACCAAGACAGGAGTCCACTGTGTCCAGATTGCTAGTTACGCAATACCAAACAGAAGTCGAAAAAATCATTCGCTATGGTGGTTCTCGCAAGGAAACCACCATTCGTAATGCTTTTGAGCGGTTGTTGAATGAATATTGTCAAACTCGCAATTATTTGCTGATTCCAGAGTTGGACTATAAAACCAAATTTAACACGACGGTTTATCCGGATGGGACAGTAAAAGATGCAATCAGATTGGAACATGGTTGGTGGGAAAGTAAGGATGAGTACGACAATTTAGATGAAGAAATTGAGAAGAAGTTTGCTAAAGGCTATCCTGATGAAAATATTCTGTTTGAAGATTCCCAAACTGCAGTTCTAATTCAGCAGAGTCAGGAAGTAGCTCGTGTTTCTATGAAAGACACGGAAAAATTGGATAACCTCCTGACATTTTTTGTAGACTATGAACGTCCGGAAGTGCGCGATTTTCGGACTGCGATTACTAAGTTCAAAGAAGATATTCCCCACATTTTGCTAGCTTTGCGGGATATTATTAATCAGCAGGAAGAAACGAATAGTCAGTTTCGCGATCGCCGGAATGCTTTTCTCAATATCTGTCGTCAGTCAATTAACCCTGAAATCGATATTTTTGACATCCATGAAATGTTGATTCAGCACATCCTGACGGAGGATATTTTTACTAATATCTTTCATGAGTCGCAGTTTCATCGAGAAAATAACATTGCTCGCGAATTATCCAACATTATCAACACCTTTTTTACGGGAGCGACGCGCAAAAATACTCTCAAAAGTATTGAGCATTATTATGCAGTAATTCGCCGCAAATCTGAGAATATTGCTAATCACCATGAAAAGCAGAAGTTTCTCAAAGCGCTTTACGAGAATTTCTACAAAGCTTATAACCCGAAAGCAGCGGATCGTTTGGGAATTGTTTACACACCCAATGAAATTGTCCATTTCATGATTGAGAGTACCGATTATCTGGTACATCAGCATTTTGGTAAACTACTAGCTGACCCAGGAGTGGAAATTTTAGACCCCTGTACGGGTACGGGAACATATATAACAGAACTAATTGAATATTTACCTGCAAATAAGCTGAAACATAAATATCAGCATGAGATTCACTGTAATGAAGTGGCGATTTTACCCTATTACATTGCTAACTTAAATATTGAATTTACCTATCAGCAAAAGATGGGGATATATGAGGAGTTTAATAATATTTGTTTGGTGGATACCCTTGACCATTGCGGCTTTGAGGGTAAACAATTAGATTTATTTGCCATGACGGTACAAAATACCGAGAGAATTCAACAGCAAAATAATCGTACAATTTCGGTAATTATTGGCAATCCTCCTTATAACGCATGGCAGGAAAACTTTAATCACAATAATCCCAATCGTCTCTACAGAGAAGTTGATAAACGAATTAAGGGTAGTTATATCAAAGAAGGAAAAGCACAGAATCAAATTGCCGTCTATGATATGTATGTCCGGTTTTATCGCTGGGCTGTGGATAGATTAGGTAATAATGGCTTAATTGCATTTATTACTAATCGTTCGTTTGTTGATTCTCAGACTTTTGATGGATTTCGCAAGTGTATTGAGCAAGAATTTGATTATGTCTATATTGTCGATACCAAGTCAGATGTCAGAAATAATCCGAAAATATCAGGGACGAAAAATAACGTTTTTGGAATTCAAACAGGTATAGCTATAATGTTTTTAGTTAAAGTCAACAAGGAGAAGGTATGAGTACCGATACTGCTTTATGGCAAGCTATTCTTAATATGCCGGACTCTCTGAAAGTAGAACTTTTGCATTATGCAGAATATTTACTGTCAAATTATAAAAAGACTAAAGAATCAGAAGAAGTTCCTAAAAAACCTCGGTTAGCCGGTTCAATGAAAGGAACTTTTGTCTTACCTCTACCGGATGATTTTGATGAACCATTGGCAGACTTTGAGGAATATATGTAATGGATTCTATTTTGTTGGATACCCATGCTTTTATTTGGTTGGTAGAGGATGATGCTAATTTACCAGGCTCTCTACGAGACCTAATTGAAAATACAAACAACGTTTTTGTCAGTATTGCGAGTTTTTGGGAAATATCTATCAAAATTCAGATAGGTAAACTGACATTGCAATCTGACTTTAATGACATCGAATCTAGTTTTGAATCTACAAGGTTTAAGCTATTGCCTATTTCCTTAAAGGATACAATACAGGTTTCTAATCTGCCTTTGTATCATCGAGACCCATTTGACCGCATTCTAGTAGCACAAGCAATTAATCATTCTTTAGCTATAATCAGCCGAGATATGGCTTTTGATGCTTATCCAATTCAGAGGGTATGGGGATGAAAAAGGCGAAAATATTTTACTTTACCTTACAGGATGAACAGACAAAAGAAGAAAAGCTCGACTGGTTTGCAGCTACTAAATTTCCAGAGATTTCCTTTGACCATATTACACCAGATAAGAAAAGTAACTGGATTAATTTAACTGATAATGATTTTGATAGTTTCTTACCGTTGGTTGATAAAGATGTCAAAGCGGGAAAGTCGCAAACAGCAATTTTTAAGCTTTTTTCTCGTGGTGTTGCAACTCAACGGGATGAATGGGTATATGATTTTTCACGAGATGCACTAATTAACAAGATGAAATATTTTGTTGAAGTGTATCAAGAGCGATTAAAGACAGGAATAATACGAGAATTAGATATTAAGTGGGATAGAGAGTTAGCTAAATATTTAGAACGGAAAATAACTAAAAATTTTCAAGAATCAAAAATTGTTAAAAATTTACACCGGCCTTATATAAAAGAGTACCTTTATTTTGATAAGCATTTTAATGGAATGACTTATCAGTTACCCATCATTTTTCCCAATCCAGATTATGATAATAGTTTAATTTGGATAAAAACTGGTTCAGAAGTTCCATTTTTTTGCTTAACAACTAGCTGTATTCCTGATGTGCTTCCTCAAGGTGGTTCTCAATGTCTTCCCCTCTACCGCTACGATAAAAATGGGAACCGCATCGACAATATCACCGACTGGGGTTTAAACCAATTCCAAATCCACTACAACGACACCACCATCACCAAAATCGATATCTTCCACTACACCTACGCCATTCTCCATCATCCCACCTATCGCCAAAAATACGAACTCAACCTCAAACGTGACTTTCCCCGCTTACCCTTCTATCCTGACTTTCATAAATGGTCAGAATGGGGTAAAATCCTAATGGAATTCCACCTCAATTATGAAACAATTCCACCCTATAAATTAATTCGTCAAGAAATCGCTACCAAAGATAAACCGAAAGCCAAACTAAAAGCCGATAAAGAAAATGGACGGATTATTCTTGATGAAAATACCCACCTGTCAGGGATACCAGAAATTGCTTGGGAATATAAACTAGGCAACCGTTGTGCCCTAGAATGGATTCTCGATCAATACAAAGAAAAGAAACCCAAAGACCCCACAATTGCCAAACTATTTAATACTTATCGCTTTGCTGACTACAAAGAACAAGTAATTGATTTGCTGCAACGAGTTTGCACCGTCAGCGTCCAAACGATGGGAATTATACAGCAAATGATGGGTTTATAAAAGAATTATCTCCCCTCTTGGCGAACAAGCGCATCAGTCTGGGTACTTCACCCCCTGTATTACCTGCAGACTCCCACCAGCGTACAATTGTTGCTTACTCACCTCAAACCCAACAGAGCGTAACAACCCTGGTAAATCCGTTTTCAACAACTCCCAAGCGGTCTCTGTCTCAAACAACCAGAAAAACACCCATATCCCCGGTACAAACAGCGGATTCGTGGGAGGATGAAAATCTACCAGAGTAAAAATACCTCCCGTTTTCAACACGCGATAGACTTCGTTGATAATTTTTCGCAACTGCTCTGGCTGCATCTCGTGTAATGCAGCACTAGTATGTACGATATCAAATTGATTGTCAGCAAAGGGCATATCTTCTGCAAAAGCTTCCACATACTCCGCTTGCGGCACATTCTGCTTTGCTCGCTGCAATGACAGGGGAGAAGCATCTAACCCTGTGACATTTTGGGAATAAGGCACTAGATATTGTGTTGCTTGACCGCTACCGCAACATAAATCTAAAACCCTGGTATCTGAATTTACTGTTAAACCTTGTAAAGCTAATTGCCGGAAACGCGCTTCTCCGCCGACACTCAGCGCCGCTATACGAGAGATTCCATCATACAGCCACTGGTATCTATAACTCCATTCTCTTAAAATTGTTGCCACTGACGACATCCTGACCATTAACTTATATATTTAATAAAGATATATTGTTAACATTGGTAAAAAAGCTGAAAAGATTGGGGATTTAAAAAAGCTATGGGTCGTGTTGGCGTCTTACTACTCAATCTCGGTGGACCGGATACATTAGAGGATGTCGGTCCATTCCTGTTTAATCTGTTTTCCGATCCGGAAATTATCCGCTTACCGTTTCCGTGGTTACAGCGACCTTTAGCGTGGTTTATTTCCTCAAGACGCACCAAGACATCTCAAGAAAACTACCGACAAATTGGTGGTGGTTCTCCTCTGCGACAAATCACCGAAGCTCAAGGTGAAGCGCTCAAGCAGGAATTGTCAGACATGGGGAACGCAGCCAATATCTACGTTGGGATGCGCTACTGGCACCCCTTCACTGAGGAAGCGATCGCTAAAATCAAGCGCGATGGCATCGAGCATCTGGTAATTCTACCGCTGTATCCCCAATTTTCTATCAGCACCAGCGGTTCCAGTTTCCGTTTATTAGAAAAACTGTGGCGGGAAGATGTAAAACTTAACGAACTGCCTTATACTGTAATCGCCTCCTGGTACAAACAACCAGGTTATCTGCAAGCAATGGCGGAACTGATAGCTCAAGAACTAGACCAGTTCCCCAACCCTGACGAAGTACAGATATTTTTCAGCGCTCACGGGGTACCCAAGAGCTACGTCAAAGAAGCAGGAGACCCCTACCAACAAGAGATTGAGGAATGCACTTATCTAATTATGCAAACCCTCAATCGATCCAACCCCTACACCTTGGCTTACCAAAGCCGCGTCGGTCCGGTAGAATGGCTGCAACCCTACACCGAGGATGCTCTGGAAGAATTAGGGAAAAAGGGTGTTCAAGATATGGTCGTTGTTCCCATCAGCTTCGTCTCGGAACACATCGAAACCCTGCAAGAAATTGACATTGAGTATCGCGAAATTGCAGAAGAAGCTGGAATTCACAACTTCCGACGTGTACCCGCTCTCAACACTCATCCTACATTTATCAAGGCTTTGGCAGACTTGGTGGTTGACTCAATGCAAAACCCCAGCCCCAAATTCTCCCAAGTCAACCAGATGAAAAAAAAGGTGAAAATCTACCCACCAGAACGTTGGGAATGGGGGATTACCACCTCAGCGGAAATTTGGAACGGTCGGATTGCCATGTTGGGCTTTATTGCCTTGATAATTGAGTTAGTTACAGGTCACGGTTTGTTACATTTTGTGGGGATTTTGTAACTGTTGCATGGGTGGGGTTTCCCCACCCCTACTTAACTTTCTTTCTTCCCTGTTGATACCAACGCTGCCATTCTTTGCTGCTGCGAATTGCTAACCATAGTAAAATCAAGGCAATTAATCCGCCTTGCTGGGGAGCATCCAGAGCAAAAAATACCAAAACCACGCACAATGCATCTTGGATGAAAACCACCCATAAGGGTAAGCCGCGCAAGCGATAGAACCAGCCAATTTGCACCAATTGCAGTACTAAAGCCAAAGTACCGCCAGTTAAACCAATTAACCACAAGGGGGTTGATGTTGCTTCCGCTACGGCTAACCCCATGATTGCACCCACCAGGGGACTTAAAATTAATTCTACAGCTTGCAACACCCGCTGCCCCAATAATTTTTTTGAAGCAAATAGTTCAATCAACGACCAAGTGGTAAGAATACCTAGCAGTACTGGTGGGGAAATCTTCGATAAAATTGGTACTCGCGCCCACAGGTCGTTTCCATGCAATAATCCAATAACTAGTAGTGGCAGCGCAATTCTCATTCCAGCGGCTGCAGAAGCGGACAGTGCGGCGAGGATTTCAATCATAAAAATACAAATACCGCCTACAAGTCAAAGCCTAATATCTATTTTACGTAGTTACTATTGGGCTAATAACTTTTAGTTTGACATCTCTGGGCTGCCAGTGGATCAGAATTTGACTGGATTTTAAGGAAGAATGGAGATTTTGGTAAATCCTCTGGTATGAAAGCAATCTAGAAATATAGTTCCTATTACCTGAGCTTATGTTGCACAATAATCCCAGTTGATTTTTTCTGGACGCATGGAAAACCTAATCTCTCGGATGCAGGGGATACAGTCTCCGATTATCCCCATTATCGGCGAACTAATTCGCAGTACTCCGGGAACTATTTCCCTAGGACAGGGTGTAGTTTATTATCCTCCTCCACCGTCAGCCACGGCAATGCTGCCCAACTTCCTTTCTGAGCCTGCAAGTAATTTATACAAAGCAGTTGAAGGAATTCCCCCATTATTAGCGGCGATCGCATCGAAGTTGCAAGCCTTCAACGGCATTGAAATCAACCAGCAAAACAGCATCGTGGTGACAGCCGGGAGCAATATGGCGTTTATGAATGCCATTCTAGCGATTACATCCCCAGGGGATGAGGTAATTCTAAATACGCCTTATTATTTCAATCATGAAATGGCAATTGGTATCGCTGGGTGTCGTCCAGTACTAGTAGATACGGATGAAAATTACCAACTCCGTCCCCAAGCTATTGCTGAAGCAATTACAGAAAAAACCCGCGCGGTGGTGACAATTTCACCCAATAATCCCACGGGAGTAGTGTATCCAGAAGCAGCGTTGCGGGAAGTTAACCAAATTTGTCGCCAGCATGGTATCTACCACATCAGCGATGAAGCCTATGAATACTTTACCTACAACGGAGTACAGCACACCTCCCCCGCAGCATTTCCCAAGAGTACTGATTACACCATTTCCCTATTCAGCCTCTCCAAAGCTTACGGGTTTGCTAGCTGGAGGATTGGGTATATGGTGATTCCTCAACATTTGCTTGTCCCAGTCAAAAAAGTTCAGGATACAATTTTGATTTGTCCACCAGTTGTTTCCCAGTATGCAGCTTTGGGTGCCTTGCAAACCGGGATGAGCTATTGTCAACCCCATGTGAGTGCGATCGCTCAAGTCCGACAGATGGTACTCGATGCTTTCAGTCGTTTAGGAGGCTTATGTACCATTGCATCTGCTGATGGTGCTTTCTATTTTTTCCTCAAGGTACACACTACAATCGATGCCTTTACACTAGCAGAACGCTTGATTCGCGAACATCGAGTTGCAGTAATTCCCGGTACTACATTTGGTATGAATAAAGACTGTTATTTACGGGTTGCTTATGGTGCCCTGGAAAAAGATACTGTAGCTGAGGGAATTGAGCGGTTAGTAGGAGGTTTGCAAAGTATTTTGACGACAGTAAAATAAAAGTACAAAATATTACCTGAAGCTACGTTTTTTTGCTAACAATTATGACCAATACACCAGTTGGTAAGTAACTCAGAACACAGAATAGCAAAGTTTTTCTGAAAAAATCGTCTAATTTTATATTAAGTTGTGGTTAATCAAGGTTTAAAATAAACTTTTTTTAATAGTCCTGTTACTCTTACTTAAAATTCCGAAAAAAGTACCATGAATGATAGGATTAACCTAAATGCTTGTTAACAATCAACAGAAAGAATGAATAACAATCTTCGCAACATTCTTGTCGGCTCAGGTATCGCTGCTGTTGGCGCAATTGGAACCAAGATGGCGGTAGATTATTTCCGCAATCGTGGTAAAGAAGAGGTAAAAGATGAAAGTGAAGGAGATGCTGTAGCCACCTCTGCTGAAGAAGTTGCTTACGCTACTGTAGAACCTTCTTCCGTACAAAGTTTCTTGGATGCTAGCTTTGGTTCTCCCGGTCGGTACACCCCCACCCGTCCACCGAAAGTTTTTGATTACCAAGGTAAACAATACATGGTAATTTGGGCTTACGACAATCAAAAATCCAAAAACCAAATGCTAGCTTTTACCTACACACCTCAAGGTCGAAAGATGATTGCTAGTGTGGGTTATACCGGACAAAAAACAGACTATAACATCAATATGGGTGATGCACCTTTTGCTGTTGAAGTGAATGGACAAAAACTTACCTCTGGTCAAAGTGAAACTAAAGGTGCAAATGAAGTGGACTTTGTACTTGCTTGAGCTTAAATAAATCTGGCTAATGGCTAATGGCTAATGGCTAATGGCTAATGGCTAATGGCTATTAGCTATTAGTTGAGGATTATTCTTTTTCAACTTGAATCAATCACAAATGGCAATTATTAATAAATTTATTCAAGTCGAAACCAGCGAGGGAATTAATATTCATAATATCACCCCGCAAATTGAGGAAATTATTGCTTCAACTCCGATTCAAAACGGTCAAGTTGTGGTGTTTTCCCGGCACACAACTACAGCTTTGGCTATCAATGAAAATGAAGAAAGATTATTAGCAGATGTCAAGGTTTTTTTACAAAAATTAGCACCGGAAACCGACAAGTATTTACATAACGATTTGCACTTGCGGATTGTACCACCAGATGAACCGATGAATGCTCACTCGCACCTGATGGCAATGATGCTCACGACCAGTGAAGTAATTCCGATTGTAGATGGGAAGTTAGCTTTGGGAACCTATCAATCGGTGTTGTTTTTTGAATTAGATGGACCGAGGAAAAGGAGCGTATTGGTGCAAATTTCTGGGATGTAGAGACGTGACCATGTACGTCTCTACAAAATCTCTCCCCAGACTAAGAACCAGCCCAAGTTACCCAGTGGTGGGAAATACCACAATGCATGGCACGATCATTTAAATTGCCATCTGTCATCAGCGCTGCTGTTAAATCTGCACCAGTCAGTTCAGCATCATCCAAGTTAGCTCCCATCAAATTTGCTCGACTCGGGTTAGCACCACTTAAATCAGCACCACCAAGTTCTGCTTCACTCAGATTAGCTTCACTGAGGTTTGTCAGAACTAAATTAGCCGTTCGCAAATCTGCACGACTCAGGTTAGTTCGTTCCAGATTCACCCTGATTAAGTCAGCCCCAATTAAGTTAACCTCACTCAGGTTAGATGCGCTCAGGGTAGCTCCAGAAAGGTCAGCATTAGTCATATTGGCTCGACTCAGGTCGCAAGCGCTTAAATTAGCCTGCGTCAGGTCACAGCCACTTAAGTCTGCACCACCCAAATTTACTCCCCGCAAATCTGCTTTGCTCAAATTAGCTTGATGTAGATTAGCACCATTAAAATCCCGCTCTCCGGCTGCATATCGACTTAATAACTGCTGAGCGTCCATATTTTCAGCCTCCGAATCTTTAAAAGGTCAGAATGTCGTTGACAGATCCTCAAACCACAACTAAGAAAATTGCTTTGGTTGCACCAGAAATTTTAGCTAAAACTCGTGATCCTATTTTGGGGTAGAATCTCTGTTTGGGGTCATTTGCTTAATGTAATTACACTTATCCTCTGGCAGTCAGCCTGAAGTTGTCAGAAATTTGCGCCAAACCCTTGACAATCAACCGTCACAACGCCAGATTTCACACATCATTCCCGACTGTTATGGCATCTGTGAGATTTCTAAATTTTTGTTAAGACTGCCAATAGTCAATAGCCACCTAGTTCGAGTTTCACCTGCTATCAGTTGTATTACCCCAATCGGGTTCGTTTGTAAAGATAAAAGGATGAGACTGTGGGGTACGAGACATCTTGCTAAACCCGCGTTTACATTAGTCAATAGAGCAATAGTCAGCGTTGCTCTCCTAGGACGATGCGCTAACGATTATATGGTGACACGGCTCATCATAGATAATCCTGGTGGGTTGCCTAGGTGTGAACATTTATTAGTAATAAAGGATAACACCTATCTTGAAGATTTCATCAATTTGTATTAAAGATTACGCAATAACATTCTGCTTGCCGAAAATAATGCTAAATAATGCTTAATTGGTGATAGTTATTGTCCATTTATCCAGTATTAATACTTATTGTTTTACTTATTTAATACTGCCAATTTCGGAAAATTTAATTGACTCATGACCTGCAATTTCCATGATTGTCTTTGAGAATAGCATAACCTTGAGGTTAGGTAAATGTTATTAGTGTGTTTTGTAAACCTTGCCACAAGGGTGCTAGCAGTTGTTATTCTATGCGCGGGAGGTATCTATTTATAGTTATGACTGAACTCAAGCTGCGCCTACAAGAAGACAATACAGAAAGAACGGTGACGGTGAATCGTGGTGAATTTACTATTGGTCGGTTACCGGAATCCGACTTGTACTTGCCTTTTGTGGGTATTTCCCGCAGCCATGCACGTCTTGTTAAAACTTCCACGGGAAAGTGGACGATTGAGGATTTGGGGAGCAAAAACGGGACGCTGTTAAATCAACTCCCTGTGACTTCAGCCCAAACTTTACATAATGGCGACATTCTTTGGCTAGGTGATGTCAGTATAGAGGTAATTTTACCAGAATCTGGCGACTTGGACGATACCGAACAGGTAGAACGTCATGGTAGAACCACAATTTTCCGCAATGTCAAAGATTTGCAACGACAATGGATACAAGCTGAGGATGAAGATGAGGGTGATGATAATTTTAGAAAGGAAAAATCTATTGACCGTCTCAAAGACTTAGTGGATATTGCTAAAAATCTCAGTGCGGCAGAATCGATTGAAGCAATTTTCTCCCAAGTACAGCAAGTAGTTTTTCGTTATCTTGATAGTATAGACCGCTTGGGTTTGTTAATTGATGTTAGCGGTTCGGGACATTTAGAATTACTAAGTTCTGCCACCAGAGATGTCTCTCAACAACAAAATCTCCCATCAGATGGTAGTTGGATTAGTCGCAGTATCTGTCAAAAAGTCTTTGCTGAAAAATTGGCAGTGCAAACTGCTGATGCTCAAACAGACCAAAGATTTGCCGAAACCCAAAGTCTGTTAGTAAAAAACATTCGTAGTGCGATGGCTGTTCCTTTATGGGATGAAAATAAGGTAGTTGGTGTGCTTTATGCTGATGCCCATCTTTCTTCTCAACATTGGGATATAGAAGGGGAAGAAGAATTAAGTTTTTTTTCTGCTTTAGCAAATATTGTCGCTTCTAGTGTGCAACGTTGGTTATTGGCAGAAAAACTTAAAAATGAAGAAGTTATTCGCCATAGGCTAGAACGTTATCATTCTCCTGGGGTTGTTCAACAGTTAATAGAAGTAGGTGTATTACCAGATGGACGACTACCTCCACAAGAGAGTGAAATCAGTATTTTGTTTGCGGATATGGTGGGGTTTACTGCCATTTCTGAGCGGTTAAATCCGAAAGAAATTGCTAGCTTACTCAACGATTTTTTTGCAGAAATGCTGCAAGAAGTGTTTACCTTTGGTGGCACTTTAGATAAATATATTGGGGATTGTATTATGGCATTTTTTGGCGCTCCCGAACCGCAAGCCGATCATGCAGAGCGAGCGGTAGCGGCTGCTAAAGGAATGCTGACTCGGCTGGATGATCTCAATGCTAATCACTTTTGGGACGAACCTCTGCAATTGCGAATTGCAATTAATAGTGGTAAAGCTGTAGTAGGTGATGTTGGTAGCCCACAAAGAGTAGATTACACTGCATTAGGAGCAACGATTAATCTGGCTGCTCGTATGGAAGGTATTTGTCCCCCTGGTGAATGTGTGGTGAGTGAAGCCACCTATAGAATGCTACAAATCCAGGAAGGCTTCCAAGAGATGGGAGAGTACCGTTTTAAAGGAATTGAGCGACCTATCTTAATTTATCAAACCAAGATGCATTGATTTATGGCGCAGTTTGTGGTATTGGAGGGTGCATAATTTGTCAGAATTATCTACTGGCTGAAGTTTTGTTTAAATGAACAATGCTTCAATTTTTATACTTTATTCTGGTATATTGCTCTACAACCTAAGTTTTGAAAGCAGTGGGCAAAAATAAATATCTATAGTTAATAATCTATAGCCATCATTAACTAGAATCAATGGTAAAACCATCATTGGACTAGGGAATATTGGCGGTCGATTATTTGTGTATTTTTGCCTAGTTAGTAATGAGCTTGGTGCAATTAACAGAGGTGTATGGATGAGTAAAATTAATGGATTTGTTGGTCGGCGGAATTTTTTGAAGCTCGCTGGTGTGGGAAGTGTGGGGATTGCAGCTACTACTGCTGCTAGTGTTTTGGGTCGAACCGAAGAAGCTGTTGCTCAACAACCATCTACTCCTCCAACAAAACCTCAACCTGTCAGCCCTGACGAAGCTTTAAAAAGGTTAGTAGAAGGGAATAAAAGATTTATTGAGGAAAAACGTCAAAACCCCAATCAATCACGGATGCGTTTGCAACAAACTGCTGAAGCACAGTATCCCTTTGCTTCCATATTAGGTTGTGCAGATTCACGAGTTCCAGCGGAAATTGTCTTCGACCAGGGACTGGGAGATTTATTTGTGGTGCGTGTAGCTGGAAATGTCGCCAGTCAAACGGCTATCGGGAGCTTGGAATTTTCCACAGCAGTATTAGGTTCGCAGCTAATTGTGGTTTTGGGTCACGCTAGATGCGGTGCTGTTACAGCCGCTGTCAAAGGAGACCCCCTCCCCGGTCGGATTGGCGTTTTTGTGGAAGAAATTAAACCGGCTGTGCAAAGAGTCCGATTTAAAACTGGTGACATAGAAGAAAATTCGATTGTCTCCAATGTGCAATATCAGGTGGAAAGATTAAAAGAGGCTTCCACGATTTTAGGCAGCCTGATTGAGCAAGGAAAACTGAAAATTGTGGGTGGTCGTTATGACCTCGCTACTGGAAAGGTAACTCTGGTGACTTAATTTTTGGGAAGCGATCGCTTCGAGAAAAAGCAAAGCGCTCAGCTGGCTTTAATTAGTTTGGCTATAGCGCTTCCTGCTGGAATGAAGTAAATAAAGTTTATTTTCACTGCATTCTGTCTATCGTCCGATACTGAATCGCCTCTGCTACATGATGCGCTTGTAAATTTTCTTCCCCAGACAAATCTGCAATAGTACGCGCTACCTTGAGAATTCTGTCGCTAGCCCTTGCTGATAATCCTAATTTCCTAATAGCAGCTTCTAATAAATTACGACTTGCATCATCTAATTTACACCACCGTTGGAGATGACGACTCTGCATTTGAGCATTGCAACGCAGATTTACCTCTGTTTGAAATCGCTGCAACGCCATCTGACGTGCTTGTTTTACCCGTTCTCGCACTGTTGCTGATGATTCTCCTTTTGGCTGTTGGGTAATTTCCTCTGGCTTTAGACGATTGACTGCAACTTGCAAATCGATTCTATCCATCAACGGACCAGACAGCTTTGCCCAATATTGCTCCCGTTGACGGGGAGAACAAGTGCAAGGCTGAAGAGTATCTCCGTAATATCCACAGGGACAGGGATTAGTACTTGCTACCAAAGTAAATTGGGCGGGAAACATTACCGATTGCTTGGTTCGGGAAATAGTCACATGTCCATCTTCCAAAGGCTGACGCAGAAATTCCAGCACATCCCGCTTAAATTCGGTTAACTCATCCAGAAACAACACACCATGATGTCCCAAGGAAATTTCCCCAGGACGGGGGAAGCTACCACCACCGACGAGAGACGGACCAGATGCGGAATGGTGGGGACTGCGGAAGGGGCGATCGCTCACGAGTGTGCCTCTATTTTTTAATAACCCCGCCACAGAATGAATTTGCGTTACTTCCAGGGCTTCCGCAAAACTCAATGGTGGTAAAATCCCTGGTAAGCGTCGCGCTAGCATTGTTTTCCCACTTCCAGGGGGTCCGACAAAGATTAAATTATGTCCCCCAGCCGCCGCAATTTCCAAAGCTCGTCGTGCATGGGCTTGTCCCTTGACTTCCTGTAAATCTGCCATCGGAGGCTCAGCGGTGTGATTGTTAGTCTGTGCAAATGGGGGGAATTCCACGGGTTGATAGCGCTGTGGATTATTCAAAAAATCCGTCACATCGAGGAGATTCTTGAATCCGTAAACCGCCAAACCTTCCACCAGCGCTGCTTCTTGGGCATTATCTTCTGGGACTACTAAACCTGCAATTCCCATGCGTTTAGCAGCAACAGCAATCGGTAAGACACCAGCGACGGAGCGCAGGGAACCATCCAGAGAAACCTCCCCCAGGAATAAATAATCACCCAACAACTGCGGGCTAATTTGCTCCGAAGCCGCCAAAATTCCCACACTGATGGGCAAATCAAAACTGGGACCTTCCTTGCGTAGGTCTGCTGGTGTGAGATTAATTACTATTTTTCGCATCGGGAAAGCGTAACCAGTATTTTTCAGTGTTGCTTTCACCCTTTCCTTAGATTCCTGTACCGCTGTATCTGGTAAACCCAAAACCACAACCCCCGGTAAACCACCAGCAATATCAACCTCAACCCCTACTTTAACGGCGTCAATCCCGACAATTGCTCCACTCCAAACTCTCGCTAGCATTCCCCATTGTCCTTTGTTATTCCTACTTGTTTTATGATTGACAAATGGCAAATAAAACTAACAAATGACAAATGACACAAGACACGATTTTCAGTAAAATCATCCGTCGGGAAATACCCGCTGATATTGTTTATGAGGATGATTTGGCACTGGCATTTAGAGATATTAATCCTCAAGCACCAGTTCACATCCTCGTAATTCCTAAACAACCAATTGCTAAATTATCTGATGCGGAATCCCAAGACCACAGGCTGATGGGTCATTTGTTGCTAACTGTTAAGCGCGTCGCCCAACAACAGGGACTGACTAATGGCTATCGCGTCGTCATCAATACTGGTGAGGATGGTGGTCAAACTGTGTACCACCTGCATTTGCATATTCTCGGTGGTCGGCAGATGACCTGGCCTCCTGGTTGATAAATGATTGGGTGTGGGATATGGGGAATGGGGTAATAAGTAACAAAAAATCACTAAATATTTTAATATTTTTTATTTAGTAAAGTTTTATTAAGTTTGGTTTACAAAACTCTAGCTAAGCTTTTAATGTTTGAGTAGGGTTAGTAAACAAAACAACCCGGATTTATCAACATCATTCAGCATTCATAAAATACAAATGACCACAACCTTACAACGTCGCGACAGCGCCAACGTATGGGAACGGTTCTGCGAGTGGGTAACCAGCACCGAAAACCGGATTTATGTCGGTTGGTTCGGTGTACTGATGATTCCTACTTTGCTATCCGCCACCATCTGCTACATCATCGCCTTCGTAGCAGCACCTCCCGTTGACATCGACGGTATCCGCG
>Ga0114939_10000399_pt1 | contig 36640 bp, 27 predicted proteins | sample AshMeaCrysSpring_FD_87196 | JGI IMG/M metagenome (GOLD analysis project Ga0114939, IMG submission 87196) | Groundwater microbial communities from Big Spring, Nevada to study Microbial Dark Matter (Phase II) - Ash Meadows Crystal Spring | ecosystem: Environmental > Aquatic > Deep subsurface >...
AATCCTTCTACCTATTTTAAGCTTCGCATTCAGGATGAAATTGCTGAAGTTTAATAGCTGTTCCTTTTGCTGCTGACCTATTAAAGCTTTTATCCCTTCTCAAACCATTCATGGTTTCCGGAATTTGTTTAAAAGAATTGAATTTGTGCCTTTTCGCAGGTCAATCCAAAAGTTTCCTACTGTTTAGGCCTTTGCTGCAGTTCCCTGTAACAAATTAGGTAATTGCTACCTGAAACAGGCATGCTGGCGGGTTTTCATTCTTGTTTATGCTGCACCTTACATACCACAACCGGGAGTTATAGAACATCAGGTGAAAACAAATGGACTCCGGGCCTTCTTGCATTCACAACATCCAAAATAGACCACCATGCACAAACTGAAAACAGCATTTTACTTTTTGGTTCTGCTTGGCTTAGCTTCTTGTAAAACAGGAGAAAAAGCCGGAGAAACCACCGATTCCTCATCCACCTTCAAAGGAGTTATTAATCTCGACGTGCGGGATTCAAAAGCAGATTGGGGGCCTTATGTACGCAAAAAGGCACCGGAAGGCTCACCAAACATCCTGTTCATTTTGTACGATGATACCGGGCTTGGTGCATGGTCGCCCTACGGAGGACGCATTAGCATGCCTACCATGGATGCTTTGGCTGCCGATGGATTAACCTATTCTCAGTGGCATACAGTGGCACTCTGTTCACCCACCCGCTCTTGTATTAATACAGGCCGTAACCATAACCTCAACGGTATGGGTTCCATTACCGAAGGAGCCAATGGATTTCCGGGTTACAGTTGCCAGCTACCTGCGCAGGCAGCTACCATGGCACAAATACTCAATGACAATGGATGGAGCACCTTCTGGATAGGAAAAGACCATAATGTGCCTGAAACAGACCTTTCGGCCGGAGCCAACAAAAGTCAGTGGCCACTGCAACAAGGTTATGACCGTTTTTATGGCTTTATAGGTGGGGAGACCAACCAGTTTTATCCTGACCTTACCGAAGATAACCATGCCATTGAGCCACCTTATGGTCCGGAAGAGGGTTACCACCTGAGCAAAGACCTGGCCGATCAGGCCATCAAAATGATAAGCGATCAAAAATCGGCAAACCCATCCAAGCCCTGGTATATGTGGTATTGCCCCGGTGCCAATCACGCACCGCACCAGGCACCCAAAGACTATATTGCCAAATACAAAGGAAAGTTTGATGACGGCTACGATGCTTACCGTAAATGGGTATTGCCTCGTATGATTGAAAAAGGCATTTTGCCCAAGGGTACAACCTTAACAGAGTTTAACCCAATGCCCGAAGACCAGGCTGCTCCCGGCGATTTTGTACGCCCCTGGGATAAACTGAGTGCCGATGAAAAGAAATTATTCTCCCGCCTTTGCGAAGTATATGCCGCATTTTCTGAATATACAGATGTGCAGATTGGCCGCATTATCGACCACCTGAAAGCCACGGGACAGTATGAAAATACCATTATTCTTTATGCATCAGATAACGGCGCTTCGGGCGAAGGCAGCCCGAGCGGCTCTGTAAACGAGAACAAATTCTTCAATGGCTATCCCGATGATTTGGTAGAGAACATGAAGCTGATTGACGAGTTGGGTGGACCCAATACCTACGAGCACTATCCAACAGGATGGGCTGCTGCACTCTCCACGCCGTTTAAAATGTTTAAGCGCTATTCAAATTACGCAGGAGGCACCGAATGCCCCTTAACCATTACCTGGCCAAAGGGCATTAAAGCCCGTGGCGAAGTACGTAATCAGTACCACCATGCCGTGGATATCGTTCCAACCATTTTGGAAATATGTGGATTGGAAATGCCAAAAGTGTACAAGGGCGTGGAGCAATATCCTTTGTCGGGTGTTTCCATGAAGTATTCTTTTGATGCCAAACCGGATGACCCAACACAGAAAAAAGTGCAGTACTACACCATGTTGGGTACCCGTGCCATCTGGAGCGAAGGCTGGAAAGCGGTAGCTGTGCATGCACCCCTAACCAGTAAAGGAAAATTCGATCAGGATAAATGGGAACTCTATCATGTGGATGTTGACAGGTCAGAGTCGAAAGACCTTGCCAAGGAAAACCCTGAAAAACTGGAAGAACTGAAGAAACTGTATGATCAGGAGGCCCGCAAAAACAATGCCTATCCATTGGATGACCGCACAGCCACAGAAATTCTGACACTTGAGCGGCCGGAGGAAGAAGCCAAAAAAGACAGCTACACGTATTACCCTAATACCAGCTCCGTTCCCGAAGCTGTGGCTGTAAATGTTCGGGGTAAGTCATACAAGATTATTTCGAATGTGGAAATAAAAGATGCCAATGCATCCGGGGTAATCTTTGCCCACGGATCACGCTTTGGCGGACATAGTTTATTTATAAAGGACAAGAAACTGTATTATGTCTATAACTTCCTGGGCATTAAGCAGCAGCAGGTAGTATCCGGTACACTAAAGCCTGGTAAATACATTTTTGGTATGGAATTCACCAAAGAGAAAGCTGGCGCACACGGTGAATCGGAAGGAACAGCAAAGCTGTTTGTGAACGATAAGGAAGTGGCAACAGCACCCATGACTGCACAGGTAGGTAAGTTTACGCTTGTAGGCGATGGCCTCTGTGTGGGCTATGACAGTGGCGATCCGGTTAGTAAATTATATACTTCAGAATCCAGCAGATTTAAAGGCGGAAATATTGCTTATGTTACAGTAAGCACGGGAAAGGAAAAATATTCCGACCTGCAAATGGAAGCACAAAGAGCCCTAAGGAAGGAATAGTATATCAGAATAATTAATGTTAGTGAGATTATTACAAGAAGCTGCCTTCTGCAAAGCGGGTGGCTTCTTTGCTGATTATTCTCCTTTAAAGCCTATCTCGACTTATTCAAAGGGCTTTGTTTTTATTAAATATAGTTTTATGGCAAAAAATAAACTTAAATCGATATTAGGCGATGGTATTGCACTTGCAGTGCCTTTGGCAGTAGTGTTGTATGTTTTCGGCAAAATAATTGCTGTAATCCAAAAAGCTATTTCACCCGTTGCCGGTAAGTATGGCATAGATACTTTTTTGGGCGATATTACCCTTACAGTATTGGCACTCTTGGTTCTTTTGCTATTGATACTGGCGTTAGGGCTGTTCATGCAATTTCCTGTAGTTACTAAAATCAGGGATTCCATTGAAGAGATCATACTTCGGTTTATTCCATCGCTCAATCAGTTGAAAACAGTATTGGCAGAGCGGTTCGACAGGGAGCATGCCACCTCATTTTGGAAGCCGGTGTTATTAGAGCAATCGGATACGTATGGCTTTGCCTTTTTGGTAGAAGAATCGGCCGAGATTGGGGTGTTTTTTAAACTGGAAGGAAACTCATTTCATGAAGGGAAGACGAAAATTTTAAAACGGAAACATTACACCTACACCCATGTAGAGCCTGCCGAAATGCGAAAATGCCTGAAACAATATGGTATAGGATCAACAGAGCTAATAGACCGCCTGAAGACTAAATGAATTTTGACAACATCATGTTGCTACACAGGTAAAATAAGGATAGTACATTCCGCTAACCGCATATATATTTAAATCATTGGTAAGTTGATTATTAGAATACAATATGCAATCACTAAAATATTCAGTTGGCATCAGGCTTCTGGTTGTTTTACTCTTTAATGGGTGCACCTTATTTGCGCAGGAAAGTGCAGAGGAATTGGCTAAAAAATTAGCCAACCCTATTGCGAGTTTGATTAGTGTACCATTTCAGAATAACACCGATTATGGCATTGGCCCCAATAAGGGCAGCAGGAATACAATGAATATTCAACCAGTGATCCCCATCAGTTTCAATAAAAAACTGAACCTGATTGCACGTTGGGTACTGCCCTGGATAACACAGTACAATATTACCGGTCAAGGCACAAAAGAAAATGGATTGGCTGATGCGGTGGTCAGTGCTTTTTTTAGCCCAAAAAATACCAAAAATGGCGTAACCTGGGGTGCAGGACCGGTATTTCTGGTTCCGGTAGCCACTCATGACAGATTGGCTTCCAAACAATTTGGCATGGGCCCTACCGTAATTGCCTTAAAGCAAACAGGTGGCTGGACCATAGGCGGCTTAATCAACCAAATTTGGGGAGTAAGCGGTGGTGAAGGCCGTTCTAAAGTAAACCAAATGTTTATTCAGCCTTTTGTTGCCTATAACTGGAAAAGCGGCGCAGGCTTGGGTGGAAATTTTGAATGGACTGAGAATTGGACTGCCGAAACTACCACCCTTTGGTTTAACCCTACTGTAAACGGGGTAACATCCATTGGAAAGCAAAAAATACAATTGGCTATTGGCCCCAGGTTTAACCTGGCGGCGCCTGAAAATGCAAAAGCAAATTTTGGCTGGCGGGCTGCTGTGGTTTTCTTATTTCCCAAATAGCTTAGGTAAAGGATTAGTTTAAAATTCGCATTATTTATTATGTCATATGCATCTTCTTTGGAAACATAATATTTGTTTGTTGGTATTACTTTTTGTGATCATGGGAATGGGGTTCCATCCTATTTATGGACAAACGATAAATGATTCAATCGTACTAAAAAATGGTGATGACATCGTAGGAGAAATAAAGTCGCTAGATAAAGGTGTATTAACCGTAGAAACCGATTATTCCGAAAAAGATTTTCTGATTGAATGGTCGGGCGTAAAGGAAATTTTTTGCAAAACACGTTTTCTAATTACGCTTCGAAGCGGACAACGACTGAATGGAACATTTTACACGATTGATAGTGGAAAAACGCTTTTAATTGAAGGATTTACAAGTCATAAAGATACGGCTGCCCTGCATTTGCGCGAAGTGCTAAACCATGTGGTTTTTCTGAAAGGACTTGAATCGGATTTTTGGAGCAGGGTTACTGCAAGCATCAATGTTGGACTTACCATGGCAAGAGCAAACAACCTGCGGCAATTTACCGGAAATATCAAACTTGGGTACCTTGCCGATAAATGGGCCCTTGATACGTATTACAATGATTTGCGTAGTAAGCAGGATAATATTTCATTAACACGGCGAACAGAAGCTGGTATCAGTTATAATTATTATTTGCAACGCGATTGGTTTGCTACAACTTCACTTACTTTTTTATCTAATACGGAACAGGCATTAAAATTAAGGTCCACCGGAAAATTGGGTATAGGTAAATTTATAAAATATACTAACAGAAGATATTGGTCTGGCAACGCCGGACTTTCTTATAACAAAGAGAATTTTTAGAATGAAACCCCCGCACGAAATAGTTTGGAAGGCTATGTAGGGTCGGAACTTAACCTGTTTGATATAGGAGATTTCAGCTTGTTCATTTCCATTTTTATTTTTCCCAGTTTCACCGAATCGGGCCGTTGGCGTTCGGATATCAGGTTGGATACCAAGTATAAATTTCCAAAGGATTTTTATATTAAATTTGGATTAACGATGAACTATGATAACCGGCCCGCAATTGCCGGCAAGAAGATAGATTATGTATTTGCTTTTTCTGTAGGTTGGGAGTTGTAATTTTTGAAATTAATTATTATGTATAATAAAAAGATTGGGTTTATCATTTGGGTAGCCACTTGCATGTTTGCCTCCACAGGTTGGCTATTTCAGAGGCTGACGAGTAATTCGGGAATTTGAAAATCATGCTGACGATTCACCATTCAACATGAAATAGATATTGGTTCTAAAGAAAGGTGGAGCGTCTGATAATTTCTAATCGCCATGCTTTTGTCGCCCCAGCCAAGAGCATGGCGATTGCTTTAAAAGATGTGGTTTGCCTGAATTTTCTGCGTCCTGCACCGTTTATCCCTATCCAAACACTTCGATAGCAAGTATTGCATTTGCTTCACTAAATACTGCTGAATTACCCCCACCATTCTACCCTCTCCTACGCGCCCAATCCCCTATTGGCCAGCCACTCATAACCATCGGCTATTAGACCCCACAGCACAGGATGGCCCTGCCATTTGGCGGAACTAAAATTGCTATCGCTTTGCCGCAACTAAAACTCATTAAAATGATTGCGAAATTCGATTGCTGTATGAAACATGGCCAACATTTGCCCTGGCACATGCCAAAAGGCCCGCTGATGTACATCCTGCTTAGCTCCATTTTTTCTACCATCATTTCTGTTGCCAGCTATAGCCAGCAGTGGCAGGTACTTGGCAGCGAAAGCCAGGTAGCACAGGCAGCGAGCAGCTTTACCAGCATAGCCGCCAGGCAGGAAAATGGCGATGCGGCACCTTATATAATATTCATAGAGGGTGGCGCTGTAAAGGTGAAAAAGCTTGCAGGCGGCACCTGGCAACAGGTAGGCAGCGCGGTGCATACCGGTAGTTCAACCTACTGCAGGCTGTACGCTTCGCCCGCTGGCAACCTGATTGCAACCTATGTAGATGGTACAGCGGGCAACCGCCTTGCCGTGCGCCAGTACAACAGCGCCGGCCAAAGCTGGGAACCACTCAACAACGAGGCGGGCAACCTGTATGTGTCCGATGCCTCGGTTACCTACAGCATCAGCCAGTTTTCCAGCACGCCCCGCAGCGGCCTCGCTTTCGACAATAATGGCACACCCTACGTAGTATTCAGCGATGGTGCCGGTTTCAACCCATTTGTAAAACGTTTTGTAGGCAATGCCTGGGAAACCGTAGGTGGTAGCGCTGTATCGGCAGATAGGGCTGCCGGTGTAAACATCGCCATCGACAGCACCGACAACAGCCCCTGGGTGGTGTACTTGCAGCAATCCACAGCCGGATCTACCACGGGCCCCATCAGGGTATACCGCCTGGCCTCGGGCGCCTGGGAAAATGTGGCCGTTCCCAACCCTATAAACGGTGGCAGCAGCACCACGGGGGCCACCACCGGCCTGCGGCACACCTGCATTGCCTTTACCAGCAACTGGAGCCCTGTAGTAGCATACTTTAATACCAGCAGCAACAACCGCGCTACCACCGCTATTTTCAACAAAGCCACCTCCACCTGGAACTTTTCGGCTGCCCTGTCGGCCCGCGATGCACCGGCCATCAGCCTGGTGCGCGATGCGCGGGGTAATGTGTTCTGCTCCTTTACCGATGCGGTAACCAACGGTTCCGGGCGCACCCTGGCCCGTGTGTTCATGCTGCCCGCAGGCACCACAAGTTGGGGCGAACTGCGCAACAGCGACCTGGTAACGGGCGTAGACGAACCCGCCGGCAACCTCACCCTTGCGCCGGGCTTTGGAGGCCGCAACCCATTTATTGTTTACACCAAGTCCAACACCGCCAGCATTGTTACCCCCATTGTGCAGGTGTTTGCCACCGAAGAACCCAACGGCAACGATGACCCCGTGACTACACCCAAACAAATGGAGAAGCTAAACCGTGGCCTGGTAGCCATACGCACCACCCCCTCGCAGGTGTATGTGGGCTGGCGACTGCTGGGTACCGACACCAGCATTATGGCATTTAACGTGTACCGCAATGGCGCCAAACTGAATACCACCCCCATCACCAGCAGCACCAACTACCTGGATAATACCAGCGAAAACGGCACTTACACCGTACGGCCAGTAGTGAGCGGAGAAGAGCTTGACGCAAGCGAAAGCGCCACTACCTGGCAGCAGGCCTACCTGGATGTGAACCTTCAAAAACCAGCAGATGGCGCCACCCCGCTGGGCGATGCGTACAGCTACAGCCCCAACGACTGCAGCGTGGGCGATGTGGATGGTGATGGAGAATATGAGATTTTTGTAAAATGGGAACCCAGCAATGCCAAAGACAATTCGCAGGCGGGCTATACGGGCAATGTGTATATTGACTGCTATAAGCTGAACGGCACCCGCCTGTGGCGTGTAGACCTTGGCCGCAACATCCGGGCCGGTGCACACTACACCCAATTTATGGTGTATGATTATGATGGCGATGGCAAAGCCGAAATGGCCTGCAAAACGGCTGATGGCACCATGGATGGTACGGGAACCTTGATAGGCGATGCCAATGCCGACTACCGAAACAGCGATGGCTACGTACTTACAGGGCCCGAGTTTCTCACCATGTTCAACGGCCTCACCGGCGCCGCTATGGCTACGGTAGATTACCTGCCGGCCCGCGGGTCGGTAAGCAGTTGGGGCGACAGCTACGGCAACCGCGTGGACCGTTTTGTAGCCGGCGTGGCCTATTTGGATGGGCAACAGCCAAGCCTTATCATGGGCCGCGGTTATTATACCCGCCTGGTGCGTGTGGCCTGGAACTGGCGCGATGGCAAGTTTACCCGCCGCTGGACATTTGACAGCAATCAACCGGGCAATGGCACCTATGTCGGGCAGGGCAACCACAATATCAGCGTAGGCGATATGGACGGCGATGGCAAGCAGGAATTCCTGAACGGCAGCAGCGCCCAAAACAATAATGGTACCGGACTTTGGACCAACGGGCTGGGGCATGCCGATGCCCTGCACCTGACCGATATAGACCCCGACAGGCCGGGCCTCGAATTTTGGCAACCCTACGAATCGCCGGGCAGCAATGGCAATATTGGCGCAGCCCTGGTAGATGCCAAAACGGGGCAAAGCATTTTTACCGTAGCCGAAGCAAGTGCCGATGTAGGCCGAGCCATGGCATCGGATATTGACCCGCGGCATAAAGGCGTGGAAGTGTGGGCTGCCCGCGGCGACCTGTACACCGCAAAAGGCCAAAGCCTGGGCGCTACCAAACCAAGCATGAACTTCGCCATTTGGTGGGATGCTGATACCACCCGCGAACTGCTCGATGGAAATACCATCACAAAGTGGAACTGGAACAACAGCACCAACCCGGCCATTTTTACAGCTACAGGCTGCCTGAGCAATAACAGCACAAAGGCCACGCCCAACCTGAGCGCCGACCTGCTGGGCGACTGGCGCGAAGAAGTGATTTTCCGCACGGAGGACAATACCAAACTGCGCATTTTCACTACCACGGCATTTGCCGAAAACCGTTTTTATACCCTGATGCACGACCCGCAGTACCGGGTGGCCATCGCCTGGCAAAACACTTCGTACAATCAGCCGCCACACCCCGGATTTTACCTGGGCGCCGGCATGGATGCACAGCCAAAGGCCAACATCTACTATGCAGGCCCAGGTACTTCGTTGCCGCTGCAATGGCTGCACTTTGATGCTACCAACGAGGGCAAGGAAGTACTGCTGCAATGGAGCACGGGCCGCGAGCAAAACGTTCACCATTTTGCCATAGAACGCAGCGCCAACGGCAGGCTGTTTACCACCCTGGGCACCCTGCTGGCCAAAGTAAGCCAGCCCGCAGCCTTTTACCGCTATCATGATGCGCAGCCATTTACCGGCACAGGCTTTTATCGCATCAGGCAGGTGGACAACGATGGCAAATACAGCTATTCGGCCATCCGCAGCGTGCAGCGCAAAGGCAAACAGCATGCAATGGCCGTGTACCCCAACCCGGCACTTCGCGGGCAAAAAGTAGCCTTGATGGTTGAAAACGCAACAACGGCCAAATTACAGGCTCAATTAACTACCGCCGATGGCAAAATGCTGTCCACGCTTTTGGGTACCGTTACTGAAATAAACGAGCAATTGAATGCCCAACTGGGCAAGCAGTCCGCCGGCATGTATTACCTGCGCATGATGGTAAATGGTGCAATCCAAACTGCGACAATTGTAGTACGCTAGCGTGGAGAATATGAGCGCTGCACCTGCTTGAAGGTAACTTTAATGCTTAACGGGTAAGGCTTTACCAGTAAAAGAAGTATAGCACTTAAACGAAATGGAGAAGCTCGACAAACCCTGGCTGAAATATGCTCTTGTACCGGTAAACATGGTTTATATAGCAAGCAGTATAGGTTGGCTGGAATAATTACAGCTAAATCGTAAATGCCTGCTAAAAAAGCTGACCTTTAGATAAAACAAAAGAGCATATGAACCAGGATGATTTGCTATAGAAAGGTATAATTGAGGATATGCCGGTACAATTTCTCCAATTCTTTTTTCACGATGCCGAGCAAATTCTCGATTACGCTAAAGGCTTTGAGTTTCTCGACAAAGAACTTGAGGAACTTTTCCCTGTTGAGAGTCTAAACCACCCAAAGTTTGTAGACAAGCTTATCAAAACCTTTACCAAAGATGGTCGGGAGGAGTGGATTCTTATTCACATTGAGGTGCAGGGCTACCATGATGTCGAATTTGGGCGTAGAATGTTTACTTACTTCTACAGGCTGCTCGATCGGTATAATAAACCCATTACCGCACTTGCAATTTTTACCGACGACAAAAAAGAATACTCCCCACAGAAATTTGATTATAACTTCCTGGGGACCAAAGTGTACTATCAATTTAACAGTTACAAAGTAATTGAGCAAGACGAGGCCGAACTGGCTAACCACCCAAATCCATTTGCTATGGTGGTACTAACGGTTTTGTTAGCTATAAAAAACAAGAGAAGTGATGATGAAATACTGTTAAACCTCAAAATTGACCTTTTCAGAAAATTGTACAGTCGTAATATAGAGAAACCAATGATTCAGGCACTTGCTAGTTTTCTTAAAACGTATGTACATTTTTCAAAGCCCGAAACAGAGCGTATATTTGAAATTGCTACGCAAACTATCACTAATAACATAAGTACCATGGGTATAGAAGAACTCATTTTGCAGCGTGCAGAGCAAAAAGGCATAGAAAAAGGCATAGAAAAAGGTATCGAAAAAGGTATCGAAAAAGGCATAGCGCAAGGCATTGCCAAGGGTAAGGCAGAAGTTGTGAGCAACCTCATCAAAAAAATGGGTCTCACCGATGACCAGGTGGCGGACATAGCCGGCGTGTCGGTGGAATTTGCAGCTGCAGTAAGGAAGAATATGATGAAGTAAATTAATGGTTTGCTATTACAGCAGCCGCCCAATACTTTCGCAAATACCTCAGTTGAGCTTACTCAACATCATTTACACGTAATTATTTTCTGATCTTGCAGGCGTTCTTTTTGCTTCTGGACACTTCTTTAAGAAATCGGATCATCCAATTGGCACACAGCTTGAAGAAACAAAAAGAAACCTGCCTATTTTATTGTTTAGGTATCACATCCAACAAATTCAGATAAAACTGCAGCACAGCCAGCCCACTCATTTCAGCATGCTGAATGGATATGGTGTGTTTGCCACCCAGGTTCATTACGGTTTCGTGATACATTTCATCATCATAAGCCAGCGTGTTTTTCAACCAATGGTCTATTACCATTTTACCATCTATCCACACACGTACTATGTCATCGGCAGTAACGCCCAGCCGGTAACGCCCTTGCGGCACTTGCACCGTTGTGGTGGCATATGTGGTAAATGAATCGGCCGGCAGTTGAGGCCCCACACTCCCCCACCACGTATAGTCGGGGTTTGTTATACTGTCGGTTTTAAATGGCTTTACCTTCTTCAGGGCTTGAGCATCAAATGGCGTATTGAGTAGCGAATCGGCATTTCGCCAACGGAAAAATTGTATACTCCATTTTGCCTGCGGATTGAAGTGAGAGAAAGTGAATCGCGTTTTCGTCTTTCCTTTCTTCGCGTCAAAAGCCAGCTGCAGCAATTGCGCATCCTCAGCTACCGCAATGGTATCCGGCAACTTTCCGCTACCAGACGAAAGCTTGGTTGTGCCAGATTTATTTGCCAAACTCCAAAGCATGCCTTGCGGGCCATTTAGCTCCAGCATCAGTTTGCCACCGGCCTCCTTACGCAGCAATCGTGCCCATGGTTGCGAAAAGTTGTAAGGTCCCCACTCTGTCATTTTTATATATGCCCTACTGCGTAAAGTTTGTGGTTTTACAAATTCTTTATTCCACGTACCATTTAGCGGCAAGCCGGGCACGTTGGCTATTCCGCTGCTGCAATCAACACCACGAATGGTGTCAATGGTCATATTGCTGCCACTGCGCTTCAGAATGGTTTTGTTTTTATTAAACGCCGCTTTGGAGAAATCGAGCCTGAGCGAATCAACCAGGTTTAGGTCGTACACAACGCTATCACCATAAAATGTATTGCCGCCAATGCAGTAGCGCCTGCTGCTCACGTCCACCTTTTTGGGGTATACCCAGTCATCCGGCTGTTCAGCCCTTGCCCACAGCCGCATGGCCGTTTTGTTGGCATCAAACGCATTGCCGGTTATCGCTATATCTCGACCATGCTCTATGGCTATGCCAATGCGATTTTTCACAAACCTGTTGCCGCTGATATTGCTTGCATAACTGTAACCACCCCACAACCCATGGTCACATCCCTCTACGATGTTGTTCACAAAATGATTGGCGCTAAACGTGGCCTCAATGCCGTTGGTAGGCGCAAACGAAAAATCGTTGTTGGCTAAAAGATTGTTGTTGCATCCGCCGCCACCGGTATCCATCGTTGTTTGGCCTGCCCACAAAAAGAAACCATCGCCACTATGGGTTACCGAATTATGCGCGAATATGTTGTTACTGCACTGCTCAAACACCAGGATGCCGGCACTGTCTTGCCCGCGCCAGTAATAGCCGTGGCTGTAGCCCCGCACATTAAAATCGAGCTGATTGTACATAATGGTGCAGTTGTTGCATCGGTACATGCCAATGCCAATAGCACTGTTGTAGCTAAAATTGTTGTTGTACACCTGCGCATTGTTGCAGCGGGTGAGCATCAGGGCGCATTGGCCGTTGCGCACGGTGCAGTTGCGCATGCTGGCATTGTTACAATTTTTCATGTAAAAAGCAGCGCCATACCGCAGCCATTCGTCTTTTTCGTTTTGGTGAAAGCTCATCCAGTCGCTCACGTCTTCTCGTCGCCAGTTGCTCAGCAGGCGCTTGCGGTAATTGCGGCTGCCATCGCAGTTTTCCAGCACCAGTCCTTGCACGCTGTCGGCCATCAGCGCCACTTTGTAGCCATGTATATTCAGGTTCTTGATAGTTACATTGGCTCCTGTTTTTATACGAATACCCAGGCCCAGCATCTGATCAGGATCTGTAGCGGGATCGCAACCTCTAAGGGTGGCGCCGTTGAAATCAACCACCACATTACTGCCGGTTATCGTTATCACGGATGAATCGCCTGTGGCGGGCAACACATAAGTATCCTTCGTGATTATTACCGATTCAGTAATGACCATGCCTGGTACCAGGGTTACAGGCTGTGCAACAGCAAGGCTTATGCATGCCAGGCAGGCAATTAGAAATGACAGACGCATAGCCAAATATAACCGCAACCCGTGTGCCTACTTCGGAAAATCCTGCGGCGGGTTAAGTCTGCGGGGTGTGGTGGTGATGCTTCCCAAAAACGCGATGAGGGCATTGATTTCCCGGTCGGTCAAATCCAACTTGCGCAGCAGCGGGCTCGTTTTGGGCAGCAGGCTATCGCGGCCACCCTTGTAGCTTTTGGGTATGGGCGCCGGGTTGCCCAGGTTGTACAGGAAAACCACATCTTTCAGCGTGGGGAAATTGCCATGATGCATCCAGGGCCCTGTGAACACCACTTCGCGCAGGCTGGGCGTTTTAAACTTGCCTACATCTGCAGTTATTTTGGTTACGTTATACAGGCCCAGGTCTTCGTTGGGGCTGGCAAACAGGGTTTGGCCATCGTTGTGAAACTGGTTGTCGGCAAACAAGCCTCCGTTGTGGCAATTAACACAGCGCGCCTTGGTGCGAAACAGGTGCAGGCCCAGCACTTCATCATCCGTAAGGGCGTCCTGCTTGCCATCAATAAACAGGTCGAAGCGGCTGGGCGGGCTGGTTACCGTGCGCTCAAAAGTGCCAATGGCCTTAAAAATGTGGTCATTGTCAATCTTATCGTCACCAAAGGCTTTTTGAAAAAGGGGTTTGTACCCTGTAAAACTTTTTACCCGCTGCTCCATCACATCCAGGTTCTCATGCATTTCCACCTTATCCTGCACCGGTCCCCGGGCCTGATCTTCAAGCGAAGAGGCCCGTCCGTCCCAAAACAGGCGATTGTAGTAGGCTGCGTTCAAGATGGTCATGGCATTGCGCTCACCCAATTTGCGATCGTGGCCGAATGCCACCCGCTTGCCATCGCCCCAGCCCAGTTGCGGATCATGGCAGCTGGCACAAGCTATTTGCCCGCTGCTGCTGAGGCGCGGGTCAAAAAACAATATCTTACCCAGGTTCACCTTTTCGGGGCTGGCAGGGTTATCGGCAGGATATGGCACGGGCGGCAAATGCCCGATTTCCTGGTAGGTGGCTTTTGCACTTTCATCAATGTTGGGAGCCGGCCATTGGGCACTGTTACCACTGCTATAGGCAGCGCGCAGCTTCTTTACGTTATATTTGGTTTCTTTTGGCTTTCCTTCAAACGATGACAAGGCCACAATGCCCGCCAGCATACAAACAGCCACCAGTGGCAACCTGATTTTTTTCATAACAATCCTCCTTTATAATTGCCCTGAACCATTACGGCGCAAACCGGTATTTCCGTGCCACTGCTGCAGGGCCACCTACCGCCGTTTCATCAAATACCACGGTTACCTCAAACAGCCTGGCTTCTTCATTATAGCTGCCGGTGCCACTAATTCCAATATCAAAAAAGGTTTTATCGCGGCGGTAAAGGCGTACTTTCTGCTCAATTACGTTCACAATTCCTTTAGTGGCGCCCGGGCTTTCGGGAACAAACTCAAAGCACTTGGGAATCGTGATATTGTAATAGCCGCTATCGGAAGTGAGGCCACCCGGCAAACGGCTGTAAATGGTGTTCATGTAAAGGGCGTTGCTCCCTTTTCCCGGCACCCACGGGTTGCCAAATCCATACTTATTGGGGTCGTTGTCATACACCAATGGGAATGAAGTGAATTTGCGCCAGGTACCCAGGGTATCCAGGTAGATATCAGCGCTGGGCGTATAGTATTGGTCGCTTTTGTACCAAATGCGCACAGCGGTGGCATTGGGTGCATAGGTATACTCCGCAAACTGCTCCTTACAGCCCAGGAAGGCTATGGTCGCCAGTATGAATGGCATTATTTTTTTCATAATCAATCCTCCCGTTATTTCAAAGTTAGTTCTAAGCCACTAAAAAGGTTCATCGTCAAGCATTAGCGTTGGGTTGGTTTTGTGCAGGCAAACAGGGTACTTGGGTACCCAATGCTGCAGGTGGCCCCGGTGCAATCGGTACGCACCAGGCTCTTTTTCTTGCGGGTAATGTCCCAAAGGCCATGTTCCTCAAAGCACAATTCCCTGCGCCGCTCAACATATATACTGTCGAGTATGGCCTGCCGGTCGGTGGTGTTCATGGCAGGCAACCCGGCAATAGCACGCTGCCTGATGCGGTTCAGGTCGCTGAGGGCCGCGGCCAGGTTATTGCCTTCGGCATAAGCCTCTGCCCTGCTTAGCCACACTTCGCTAATGCGAATGAGTTTCTGGTTGTTGGCGCTATCGTTTCGTCCCAGGTATTTGCGGGTAAACGAATAGCGCACATTGCTCATCGTGGTATCGCGATACATGGTAGCTTTCCCACGTACATCGTTGGGGGCATACAGGTTGAGCAGGTCGTTGCTGGCGGCCATATAGCCGAAAATACTGTTATTGATGGCGTTGAAATTATCGCCATACGATCCCTGGTTGATGTCGGTAAGGGCAAACAGGTAAAACAATGCTTCCTGGTCCATGTTGGGTGATGTCGAACGCCGCCAACTGCTTGCATAACTGCTGTTTGAAACAAGGCTGTAGCTGTTGGTGCCAATAACAAGGCTGGCCATTTCTATGGCTTTTGTCCAATCTTCCATGTACAGCGCCACCCGCATGCGAAAGCCACGCGCAGCATCGATGTTGAGCCAGCTTTTGGCGTCGCCGCCGGCATATATGTTGGTACTGTTGGTATACAAAACGATGGCGCTGTCAAGGTCTTTGCCAATTTGCTGGTACACGGCACGCACACTTGCCGGGGCTTCTACAGGCACTTCGGGGTTGGTGTTTGCGGTTCGTATCACAATGCCTTCGTGGCTGGCATCGGCCGTATAGTTGTACGGAAGCGCAAACACCCGCACCAGGTCAAAATGGGCCAGGGCACGGAAGGAGTATGCCTCAGCAAGCAGACGATTGCGCTGCAGCGTAGTGGCATCTGTCACTTGGTCAATATACTGTAGCACGTTGTTGGCGCGGTAAATGGTGTTGTACCCCAACTGGTAAAAGCTGGTCATGTCGTTTTGCGACGCCAGCGTGGTGTTGGCAAAATAGTAGGCATTAAACAGGTACGGATCGTTGCTGCGGGCGTATTTAATATTACCGCCGGTAAGCTCGGGGTACAGGCTAAACATGCGCTGATGATAGTTTGCATCCTTAAAGTTGTCGTAGCAGCCTACCAGCGTAGTCCGTGCGCCTTCCAGGTCTCTAAAAATATCGTTTACGCTCAACCGGTTGTACGGCTCCTGCTCCAGGAACTTTTTGCAGCCGGCAAGCATGAGCCCGGCAAGCATAAACACGATCAAATAAATATTTTTCACAATGCTCATACGTAATTTTTACCAGTTGATTTTGAGGCCGCCGGTAAACGACTGTGCTTCGGGAAATGAAAAACGATATTCTTTAATACCATTTCTGCCTTCGGGCACCTCCTGACGGTACCAGTAAAACAGGTTGCTGCCATTGGCAAACACCGACATGCGCGATGCCTTGATGGCTCTTGCCCAGGCTGCTGGCAATACATAGCTCAGGCCCAGGTTTGCCAGCTTTATGTGGGTTTCGTCGTACACAAACCGGCTGCTGTTGGGCACAAAACGAATGCCGCTGCGTGCCTGCCGGTTGAGCATTGGAATATGCGTGATGTCGCCCGGCTTCTGCCAGCGGTCCAACATATTCACGCTTTGATTGCGGTTGTCCAGGTTATTACCGTTCCATTCGTTGCGGTAGTTTATAAATCGCTCACTTCCCCACACATAGGTAATGGTCACTATAAGCGTCAATCCCTTGTACGTTACATCCTGGATGAAGCCCCCCTGCAGTTCGGGCAGGCGGTTGCCTATTACAGAAGCGTTGGCCATGGAGAACAAACCGGGTGTACGGTCGTCGGCACGAATAATCTTTCCTTCTTTATTATAAAATTGTTCAACACCGGTTTGCGGGTCTACACCGGCCCATTGAAAGCCCCAAATGGCGCCTGTGCTGGCTCCTGGCCTCAGGGCTACTGCCAGGTCGCTGGTGCCGTCGCGCTGGCCGCCGTTTTTCACCTCCAGCACTTTGTTCTGGTTGTAACCTGCATTGAGCGTGGCATTCCAAACAACCTTGCCCTTTAGTATCTGGGCGTTCAGGCTGGCATCCCATCCGCTGTTTTGCATTTTGGAGGTGTTGGCCAGCATGTCGGCAAAGCCTAATTCATAGGGTATGCTTACCGAAGAAATGGCGTCATCGGTAATGTTGCTGTACACATCAAACGTAAGACGAAAGCGCTTCAAAAAGTTGAAATCAACGCCCACGTTGGTCTTATAGCCTTTTTCCCAGCCCAGATTGGGGTTGGGCAAACTAACCGGGTCGCTGCTTGCTTGCCCGTTGTATCCGCTGCTGCCAATATTGTACAGTCCGCGGGCTTCGTAGCTGCCAATGCGGCTGTTGCCGGTGGTACCGTAGCTGGCACGCAGTCGCAGCAGGCCAATCCATTTCACCTTGCCAAACCAGGGCTCCTTGCTGATGGTCCAACCGGCGCCAACCGCCCCGTTTAGTGTGGTGTTTACGTCGGTGCCAAAAATGGAGGAGGCATCCTGCCTGCCGCTGATGTTGAGGTTGTAGCGGTCTTTCAGGTTGTAGGCGGCCTGCAGGTAAAGGGAGGTAGCGTTGGTTTGCTGCCGGCTGCTTGCGCTGCCCTGCCTTGCCGCGTTGCTCAGCTCATTGAGCCTGTAATAGGTAAACCCTGTGCCAAAGCCCCGTAGCAGCTTCGTACTCTGGCTCTGTATTTCGGCGCCGGCCAGTATGTCAAATTTGTGATCGTCGCCTATACGCGGGTTCCAGATTGCGTTGGCAAAACCAATCCACGCTAAGCTGGTGCGGTCAATTATTTGAGCAAAGCCGCCCTGTGTGCGGCCAGTTTCATTCAGGGCGCTTTCGTACAGGCTTTGCTTGTTGGTAAGAATATCGGTACCCAGGTTGCCGACCAAGCGCAGGTTGTTAAGTACCTGCACATCCAGATGCACATTGCCATTGATGGTGCCCCCTTCGCTATAGTTGGTGTTTTGATTGAGCACCGCAATAGGGTTTGGTACGCCAGTAATGGTATAGTACGTGGTATCGGCATTGTACACTGGTATGTTGGGCACAATCGGCGTTAGTTCGCTGTAAATATTCAAAGCGTTCTTACGGGTAAATGTGGGCGCCAGGCTGGTGCTCAGGCTAACCTTCTTGCTCAACTGGTTGTCGAGCCGGATGCGGAAATAGCCTTTCTGAAAATCGTTGCCCGCCTGTATGGCTTCCTGGTTGAGAAAAGAAGCCGACACACGGTAGGTGCTGTTTTCGCCGCCGCCGCTCAGTTCCATATCATAGTTCTGGTAGCGGCCGGTGCGGTTGGTGATGCCAAACCAGTTGGTACTTATTTCTCTGGAGCCCGCCAGTGCTTCTGCAGTTACCGGGTTTATACCTTCATTCAGGTAAAGTTCCTTCGCCAGTTCATGATATTGCGGACCATTCAGCCACTTGAGCCGGTTGATGGGGTTGCTGATACCACTATTGAACGATACTCCAAATTTTGCTTTGCCGCTTTTGCCCTTTTTGGTGGTTATGATTACCACACCGTTGTTGGCATTGGCGCCGTACACCGAAGCAGCGGCCGCATCTTTCAGCACGCTGATGCTTTCAATATCATCGGGGTTTACCCCGTTGAGCGGGTTCTGAAACTCCTCGGCCCCAAAAGCAATGGGTTCGTCGCCTTTGCGCATTTCCTGGATGGGCACACCATCAATGATGAACAAGGGCTGCGAGGAGGTTGTAAGCCCCTGGCGGTTACTTCCAAATACTTCGGTTAGGGCATTTTGACCGCGGATATTGATTTTGGGGGTACCACCAGGTTCAGTATTCGTTTCCACCTGTACCCCGGCCACCAGGCCTTCCAGCATCTTGTCGAAGCTTTCGATGGCCCTATCTACCTGCAGTTCTTTGGCGGTAACGCTGCTGATGGCTCCTACCACTTCTTCTTTGCGCTTGGGCCGTTGGTAGCCGTTAATGGTTACACTTTGCAGTTCCTGCTTCAGGGGTTCCAACTGAATGGTAATGCTGGTGCGACTGCCTATACGTGCGCTTTGAGGTTGATAGCCAACATAACTAACATTCAGGGTACCATCGGCCTGCTGCGGGGTGAGCGAAAAGGAAAAGCTACCATCCTTTTTGGTGGTGGCATTGAGGCTGGTGCCTTTCACCTGTACGGTTACCCCTTCGAGTGGCAGGTTGGTTTCGCCATCCACTACAACACCTTTGAGTATTTGGCCCTGCGCAAAGCATTTTAATGCCAGCAGCAACAATAACAACGATACACAAATGGCAGTCAGCCCCCTCATAGGCGTTAGTTTGGGCGTGAAAATAACGTTGTACGTTGAAAATCTGCATAGAAAAAGGCTCCGGGATTAACGAGGCTTTGATTATCAAGGGCTATTTTTGAAAACCTAAAATTAAAAATGGAGCTTATGAAGAAGATTTTACTTCTGGTTTTCATATTTTGTTTACTTGCTTCGGCAAATGCACAATGGATATCCGACCCTTCAGTAAACAACCCGGTTATTCGTTCCAGCGTATCGGCTGCGGCAAAAACCTCCATGGTAGGCACAAGCGATGGAAATGGCAACATGTTTGTGGCTTGGATTGAAGCCCGCGGCAGCGAAACCACTTCGGATATTTACGTACAAAAGATACTGGCCAACGGCAACATCGCTTTTGCCGAAGCAGGCATACGGGTAGGCGGTATCGGCAACGAAAGCAACATAACTATGAAACCGGATGGTTCGGGCGGTGTCATCCTGGTATGGTCCGATACAAGGGCAGGCAACAACGATATATGGTCGCAGCGGATTAGTGCAATCGGTAATCTTGTTTATGGAACCGACGGCGCCGCTATATGCAATACTGCTGCTTCGCAAACCACAGCGCAATTAGAACTTATCAGTGCCACCGAATTTGTAGTGGTTTGGCGTGACGACCGGGATGCAAAAAACCTGGATTTATATGCCAACAAATTCCTGGTATCCAACGGCAGCAAAGTGTGGGCCAACGACTTGCAGGTAGTTTCAGAGCTGAACAATCAATCATCGCAGCAAATTACTTCCGATGGCCAGGGTGGATTCATAGTGGGCTGGGTAGACGGCCGCTCTTCTAACGGTACCGCGGTTATTTATGCCCAACGGATTAACAGCGCTTCGGACAAACTGTGGGGCAGTGGCACGCCAAACAATGGCATTGCCGTTTCGCAGTCTGGCAGCTACAACAATCTTAACCTGTCAATTGCAGGTGATGGTGCGGGTGGTGCAGCGTTTGCATTTGGTTCCACCCGCGACGGAACCACCAACCAAAACACCTTTGCACAATATGTGGATGCCAGCGGACAACGTTGGCCATCGGACCTTACCATATGCAATGCCAGCGGCAACCAGGAATCAACAACGCTAGTGAAGGCAGGCAGTAATTATGTTGTCATGTACACCGATTTGCGCGAAGGAACGGGCAACCGGGACATCTATGCACAATCCTTTACTGCAAGCGGATCCATCAACTGGCAGACAAATGGCATACCTGTGGTAAACGCCACCGGCAACCAGCCAAACAGTACCACACCAGGTTCATTTGTTTTGCTTGTAAATGGCGATAACTCGGTTACTGCGGTTTGGGACGACGGCCGGAATGGCAGCTCCAATTTTGACATTATGGCCCAGCGCCTGAATACAGACGGCTCACCCGGATGGATAGCCAATGGCGTAAGTGTAGGTACTGCCACTGCCAATCAAATGGGCCCCGTGGCAGGCTTTAGCAGCAGTGGCAAGATTATACTAGCTTGGCGCGATGGTAGGAGTGGAACTTCCAATGCCGAAATCTATGCATCAGAGCTCAACACCAATGGCACCCTGCCCCTTCAACTGCTCAGCCTTGAGGCAGCAGCGCAAGGCAACCACGTACTTACCCGTTGGAAAACGGCCGAAGAACGCAACACGCGGGAGTTTGTGGTAGAAAAAAGCGCCGATGGAAGCCGATTTGCTGCCATCGGCCAGGTGCGAGCCGCCAATACTGCCGGTTCCAACCATTACACATTCACCGACAGTCGCCCCCTGACAGGCAACAGTTTCTACCGCCTGCGCAGCGTAGATGCCGATGGCAAATTCACGTATAGCCCGGTGGTGCGGGTGCATTTTGGCGGCATGAGCAAACCAGCCATTTCGCTGGCGCCAAACCCGGCCTCCACCATGGTAAAAGTGCAGTTGTTCAACTTTGAAGGAGGACGCTACCAGCTTCGCATGCTCAATGCTTCAGGCGCCAGCGTAATGAGCCTGAACACCGAAATAGAGAAAGGATTAACTGTGCTCAGTTTGCAATTGTCGCATTTACCCGCCGGCAGCTATTGGCTTCAGCTTATGCAGAATGGCAAGCCTGCCGCAACGCCTGTGCGGCTGCAAAAACAATAACTCACAAGGATTAAGCAAAAATTAAAAGAGCTGTTTCAACTCAAATAGCAATCCATTTTACCACGAGGAAGAAAGACACAAAGACCTCATTTTTGAATGCTGTCTTTCTTCTTTGTGGCTTTGCGGCCAATGTAGCAACACCCCCCCAAGCGAACGCTTTTCTGTTTTGCATATCCATTCATCAAGCCAAAAATGAAGGTACTTCCGGCAAATGCCTTTACTTTGATTAGCATAAACATTGATAGTATGGCCAAAAACCATTGCAGATATTTTACCCTTCTTATTGCCATCTTGTTCATCGTCTCCTATATCGGAAAGGCACAACCTGTTACCCAATCGCAGGCTGCGCAAATGAATAGCCAGGAACTTGGCAACCTGTACCTGGAAAGGGCGAAAAAGCAGAAAACCTGGGCCTTTGTCACGTTGGCTTTTGGCACCATCAGCAGTGTGGTGGGCTCCACCATTTTGGTAAACGATGCCATAGACAAAGCAGAAGAATCAAGTGTGGCAGGCAATGTACTGGCACTGGCTGGCACCACTTCACTTATCACGAGTTTCACGCTGTTTACCAAAGCCCACGAAAGCAAAGCTCAGGCAAAACTGCTGCTTGGCACCACTGCAATAGCCACGCCATCGCCGGCATTTGCGTGCAGTGCTGTTCCCAGCATTGGCATAGCCATTCCCTTAGGCTCCAATCTACGCGCACGCTAGCGTAAACTTCATTCGGGCATTCTTAAAAGAACATCGCCCCACAAACCCAAAGTTGCGAAGCGATGTGTATGGATTTTACCAAAGGAAATTCTGGTTATTTCTTCAGGTACATCACCTCTTTTACCAATTGCACGGTACGCGGCACATCGGGTATTGCCAGAGCGGCCAGGTTGGGGGCATAGTGCATGGGTGCATCGGCGCTGGTAATGCGGCGTATAGGGGCATCCAGGTAATCGAAAGCTTCCCTTTGGATGCGGTAGGTAATCTCTGAACTTACTGAGCACATGGGCCACTGCTCTTCTACAATGACAAGGCGGTTGGTTTTTTTCACACTTTCTACAATCGTGTGCCAGTCGAGCGGACGAATGGTCCGCAGGTCTATCACTTCTGCACTTACCCCTTCTTTTTCCAGTTCGGCCGCGGCACCCAGTGCCACCTTCATCATTTTGTTGAACGACACGATGGTCACGTCGGTTCCAGGCCGTTTAACATCAGCCTTGCCAATCGGAATGAGGTATTCTTCTTCGGGCACTTCACCTTTTTCGCCGTACATCACTTCGCTTTCCATAAACACTACGGGGTCCGGATCGCGGATGGCGCTTTTCAGCAGCCCTTTGGCATCGTAAGGATTGGATACAGAGATCACTTTAATGCCCGGAATATTGGCATAATAGCTTTCAAATGCTGTGCTGTGTTGGGCGCCCAACTGTCCGGCGCTGCCATTAGCTCCCCTGAAAACAATTGGACATGGCAACTGACCGCCACTCATCGCCATCATTTTGCTGGCTGTATTCAGTATTTGGTCAAGGGCCAGCACTGCAAAGTTCCAGGTCATGTATTCCACTATCGGGCGCAGGCCATTTTGCGCAGCACCCACTGCCACAGCGGTAAAGCCAAGCTCGGCAATGGGGGTATCAATTACGCGCTTGGGACCAAATTCGCTAAGCATACCCTGGCTAACCTTGTAAGCGCCGTTGTATTCAGCCACTTCTTCGCCCATCAAAAAAACGTTTTCATCGCGGCGCATTTCTTCGCTCATTGCTTCGCGCAGTGCTTCTCTGAATGCTATTATTCTTGCCATGCTCTGTTAATCCAATTTTTGGGAGCACAAAAGTAGGGGTAGGCAGGGTAATTACCTATTAATGCACAAGCCCCTGAGGGAGAAGGTGCTAAAACACCATCGCCCGTGCTGCCTTAAGCAACCCGGGCGATGAATCAACCGGTTAAAGAGGTGTTATAATGGCAGTGGCAATAGCACGGCATTTACCACATGTATTACGCCATTTATAGCGTGCACATTTGCTGTAGTTACATTGGCATAAAACTGCGTTGTTGTTCCCGGCACCACATTGCCCGCTCCGCGGGCTTGCACCGAAGTGCTACTCACCCTAAGCTGAAGCTGCGGGTTGGGAGGAGGCCCAATAAGCGTAGGCACCTGGCTATCGCCCAAAGGAAGGTTGGGCGAAAATGCCCGCACACCAAGTACATGGAAGGCTACTATGCCACGTACAACGCTGACCGGTATAAAGTTGAAACTCGATGTTTCGGGGGGCAGGCCGAGCGCAACAAACACTGCCCTGAATGCATTGTTCACCGGGGCAAATACAGTAAGGCTGGCTAGCGGGTTGTTGAGTGCATCCTGCAAGCGCGAACCGGCCGCTACGCCGCTATCGGCACGTACAATGGCCGCTACCAAGAACTGGAAATTGGTATCGGCAGCGGCTATGCCCAACAATGTGGTTGCAGGAGGGTTGAGCACTGCAGCCACACTATGTACCACCCCGTTGGCGGCTTTAATGTCGGTTGCAGTAATAGGAATCTGGTTCACCCAGGCCCCGGCACTACGCCGGCTGGGAAACAGGCTCAATTTCACATAGGGCGCCAGCAGGTTGATATTACTGGGCAACTGCACATTGGGGAACGCAGTGGTGATTCGGGCAGCAGTAAACTGCTCGCCCGGTATGAGGTGATAGTTGACTAAAGCCTGGGCCGTTGCTACAGGCAATCCGTTTATTACTGCGGTACTGGGAATTCCAGAAAGCCGGAATGCGTTGTTGTTAGGCGCAAACACCGTCATGTTGTTATCGCGGCTGGCAAAAAATGAAGTCAGCCCGGCCCGGTTTATCAGGGCCAGCAGGAAGCTGTAGCTGGTGTCGGCAGTTACCAAATCGGCAATAGTACTGCCCGTGGCACTTGGATTGGGAATGGGCTCAGCCAAAGGCATCTTTTCGTTGCACGATACCATGCCGGCCGAAATCACAGCAAGAGCAAGGGCAAGTTTTCCTGAAATATTTTTAAAAAGTCGCATATTTTTTCATTTTTAAATATGGCAAAAAGGGAAAAAGATTATAGGTTGTAGCCAATGCTTAAATAGTACATACCGCCAATTTCGGGGTTGCCAAAGGAATTTCGGTAGTAGCTATTGGCAATGTTGGTAGCACCCAGGCGAAACAGCAATTTCTTTTCAGGAAGGCGGTAGCTTATTTGACCATCGAAAACTGTTGCTGTTGGGATTTGACCTGTTGCAAAGTCGCTTTCATACAAGAAACCATCCTGCCAGCGCATGCTTACATTGAAGCCGAGGCGCTTTTTGGGTCCAAGCCCTACATTGCCCACACCCAACACAGCGCGGTACTTAGGAGCGTTGAAGGAGGCAATATAACCCTCGGGCACTTCCTGCAGGTGGTCGGTAGTAAAGTTGGCATTGATGTAGTATCCACGGCTGAGGCTATAATCGAGGCTCAGGCCGCCGCCGTATGTACTCACATTACCATCCAGGTTTGTAGGTACACTGAAAACATAATTGTTGCGCGGATCAGGTACGCCCGGGGCCAGGTTGCTATATGTTTTGGCTACTACGGTACGAACAACAAAATTGTTGTATATGCCATAATAAGCATACATATCTACCAGCAATTTCTTGTCAGCCATCAAGCCTTTGTAGCCCAATTCAACCGAGTTTAGGTATTCGGCATTGAATTTGGGGAAACTGATCGTTTGCAGCAGCGAAGGATTGGGCTGGCCACGTTGAACCGAAGCGGCATAGTCCTGAAAACTATTGATGGTGTATGCTGGGGTTTCGTTAATATCATACTTGTTGAGCATAAAATCGGTGCCACCAATCAGCCGTACCCCCTGGCCTACCACCAGGTCTATATACTGCTGCTGGGTGCTGGGAAAACGATAGGCAGTTTGATAGCTGAGGCGAATGTTGTGATCCTGGGCCACTTTCCAAAGCGCAGTTACCCGTGGGGTGAAGCGGCCATCGAAGTTTTCATTTTTATCAAACCGTACCGAAGCCAACAAGCGCAGTTTTTCGTTGAAAAAGCTTTTGCCAACCTGCAGATAAGCGCCGCCCTCTTTGATTTTAATGTTTTCAGTTGTATCGGCAAACAAGGTGCCTTCGCTATTCAAGATGAACTGACGGAAGTTGCCGCCTACCAGTACTTCGAGTTTGTTGTTAAACAAATCCGACAGGTTATATTGGCCTTCAAGCGCGTATAGGTCTGTTTTATCTACAAACAAACCGCCTCCATCGGAAATAGGCACTTTGCGAATACGGTCAAATATTTCTCTAAACTTCTGCGAACCCGAAGCCGGGCGGCCCACATCAGCCAAAGCACGTGACGCGGTGTGAGCAGCCTGATCGCTCATACCGGCCATGCGGTTAGCCAGGTAGCTTTGACCGTATTGAGCAAACCATCCGGTGCTGCCGCCGCTGGGTTTCCATGCTTCGTTGAACAGACGCGTGGTAACGGTAGCGTTGTAGGATTGGCCGGCATCTTCCTGGGTAGTCCAACCGCGGATAAACCAGTTTTTGCTATTCAGCTCCACCTTGTATTGTGCCATTTTCAACTCGCGAAGCGAGTAGCGGTCGCTACCTGTATAAACTGTATTGCCTGTGCCAAAAAAACCAGCCACAACAGCCTCCAGGTTATCGGTAATCTTATAGTGCATAGCCCCAGAAAACTTGAAGTTGATCGTATTGGGATCAACCACTTCCTTTTCTGTATAGCCTGTACGGCTTACATTAATTGGTGCTCCACCGTTAAGCGTGTCGATATAAGGTTTCAAAAAAGGAATTTGGGCTGCAACAGCATTGAGTACATTGGTACGAATGTCGGCGGTGGTTTCATCGCCGTAAACGTTTATGCCATCATAATTAGGATCTGTTGCACGGTCGCCATCTTTTGCAGAACCTGCAGTACCTATTCTGCCATAATTTCGATAATCCGTTGCCAGCCAATCTTTAGCCTGAATCAATTCAGCACCAAACTTGTAGGCAAACTTGTTTCCTACCTTGTTGGCCCAGCGTACACTCCAATTATAATAAGGCGAAGGAGGACGTTGTTTCTCGTCTGTATGCATGATTCCCGTCTTGACATTAAATGACAGGCCTGTAAATTTAAAGGGGTTCTTGCTACTAATAAGCAAGGTACCATTCATGCCCCCAGGGCCATATAGTGCCGAAGATGCGCCCGGCAGTAATTCCATATTATCAACATCCAGTTCGTTAAGGCCCACTATAGACCCCACCGAGAAATTGAGGCCCGGCGCCTGGTTATCCATTCCATCCACCAACTGGTTAAAACGGGTATTGCCGCTACCCGCAAATCCACGGGTAGTTGGGGTGCTAAAAGTGAGCGAACTCGTTACAAAGTCCACCCCTTTTATATTTCTGATGATATCGTAATAGTTGGCGGCGGGCGTGCGTTGTATCGTATTGGCGCTGATGCGCTCGATGGTAACTGGCGACTCCATAATGCGGCTGGGCGTGCGGGTGGCCGACACCACCACCTCCTGGCCAAGGCTGGTACTCGCTTTCAGGGCCACATTTACCAGATCATCAGCCTTAGTCACGGATACTGAGAATGCCTCGAATCCAATGGCCGATACTTCCAGAGTTAGTGGCAATTTGGAGGATGTGGTGAGCGTAAACTCACCGTTTTCATTGGTGTAGGTACCCGTATTGCTACCCTTTACAACTACAGAAACGGCGGGTATGCCTTGCCGGGTGGCACCATCAGTTACCTTTCCTTTAATTATTAAGGGCTGCGCATTTGCCAAAGAAAATAACACACACAAGATACCAAGCAGCATGCCGCTGCGGAGCAGGTTTCTCATAATGACAAGTTTTGTTCGTTAATTGAATATCAAATATGGGTATTAAGTTCAGATTTTGGGCGACGAATGTGCTCAATTTTGATCATGTGAGCAATTTTTAGCCCAGTTGTGCATATTTAGCGTTAGGAAGGCATCCCCGGCTGACAGATCTTGCACCAACATTAATTTTCTCTCAATCAAATGCCTTTCAATTTTCCTAACCAAACTGCATTTTATCGCGGCAAAGTTCGCGATGTGTACACGATCGAAGACCAATGGCTTGTAATGGTGGCCAGCAATCGTATTTCTGCCTTTGATGTCATTTTGCCGAGGCAAATTCCCTTTAAAGGCCAGGTGCTTAACCAAATTGCAGCATTTATGTTGAATGCCACACGAGATATTTGTCCAAATTGGTTAATCAAAGTGCCTGCACCTAATGCAAGTATTGGGCTCAAATGCCAGCCTTTTCGGGTAGAAATGGTCATTCGGGGCAACCTCACCGGCCATGCCTGGCGTACCTACGCAACCGGCAAACGTGCCCTGTGTGGCGTACTCATGCCCGATGGCCTGCACGAAAACGACTATTTCCCCTACCCCATTATTACTCCCAGCACCAAGGCCGAGCAAGGCCACGACGAAGACATCAGCCGGGAAGAAATTGTAGCGCGAGGCTTGGTAAGCGCCGAGGACTATGCCGTGATGGAACAGTACACCCGTTCATTGTTCGACCGTGGCAGGCAAATCGCCGCAAAACAGGGACTTATACTGGTAGATACCAAATATGAGTTTGGCAAAATAGGTGACACCATTTACCTGATGGACGAAATACATACACCAGATTCATCGCGCTATTTCTATGCCGATGGGTTTGAAGAACGCCAGTCACGAGGCGAAAAGCAGAAGCAGCTTAGCAAGGAATTTGTGCGCGAATGGCTGATAGCCAACAACTTTATGGGCAAAGAGGGCCAAATAGTACCCGAAATGACCGATGAATGGGTAGAAACCATCAGTGGCAGGTATATAGAGTTGTACGAGCGGGTTACGGGCATCGCATTTGTGCCCGAAACACTTGACGAAGCGGAAACGCAGGCACGCATAGAAGCTGCCCTTGGCAACCTGAGCTAGTTTTTACAGAAGATCTTTCTGGTTTTATCGGCAAACGCCAATGCAACCGGGCAAGGCTTCAATAGCCGGTATTGCTTACTAATTCCTCAGTAACAGCCTTGGGGCGCCAATACTGCACCAATAAAAACCGCCCTGAGCAAATTGCCATCTACCTGTCAAACCATTGCACCTTTTGCACCAGGGGGGTAAGCCTCGTGCCTGGTTTGCTCACCGGGCCGGTGCCAAGGTATAGCATGGCCATTACCACATCCTGGATGCGAAGCCCCAGCATTTCCTTTAGGGCAGGATGGTGTGTCATGCCGCCACTGCCCCAAAACGAAGCGTAACCCATGGCGGTTGCGCCTAACAAAATATGTTCAATGGCCGCAGCCGTAGCAGCCAGTTCTTCATCGACGGGTATTTTGGCTAAAGTACCGCGCTGCATCCATACCACCACCAGGTGCGAGGACTTTTCGCCGGTGGTTACAATCTTACTGTATTTGTTGGCATCATAGCTTTCGGGCGCAGTGCGCTCCTTATACAACTCGGCGTGCTGCCTGCAAAAGCGATGTACGGCGTTGCCGGCATATACTTTAAAGCGCCAGGGTTCAGTATTGCCATGATTAGGCGCCCAATCGGCCAGGCCAAGGAGTTGCCAAATATGCTCATCTGGAATGATGCCACCGGTCATTTGCACCGGTTTTGTGCTGCGTCTTTGTTCTACAACCCGCCGCAGCATTTGGTATGCTTCTTTCATAAATCTTATTAGAAATTTAGTTGCTGCCGGCTAATCTGTTATTACACCAAATTCCATGCGGGGCCGCAGCCGGTGGCGGCTTTTGCTGAAAATGTTGGTGCCTTTGTCAACACCCTTGCGCAGTTGTTTTTGTTGCTCCTCTGGCAAATGAATGAAATCACGACATGCATGGCTACAGCAGCCTTCCATTTGCTGTTTGCATTCGTCGCATTGTATAAAAAGCAAATGGCATGCATCGTTGGCACAGTTTACATGCGTATCGGCTGGCTTTCCGCACTGATGGCAGTGGGCTATCACATCCTCCGTTACACGCTCGCCCAGGCGATTATCAAAAACAAAATTCTTGCCAATAAACTTATGCTCGAGGTCTTGCTCCTGCACCTGGTGCACATAGTTAATAATTCCCCCCTCTATGTGAAACACCTTGGTAAAACCTTTGTGCAACATATAGGCGCTTGCCTTTTCGCATCGGATGCCGCCCGTGCAATACATGATGATGGGCTTATCCTCGTTGCCATGCATCATTTCGGCCGCCATGGGCAACTGTTCCCTAAACGTATCACTCGGTATTTCAATAGCATTTTCAAAATGCCCCACTTCATATTCGTAGTGGTTGCGCATGTCTATCACCACGGTTTCAGGGTTTTTCAGCAATTCATTTACCTCCGCAGCCTTCAGATACTTTCCCTTGTTCTCCATGGTAAAAGTCGGGTCGTCAATTCCATCGGCCACAATTTTATCCCTTACCTTAATCTTGAGCACCCAAAAGCTTTTGCCATCATCCTCCACGGCTACATTCAAGCGCATGCCGTCCATCCAGGGGTAACTGTACAGGTATTGGCGCAGATTATCGAAGTTGGACTCAGGTACACTTATCTGGGCATTTATCCCCTCACTTGCTACATAAATGCGCCCAAAGACTTTCAACTTCTCGAGCCCTTTCCATAGCTCGTTTCGAAACTCATTCGGGTCGGCTACGGGGTAGTACATGTAAAAACTGATTGTGATACGCTGCTCTGCCTCTTCCATGAGCCTGCGTTTGAGTTCGCGGTTGTTTACGCGGTTGTGCAAAAACGCCATACAGGTCAAAATTTTATGGTTCCACCACGTGCAGGGCACAAGGCGAAATGTTGACTAAAAACGCCAGTTGCAGGCTGGCCAAAATTTTTTGAAACGTTGCAAAGGTAGTGAGGTTGAGGTTGTCCGACGATCAGAAAGACTTCTTGGAAGAACTCCTATGGAAAGGTGGAGGAACCAGCAGATGACAAACCAAGGCCTGAAAATGCAGGCAACTTGCTCAAGGGTTTACGGCTCAGCTGTGCAAATGGTTCTTGCTCCGCCTAAAAAAACTTGTACTAATTAACGCATTTTGTATACACTTTAAATCGAGATTTACGGTTAGTTAAGGCTTCATTTAACAAACATTTTTACTTGTTCCTTTATGGTAAGATGACCGAAATTTGGTTGATGATTTTAAAATACATACTGCTTTTGCAACAGGGCTCAAACCTTTTTTCTCAAGCAACAATTTTTGAAACCGAATGCCAAAGGCAAACTCATTTCTGAGACTTAAATGGTACATCGAAAGGCATCCTATCTGGCATTTTGCACGTATTAAACTTATATCGATAAATCACAATGAAAACGCTTTACAATTTGAAGACTACAACAATTACAACGACGCCTATGCCATTCCGCAGAACTTCAATACACTAAATTCCCAAATACCCGGCCTTTCGGACAACACATTTGAAACAGCCTGTGTCATAGCCAGGTATTTAAGGCAGAAATGCGAAGGAGGCTATTCGATCGGATCTTCAAGCATCAAAACATTAGAGCTCATGATGGCTGAAAGTTCGGGTGTTTGCAGCGTTTTCAGCCTGCTTTTTATCAACTTTTGTATTCTCAACCGCATTGCCGTAAGGGAATGGGGTCTTGTAGACAAGCATTACAATGCAACCGTTGGACATTCATTCAACGAAATATACTCAACAGAACATAAAAAGTGGGTGGCTATAGATGTAAGTAATGGAATATATTTTACAGACGGAGTAAGTGCATGTCCAATTTCTGTGCAGGAGTTGGTGTCAAATAACTGCCAATTTCAAAATACAGCAATACATACCTTACTTTCGATTGATGGTACGCGGAAATACCACAGGAATTTTGAAGAACGTATCAGGAAGATGTTCTTCAACAATAAGATTCGGTTCTTTCTAATAACCAATTTCCGCATTAAAGAAACTGACAAGATGTTGAACAAATGGAATGGCACACTTCCAAACTTCGCCATCCATTTCTTGCTTTACCTGGCAGGTTCCTATATAAAATTTATGCAGCTTGATAGGGGCAGGCTGTAAAAACTTTAAAAACAAATGGCCGACACCTAAAAAGTAGCATAATTGGCATTCCAGCAATTCAGTTATGTCTCTTGAGCCCAAAAGTAAACCATCTCTTCTTATACCTCCTATCAATCTGCAACTAAACAATCAAATCTTGATGCCCAAACGAACCGATTACATTACCTGGGATGAGTATTTTATGGGCGTGGCACTGCTTAGTGGCAAGCGCAGCAAAGACCCCAGCACACAAGTGGGCGCCTGCATTGTAAGCCCACAAAATAAAATTGTAGGCGCCGGCTACAACGGGCTACCCATAGGCTGTAGCGATGATGAGTTTCCATGGGATAAAACCGGCGAACTGCTAAACACCAAATACCCCTATGTGTGCCATGCCGAACTAAATGCCATTCTCAACAACATTGGCATGGATCTTTCCGGCTGCCGTATTTACACTGCTTTATTTCCATGCAACGAATGCAGCAAGGCCATCATTCAGGCCGGCATAATGGAAGTTGTATACCTGAGCGACAAATATGCTGAAACTGATATTTTTGTTGCCAGCAAACGTATGCTCATTGCAGCCGGCGTTTCGTACCGCAGCGTACAAACCAATCTGCACAAAATAGAACTGGTATTTGACGGGAAGAAGGTTTAGAGTAATAGCTCGTTTAGGTGAATGGTGCAATGGCTCAATTACTCAATTACTCAATTGCTCAATTTCTCAATGGCTCAATGGTTCAATTTCTCAATAGCTCACCTCTCATTCCTCACCCGCTCACCTCTCACCTCTCACTTCTCACCTCTGAAACCGCTCACCCGATCACCTCTGGTAAGCAGGATGAAACCTTTGCAGTGTTTCCCGCAGGTATTCCCGGTCAAGATGGGTGTATATTTCGGTGGTGGTTATGCTTTCGTGGCCCAGCATTTCCTGTACGGCGCGCAGGTCGGCGCCACCCTCTACCAGGTGCGTAGCAAAGCTGTGCCTGAAGGTATGCGGCGAAATGGTTTTGGTGACACCTGCTGTAATAGCCAAGTCCTTAATAATGTAAAAAATCATTACCCGGCTCAACCGAGCGCCGTGCTTATTTAAAAACAGGATATCCTCCTCACCGCGTTTGGGTAGCTGGTGTATCCTGATGTTTTCGCGGTAAATAGTGATAAACTTAACCGCGTCACGCCCTACGGGTACCAGCCTTTCTTTATTGCCCTTGCCAATTACCCGCACAAAACCAACATCCAGGTTTAGCTGACTCAGTTTCAGGTTTACCAGTTCACTTACCCGCATACCGCAACTGTACAGGGTTTCCAAAATGGCCCTGTTGCGGCCACCATCGGGTGTGCTTAAGTCTATACAGGCCAGCATGGCTTCTATCTCTTGCAGGCTCAGCACTTCGGGCAAAGCACGTTTTGGCCGGGGCGCCTCCAGTAGCTGGGTAGGGTTGCTGCGTACAATTTGCTCATCAACACAGTATTTGTAAAACCCACGCAATCCACTTAAGATGCGCGCCTGGCTGCGGGGCGTCATGCCCAGTTCGGCTATCCATTGCAGAAAGTGCTGTAAGTCTTTTAGCATAAGATCGTCGGGCGTACGGAGGTCATTTTTTACCAGTAGGTATTGCGTAAGTAGCTCCACATCATGCAGGTAAGCCTCTACGGAGTTGTCGCTCAACGATTTCTCCAGCTGCAGATAGGCTTTAAACCCCTTTTTGTATGTTTCCCACATGGCTGTTGGCAAAAATGAGAAAAATAGCTTTTGTGGAATACATTTGGCAGCGTTCAATTCACTACAAATATCAAGGCATGCACTTTATGGAGCTTAAGCGCCTCAAATCAGCATATAACAAGAATAAGCGATCGTTCCGCTCCTTTATTACCAGGCTCGAAAAAAGCCGCCATGCTGGCATCAACAAACTGGCTGAAAACATAGAAAAGGAGGTTTGGCAAGAAGTGCAATGCCTTAGTTGTGCCAACTGCTGCAAAAAAATGACGCCCACCCTGAATGCCGCCGACAAAAAGCGCATTGCCAATTACCTGGGCATTAGTACAGAAGCCTTTACCGAAAAATACCTGGAGTACGACAAAAAAGAAAAAGACTGGCGCATGCAAAAGCAGCCTTGCATGTTCCTCGACCTGAAAACCAACAAGTGCGGCATTTATGAGATCAGGCCACTCGATTGCCGCGGGTTTCCACATCTTACCAAAAAGCCGATGAAAACCTTTATGTACATACACAAACAAAATATTGAGTACTGCCCCGCCACCTATCGTTTTGTTGAAAAAATGATGGACCGCATTGAGTTTGTTAATCACTAATATTTATCGTATCTTAAGCAACCATCATGCTTTCTGTTACGCTCATCCTCGTTATCATTACTTGTGCGGTTTCCATACCCGCCTTTAGCAACCGCCGCCTTATTGACGACCTCATTTTTTACCCGCCGGCCATTACTCAGCGCAAGCAATGGTACCGCTTCTTTAGCTGTGGCCTTATTCATGCCGATTTTCTGCACCTCGCATTCAACATGATTGCGCTGTATTCGTTTGGCCAAAATGTGGAAAGCGGCCTCAACTATTCAACCGACAATGGCATCATTCGCAACAATGGCTTTGAGCAAATTTTTGGCCCAAGCCAAGGCAAACTTATGTATGCGCTTATGTATGTGGCAGCTATTGGCTTCAGCCTGCTGCCCACCTATGCCAAGCATAAAGACGATTATCATTACCGCAGCCTCGGCGCTTCGGGGGCGGTGAGCGCTGTAATATTTGCCGGTATGCTGCTGGAGCCCCGCATAGGCGTAGGTATTCTATTTATTCCGGTATTCATTCCGGGCTACATTTTTGCACCCTTGTTCCTCATCATTTCGCACTACCTGGCACGCAAGGGGCATGGCAATATTAACCACAGCGCCCACCTGTGGGGAGCGTTATTTGGCATGGCCTTTTTATTGGTAAACGCCTATGCACTTACTGACTATGACATTATTTCGCAGTTTGTGCAAAGTGTGCGCAGCCATATCAATATCTAAAGGGCACTTCTAAAAACCCCTGATGCTGCGTTACGCCTTTTTCGTAACCTCCTCATCCCGAAATTTCTTCGGGACTCCGGGGTTAATCAGTCTTAAAGCCTTGCCTGAGAGGTTTTTAGAAGCGCTTTATAGAGGTTCAAACGCAAGACGAATGATCTTACTTGTTGTTTCGCTCAGCCTGAAGCGATTGTCTATACGCAGGCCCACCACCCACACAATGCGGCCTTCACTTTCCAGCACCCATACCTTTTCCTTATCGGTTTTCGAAAGCTTTAGGTCTATCAATAAGCGGGCTACCTTCTTTTTCTTGTCCAAGCCCAGTGGGTACAGGTAGTCGCCTGGGTGCCAGGGCCTCAGTAATAAAGGCCAGCGCAACATTTTCGCATCTATACAGGCAACATGTTTATCGGTATCGGGTCTGCCTCCTTCTCTTTCTGAAATGTTCAGCACCCCCTGGCTAAAAGCCACGTTACTTGTATCTTTTTCTACAACGATGGCTGTGGCGCCGCCGCCAGCAAGGGGGGCAATAATGAGCCAGGCTCTGTTGCGTATGATGCGGTACGAGGCTGATGCTATGTAACTGCCTGTGGTGGCAGAGCACAATTTCAGCACTTCATCTACCTGCTCAGGCGTAAAACCAAAGGGCCTTATCAGTTCCCAGGTGATGGTGTGCAAGGGCTCCTGCTTTAGCAATTTCAGCACGGGCACATGCACCTCATCCCCTTTCGGTTGGGCCAGCTTATTCAGCTTGCGGCTTACAACTTCTCGATATAGCATAGCTGCTTCGCCCAGCCTTACTGCATTCTGCACCAGAGCTGCCGTTGCCCGAGGCACGGCCTCTTCCAAAGCGGGCAATACCCGGTGACGAATTTTGTTGCGGGTATAATCGGCTTGTTCATTGCTTGAGTCCTCCACCCATTGCAGGCCGTGCTCTTTGGCATATCCTTCTATTTGGCTTCGCCAAAGCGTTAGCATGGGCCTGATAACAAAACCCTGCCGCTCCGGAATGCCCTGCAAACCTTCTATACCGGTGCCACGTGCAAAATGAAACAGCATGGTTTCGGCCACATCATTGGCATGGTGGGCGGTGGCAACCAGCACTTGCCGGCCGTGCGCTTCGGGCTTTTGACCGTATTCAAGCACCAATTCTTCGAACCAATGGTAGCGCAATTGACGCGCCGCAACCTGGGTAGATAAGCGCTCCCGTTCGGCAAAAGCGCTGGTTTCAAAAGCCTTGATTTCCACCGGCAACCCAAAATGGGCTGCCAACTGTCGCACAAATGCCTCATCGCGCATACTCTCGTTACCACGCAACTTAAAGTTGCAGTGCACAACGGCACAGATAAGGCCAAGGCTATGCGCCGCATCTGTCATTACCACCGAATCTACCCCGCCGCTTACCGCCAGCAGCAAGTACACCTGGTCTGTTTGCAGGCGGTGCTTTTTGAAAAAGCTGCTTATCGTATTAGCAAGGTTGTTCAAATGGGGGCAGTTTAGGGTATGTGTTCAATATGCCAGGTCTTCGTAAGCGCCCTGCAATTCGTTGTAAGCGTGATTATCGCCGGCAGCCTTAGCCACACGCATTCCAGTTTCATAAATAGCCATTGCCTCATCATTCAGTCCCTGTCGCTCCAGCAATTTACCCAGGTGGTAATAGCTGCCTATGTAGGCAGGCTCATGAGCCAATATGTTTTCAAACAGGGTGCGGGCATCGGCCTCGTTGCCCAGTTTGATATACTCCAACGCCAGAGCATGTTGCAAAAAACTGTCGGTTGGCTGCTTCTCAAGGTATTCTTTCAGTTTGGCTATCCGGTCCATGCAAGGCTTTTTGGTAAAAGTTATAAAAAGTATTGGGGGTAAAAAATGGGCTTCTATATTTGCAATTAGTTGTTTATGCAACTATTTTTTAGACACCAATCTTGTTTGCGATATGAAAATCTTAGTGTGCATTAGCAAAACCCCCGACACCACGGCAAAAATAGCCTTCACCGACAACAACAC
>Ga0114939_10000401_pt1 | contig 36434 bp, 33 predicted proteins | sample AshMeaCrysSpring_FD_87196 | JGI IMG/M metagenome (GOLD analysis project Ga0114939, IMG submission 87196) | Groundwater microbial communities from Big Spring, Nevada to study Microbial Dark Matter (Phase II) - Ash Meadows Crystal Spring | ecosystem: Environmental > Aquatic > Deep subsurface >...
CGTCGTCGGCGACAACCAGCCCTACAGCGGCCGGCATCCGTCGAACTACACCATCGACCACCACGTCGAGCCGGCCGGATTGCCGCACCTGTGCATCGAAGTCCGGCAGGACCAGCTCGAGTCGCCCGCGGGGGTCGAGCGCTGGGTCAGGATCCTCTCTAAGCTGATCCGCGAGCTCGTGCAGGACGCGTCGCTGCGCTGCCTGCGCGACACGGAGTCCACATGGCTACGCGCGAACCACCGCTGACCCTCGGCATCGAGGAGGAGTACCTGCTCGTCGACCTCGAGACGCGCGCGGTCGCGTCCGAGCCGCCGGCCGAACTCTTCGCAAACCTGCACGAGCGCACCGGCGGGCGGGCGTTCCCGGAGTTCCTGCGTGCGCAGGTCGAGATCGCCACGCCCGTGTGCCGATCGATCGGTGACGCGCGGGTCGAGCTCGGCGCGCTGCGGCGGGCCGTGATCGAGGAGGCGGCGAAGTTCGGGCTGGCGCCGATCGCGGCGTCGAGCCACCCGTTCTCGCTCACCTCGAAGCAGAAGCGCACCGACAAGGAGCGCTACGTCGCGCTGCTCGAGGAGATGCAGGGCGCGGCGCGGCGCATGATGATCTGCGGCCTGCACGTGCACGTCGGGTTCGAGGACGATGACCTGCGCATCGATCTGCTGAACCAGATGACCTACTTCCTGCCGCACCTGCTCGCGCTGTCGACGAGCTCGCCGTTCTGGGAAGGCGAGCGGACGGGGCTCATGTCGTTCCGGCTCATGATCTTCAACGGTGTCCCGCGCACGGGGCTGCCACAGCACTTCTCGAGCTGGGGCGAGTACCGGCGGCACACGGACATCCTCGTCGAGACGGGCATCATCGCCGACACCTCGCGCATCTGGTGGGACCTGCGGCCGAGCCTGCGCTATCCGACGCTCGAGACGCGGGTGATGGACTGCTGCACGACGATGGAGGACGCGCTCCGTCTCGCGGCGCTGAACCAGTGCCTGCTCAGGATGCTGTACCGGCTGCGGCGCGCGAACCAGCGCTGGCGCATGTACTCGCACCTGCTGCTCGGCGAGAACCGGTGGCGGGCGATGCGCTATTCGACCGACTCGGGGCTCCTCGACCTCGGGCAGCAGCGGATCGTGCCGTTCGCGGAGCTGCTCGAGGAGCTGATCGCCCTGGTGCGCGAAGACGCCGAGGCGCTCGGCTGCACGGCCGAGATCGAGGGGCTGCGCGAGATCCTGCAGCGCGGGACCAGCGCGCACCGACAGCTGCGGGTGCACCAGGAGTCACTGGCCGCGGGCGCGTCGGAGGACGAGGCGCTGCGCGCCGTCGTCGACTGGCTGGTCGCCGAGACTGCGCGGATATGAAAATCGGTGCCAGGCACCGAATTGTTTCCGTGGCTCCGATGATGGACTACACGGACCGTCATTGCCGCTACCTCCATCGGCTCATCTCCCCTGGCGTGCTGCTCTACACCGAGATGGTGACGGCGCGCGCGCTCGAGCACGGTCACCTCGAGCGGCTGCTCGACTTCGACCACGCGGAGTCGCCGGTCGCTCTGCAGCTCGGCGGCTCCGACCCGAGGCTCCTGGCCCGCGGGGCGAAGCTCGGCGAGCAGTGGGGCTACGCGGAGATCAACCTGAACTGCGGCTGCCCGAGCGACCGCGTCCAGGAAGGCAACTTCGGCGCGTGCCTGATGGCGGAGCCGCAGCTCGTCGCCGACTGCCTGAGCGCGATGCGCGACGCCGTCAGCGTCCCGGTGACCGTGAAGTGCCGCATCGGCATCGACGAGCTCGACGACTATGGCTTCTTCGATCACTTCGTGCAGACGACGCGCCGTTCGGGCGTGACCGTCTACATCGTCCATGCCCGTAACGCGATCCTGCAGGGACTCACGCCCAAGGAGAACCGCGAGATCCCGCCGCTGCGCTACGAGACCGTGGCGCGCCTGAAGCGCGACAACCCGGATCTCACGGTGATCCTGAACGGCGGGCTCAAGACCGTCGCCGACGTCCGGCAGTGGCTGCCCCACTGCGACGGCGTGATGATCGGGCGGCAGGCCTGCCAGGAGCCGTACCTCCTCGCGCAGCTGCATGGCGAGTTCGTCGATCGCGCGTGGGCGCCGCCGGAGCGGCACGAGATCGTCGAGCGCTATGCCGACTACGTCGAGCGCATGCTCGGCGAGGGTCACCGCCTGCCGCTCATGCTGCGGCACATCCACGGGCTCTACACGGGTTTCCCGGGTGCGCGCTCGTGGCGCCGTTACCTCGCCGAGCAGGGCAACCGGCCGGACGCCGGACCAGGTGTACTCAGGGACTCGCTCAGGGTCTTCCGCAGTGCGGCCTGAGGTCGGGCGCGCACGCCTCTGTATAATCAGGCGCGGACCGGCGCCTTTCGTCCTGGCAAGCCGGCCGCAAACGGGGTTCCATCCGCCGATGAGTGCCGACCCGGAGGTTGCCGTCCTTTTCGCGGACGTCGTGGGCAGCACACGACTCTACGAGGTGCTGGGCGACCTCCAGGCGCGGGACATGGTCGTGCGCTGCGTCGACCTGATGCGCGCCGCGACGAACCGCAATCGCGGCACGGTCATCAAGACCATCGGCGACGAGATCCTCTCGATCTTCCCGACCGCGAACGACGCCGTCAACGCCGCCGCCGAGATGCAGCACGACATCAGCGCGCACCCCGAGCTCGCCGTCCAGGGCCAGCACGTCGCCATTCGCATCGGCTGCCACTTCGGTCCGGTGGTGCTCGAGAAGCGCGACATCTTCGGCGCCTCGGTTCACACCGCGAACCGCATGACGAGCCAGGCGAAATCGGGGCAGATCATCCTCACGGCCGCGGCGGTCGAGCGCCTGTCGCCCGAGTGGCGCGGCGTGACGCGGCAGATCGACGTGACTCCCGTGAAGGGACGCAGCGAGGAGATGTCGCTGTTCGAGGTGCTGTGGCAGCAGGAGGACGCGACCAGCATGCTGCCGTCGATCGAGATCGACGCGCGCACCGGGCACCGGCCGAAGCGGGTGCGCCTGCGTCACGCGGGGCGCGAGTACGTGCTCGGCGACGGCAAGGACAGCCTGACGCTCGGGCGCGCAGAGGAGAACGACATCGTCGTCCAGGGCGGACTCATCTCGCGGATCCACGCGCGTGTCGAGATCGCGCGCAACAAAGTGCTGCTGGTGGACCAGAGCACGAACGGCACGTTCGTCACCAGCCAGGAGGGCAAGGAGGCGTTTGTGCGGCGCGACTCGGTGACGCTGGTCGGCAAAGGGATGATCGGCCTCGGGCGCCTGCCCGATGCGAACGCGGCGGACACGATCCGCTACACGCTCGAGGATTGAGATGCTGCGCGCCAACGTCGGATGCGGGTTGACCCCCACCCGTGGCTGGAGGAATTTCGACAACTCGTTGAGCCTCAAGCTCGCGCGGCACGGTGCGCTCGCGTCGCTCGCGGGACGGCTCGGCCTGCTGAGCGGCCCGCAGCGGGAGTACGTCGAGTTCTGCCGGCGCGAAAAGATCGAGTGGGCGGATGCGACTTCGCGGATTCCGCTGCCAGACGGCAGTGTCGAGGTGCTCTACAGCTCGCACATGCTCGAGCACCTCGACCCCGAGGACGCGCGACGCTTCCTGGGCGAGGCGCGGCGGGTGCTCGCGGCGGGAGGGATCCTGCGTGTGTCCGTGCCGGACCTCGCCCGGCACCTGGCCAGATACGCGGCGAGCGGAGATGCGGATGCGTTCGTCGCGGCGGCGCAAATGTGCGTGCCGCGGCCGAAATCGCTCGTCGCACGCCTCAGGTTCTTCCTGGTCGGTCCGCGACATCACCAGTGGATGTACGACGGCCGCTCGCTGGGGAGGCTGCTGCTGGCCGAGGGCTTCCGCGACCCGGTCGTGCTGCCGCCGGGCCAGACGACGATTCCGAACGCAGAGCCGCTCGACCTTGGCGAGCGCGCCGACGAGTCCGTCTACGTCGAGACACGGAAATAGGGGAACGTCCCCTATTTCAGGGCCTGCTTGACGCGCGCGCACTCAGCCCGTAGCGCCGCTGGCGTACGCGTCCCGAACTCGTCGAGGTACTTGGCGATGGCGTCGATCTCCTCGTGCCACGCGGCGCGATCGAGGTCGAGCAGCTGGTGGAGCGAGCTCTCGGGCAGCTCGAGTCCCGCGAGGTCGAGGTCTTCCTTGTGCGGCAGCAGGCCGATCGGCGTCTCGTGCGCCTTAGCGCGGCCCTCGCAGCGGTCGATGATCCACGACAGCACGCGCAGGTTGTCGCCGAAGCCCGGCCACAGGAACTTGCCGTCCTTGTCCTGCCGGAACCAGTTGACGTGGAAGATCTTCGGCAGGTGCTTCACGCGGCCCTCGAACGAGAGCCAGTGCGCCCAGTAGTCGGCGAAGTTGTAGCCGCAGAACGGCTTCATCGCCATCGAGTCGCGCCGCACCACGCCGACCGCGCCGACCGCAGCCGCCGTCGTTTCAGATGCCATGCCCGCGCCGACCATCACACCGTGCTTCCAGTCGCGGGCCTCGTAGACGAGCGGGGCAACCTCGCGCCGCCGCCCGCCGAACAGGATCGCCGAGATCGGCACGCCTTCGGGGTGCTCCATGAGGTGGTTGTAGGCCGGGTTCTGCTTGGCCGACACCGTGAACCGCGAATTCGCATGCGCCGCCGGACCGTTCGCCCTGTCGTAGGGGCGGCCCTGCCAGTCGGTGACCGGCGTGCCCTTGGAACGACCTTCCCACCACGGCTCGTTCTCGGCCGTCACGGCGACGTTCGTGAAAATCGTGTCGTGGTGGATCATCTCGTAGGCGTTGCGGTTGGTCTTCGGACTCGTGCCCGGCACCACGCCGAAGAAGCCTGCCTCGGGATTGATCGCGCGCAGGCGCCCGTCGCTGCCGACGTGCAGCCAGGCGATGTCCTCGCCGATCGTCCAGACCTTCCAGCCCGGCATCGTGTCGGGCGGGATCAGCATGCCGAGGTTGGTCTTGCCGCAGGCCGAGGGGAATGCCGCCGCGACGTAGTGCACCTCGCCGCGCGGATTCTCTAGGCCGACGACCAGCATGTGCTCGGCGAGCCAGCCCTCGGTGCGCGCCTGCCAGCTCGCGATGCGCAGCGCGTGGCACTTCTTGCCGAGCAGCGCGTTGCCGCCGTAGCCCGAGCCGATGCTCTTGATCGAGAGTTCCTCGGGGAAGTGCATGATGAAACGGCGCTCGGGATCGAGGTCGCCGATCGAGTGCAGGCCCTTCACGAACGTGCCGTCCTTCTCGATGCGGTGCAGGGCGGCGGTGCCCATGCGCGTCATGATGCGCATGTTGAGCACGACGTACGGGCTGTCGGTGATCTCGACGCCGCAGCGCGCGTAGGGCGAGGTGATCGGTCCCATGCAGTAGGGCACGACGTACATCGTGCGGCCCTTCATGCAGCCGGAGAACAGCGCGTCGATCTTCCTGTGCCCCTCGGCCGGATCCATCCAGTTGTTGTTCGGGCCTGCGTCATCCTTGTTGCGCGTGCAGATGAACGTCAGGTGCTCGACGCGCGCGACATCTGAGGGATGCGAGCGGTGCAGGTGACAGTTCGGGAACGTGGCCTGGTTCAGTTCGAGGAGATCGCCGCGCAGCAGCATCAGCTCGGTGAGTTCGTCGCGCTCGGTGTCCGAGCCGGTGCACCAGTGGATGCTGTCGGGTTGCGTGAGCCGGGCCGTCTCTGCGACCCAGTCCCGGAGTGCAGCGTTCGTCGTGGTCATCAGGCGGGTTTCCTTCGTCAGCCCGGTCCTGCGAATGCTCGACGGCCCGGGTGTTGGGGGGTTCTTTCTGCGCCGATTATAGCCTCGCGGACCCGCCCACTACCGGGGGAGGGCCATTCTGGATTTCCGAAGCGTCCGTCGGAAATCCGGTGCCTGGCACCGATTATTTCCAAAAAAAAGGGCCGTCACGAGGACGGCCCAATCAGGGGGAGACCAGATAATTCTGTTCGACCGAGGCGTCGCTCGCTCAGGCAGCGGCCTTGCGGACGCGGGCCTTCGTCTTGCGGACGGCAGTCTTGACCTTGCGCTTCGCAGCCTTCACCTCGGGGACCTTCTCCTCGGCGGTCTCGACGACGCGCTCGTAGGTGTGGGTCGCGACGTTACGCAGGTCGCGGCCGGCGACCTTGAAGATCTCGACGGCGCGCTGCGCGTCCTCGACGACGCGGCTGCGCGTGGCCGGCAGCATCTCGAACTGGTCGCGCATGAGGTCGATGACGCTGTCGGCGCGGGCCGCGCGCTCGAGGCGCAGCGCCACGTCGGAGAGCGCCGAGGTCAGCATGTCGGACTGCAGCTCGATGAGGCTCGACACGGCGGTCTGCGAGACCGTGGTCAGCTTCACGCCGGAGCGCGCGAACACGCGCACCGGCGACTTGAGCGCCTTGATGTTCTCGGCGGAACCGACGAACGCCTCGCGGACGGTCTCGGCGGACTCCTTGCGGAACTTCTCAACCTGGCCGGTAAGGGCCGAGGTCTGCTCACTCACGAAATCCTGAATCTGCTCGATCATGGCCGGCTCCTGCTTCTGGGGCTGCTGCGTTGCAGCATTTGCTGCAGTGCACAATAACTCCACGGTACCCCCTTGTCAAATTCGGTAATCCCGGATTCCCATTCGAAATGCCGCTTGCGGGCCCGGTCACGAGCCCTCACAGTCCGAGCCCGATGCCTCACCCACGCCAAAATGCCCGTTTTTCCGGCCTCCGGACCTCGATCGCGCTGGTCGCGGCCGGCGCCCTGGCCGCCGCCCCCGGCCGGGCGGCGCAGGGGCCCGCGGGCGACCCCTCGACGGCCGTGGAAGCCGCCGGAACCGGGCCCCTGGAGGCGCGCATCGTGGCCGAAAAGCTCGAGGCGCGGACCGGACCCGACGGCCGGGAGGTCAGGCTCTTCGTCGAGGCCCGTCGCCTCGCCGCCGGGGAGGAGGTCCACTACACCATCCGCGTCCGAAACCCCGGGAAGGAGCCCGTGGCGGACGTGGTCGTCACGAAACGCATGCCGCAGGGCGTCGACTACGTGCGCGGTTCAGCGGCTGGGCCCGCGTGCGACGTGGAATTTTCCTCGGACGAGGGCACGACCTACGGCCCGGAGCAGCAGACCGGCGCATACACGCACCTGCGCTGGACTTGCCGCAAGCCGCTCGCACCCAACGCCACTGCGCTCCTTCGCTTCCGCGCGATCTTCCGCTGAACATGGCTGACTCACTCGCCGAGATCTTCGGTCCCGACGGGCCGCTCGCGCGCGCGATGCCGGGCTACGGCGTGCGCGACCAGCAGGTCGCCATGGCCGCGCAAGTGGCCGCGGCGCTCGAAGGCCGCGACAAGCTCATCGTCGAGGCCGGCACCGGCACCGGAAAGACGTTCGCCTACCTCGTGCCCGCGCTCGTGTCGGGCCGCCGCGTGATCCTCTCGACCGGCACCCGTGCGCTGCAGGACCAGCTCTTTCACCGCGACCTGCCCGCGATCTGCGGCGCGATCGGCCGCCCGGTGCGCATCGCGCTCCTGAAGGGCCGCGCGAACTACCTCTGCAGTCACCGACTCGACGTCGCCGAGCAGCAGGCCTACGCGCGCGGCGTGAGGCGCGAGGTGGCGCTGGCGCTGCCGAGGGTCCGCGCGTGGTCGCACACGACGCGCAAGGGCGACATCGCGGAATTGCCCGGCGTCGGCGAACAGGATCCCGTCTGGCCCTGGGTCACCTCCACGCGCGAGAACTGCCTCGGCGCCGAATGCCCGAAGTACGATGACTGCCACGTGCTCGCCGCGCGCCGCGAGGCGCAGGCGGCCGACATCGTGGTCGTGAACCACTACCTGCTGATGGCCGATCTCGTGCTCAAGGAGGAGGGATTCGGCGACCTGCTGCCCGGGGCGGACGCGATCGTGATCGACGAGGCGCACCAGCTGCCGGACATCGCCGCGCAGTTCCTCGGCTACAGCGTCAGCACGCGACAGCTCTCCGCTCTCGCGAAGGACATCGCGGGCGAGCTGCTCCTCTCGCAGCAGATGGCCTCGAACGTGGACTCCGCGCTCTCGGGCCTCGACGTGCAGGTCGCCGCCGTGATCGCGGCGAGCGGCGGAGCCGACGCGCGGCTCGAGCACTCGCAGTGGCCTGAGCGGCTGGTCGAGTCCTTGCACGGGCTGGCGAGCCGCTCGAGCGAACTCGCGGCGGCGCTCGAGCCGATGGCCGGCGAAGGGCAGGGCGCCTTTCACCGCCTGCGCGAGCGGCTCACGGAGACCGCCGCGCGACTGCATTCCCTCACCGAGGACGGGATCGAGGGCGGCGTGCGCTGGGCCGAGACGAGCGCGCGCAACGTGAGCTGCCATTACGCGCCGGTGGACGTCGCCTCGCAACTCGCGGCGCTGATGGACGCGCAGTCGTCCGCGTGGATCCTCACGTCCGCGACGCTCGCGGTCGGCGACGACTTCTCGCATTACAAGCGCCGGTCCGGACTCTCGCATGCGCGGAGCGTCCGCTATGAAAGCCCGTTCGACTTCGCGAACCAGGCGCTCCTGTACCTGCCGAAGGGGCTCGGCGATCCCGGTGCGCCCGGGCACACCGCGGGCGTTATACGCGCGGCGCTGCCCGTGCTCGAGGCGAGCGGCGGCCGGGCCTTCCTGCTCTTCACGAGCCACCGGGCGCTGCGCGAGGGCGCGGAGGAACTGCGCCACGCCTGGGGCGAGCGGCCGCCCGTGCCGGTGCTCGTGCAGGGCGACGGCTCGCGCGACCAGTTGCTGCGACGCTTCCGCGAGGCGGGCAACGCGGTGCTGCTCGGCACCGGCAGCTTCTGGGAAGGCGTCGACGTGAAGGGCACGGCGCTCTCCGTCGTCGTCATCGACAAGCTGCCATTCGCGGCGCCGGACGACCCGCTCCTCAAGGCGCGACTCGAGGCCATCCGCGAACAGGGCGGCAATCCGTTCTTCGACGAGCAGGTGCCGCAGGCCGTGATTGCGCTCAAGCAGGGCGTCGGTCGCCTGATCCGCGACGACGCGGATTTCGGCGTGGTGACGATCTGCGACACGCGCCTCGTGACCAAGGGCTACGGCCGGGCGTTCCTCGCGAGCCTGCCGCCGATGAAGCGCACGCGGGACCTCGACGAGGTGACCGGGTTCCTGAGGGAGCGGTTGGGCCACGGCGCCGGGTTGCGGGTTGCGGTCGATCGGAATATAGTCTGACTAGTCGGACTAGAGGTGTACACATGAGCTGGCAACTGCAGGATGCGAAGGCGCGATTGTCGGAGGTCGTGAAGCTCGCGCAGCAGGAGGGGCCCCAGTCCATTACGGTCCACGGGAAGCCTGCGGCCGTCGTGCTGTCACCGTCGGACTACCGGCGGCTCGTCGCCGAGCGGCCGCCTTTCCTCGAGTTCATCCGTCGCTCGCCGCTCGCGGGCTCGGGAGTCCGCACGGAGCGCAACCGGTCGCCTGCACGAAAGGTCGTGCTTTGAGTTATCTCCTCGATGCGAACGTAGTCTCGGAGCTCGCTCGCGCTCGACCTGAGCCGGCCGTGCTCGACTGGATCTCGGCCGTCTCCGACGACTCGCTGTTTCTGAGCGTCCTCACCATCGGTGAATTGCGCAAGGGTGTTGAAGCCTTGCCGAAGGGTGCGAAGCGCGAGTCCCTCCGGCTGTGGCTAGAGACGGATCTGGCCGAGTGGTTCGGCGAGCGGCTCCTGCCCGTGGACGAAGCAGTGGCCGATCGATGGGGGCGCCTACTGGCGGCCGCGAAGGCGACGCCGGCGGCCGTCGACAGCCTCCTTGCCGCGACGGCCTTGCGCCACGACCTGCGGCTGGTCACGCGCAACGTTGCCGATTTCGATTTCCCGGGCCTCGAGGTCGTAAACCCCTGGAAGTCCCGTCGGTGAAGCTCCTCGCCCTCGACACCTCCACCGAGGCCTGCTCTGCCGCGCTCTACTTCGACGGCGAACTCACCCTGCGCTTCGAGATCACCGAGCGCAGCCACGCCGACCTGATCCTGCCGATGGTGGACTCGCTGCTCACCGAGGCGGGGCTCGGGCTCGCGGATCTCGACGGCCTTGCGTTCGGCCGCGGCCCCGGGGGCTTCACCGGCCTGCGGCTCGCCACCGGAGTGGTGCAGGGACTCGCGCTCGGGTCGGGCCTCCCGATCGCGGCGGTCTCGAGCCTCGCGGCGGTGGCCGAGCAGGTGCCCGCCGCCGGCGGCGAGGGGATCCTCGTCTGCAACGACGCGCGCATGGGTGAGGTGTACTGGGGCCTCTTCGCGCGTACCGTCGACGATGGCGTCGAGCCCGCTGGACCCGAGGCCGTTTCGCCGCCGGAGCGTGTGACCGCGGATCCGGCCTTCCTCCACCACGCCGCCGGCAACGGTTTGAATCGACATCCCGGGCTGCAGCAGCGCCTGCGCGCTGCCGGATTACAGATTCATGACAACATTTACCCGCGTGCGGACGCGGTGGCGCGTCTCGGTGCGCGTGAACTCGCGGCCGGCCGCGGGGTTTCCGCGGAACTCGCGCTCCCCGTGTACGTTCGTGACGAGGTCGCGAAACCCTCGGGCCCCGCCGTCACCGGGGTGTCATAATTCGAGTCTGTAATGCTACGGTCACGGAAACGGCGGATTGACGAGGCCATGACCAGCAAGCAGATCCTGATCGTCGAGGACGAAAAGCCCATCCGCGACATGATTGCCTTCGGCCTCAGGCGGGCCGGGTTCGACGTCCGCGAGGCCGAGGACTGTTCGGCGGCGCGGGCGAGCATCGCCGATCACCGGCCGGACCTCCTGCTCGTGGACTGGATGCTCCCGGACCAGAGCGGCCTCGAGCTCACCCGCGCCATCAAGCGCAACAAGGACACCGAGGACATGCCCGTCATCATGCTCACCGCACGGGCGGACGAGCACGACAAGGTCTCGGGCCTCGAGGGCGGGGCGGACGACTATGTGACGAAGCCGTTCAGCCCGCGCGAGCTCCTGGCGCGCATCAACGCCGTGCTGCGGCGCACGACGCCGGCCGGGGCCGGCGGGACCGTCGAGGCGGGGGTTCTCAAGCTCGACACGGCCGGGCACCGCGTGATGGCCGGGGAGGAGACCGTCTCCCTCGGGCCCACGGAATACCGGCTGCTGCAGTTCTTCATGGAGCATCCGGAGCGCGTGTACACGCGCGGCCAGCTGCTCGACCGCGTCTGGGGCGGCAACGTGTACGTGGAGGAGCGCACGGTCGACGTGCACATCCGCCGCCTGCGCAAGGCGCTGGAGCCCTTCGGCGCCGACGTCCTCATTCAGACCGTGCGCGGCTCCGGTTACCGCTTCTCGACGCGTCCCGAATGACGACTGCAGGCGGATAGGCTTGTCGCGACCCGCCTGGCAACACCTCGTCTGGATTGCCGCGGTCGTCGCACTTGCGGGCGTGGTCGGCTTCCTGCTCGGGCACGCGATCGGTTTCGTCGCCATCGCGCTCGCGCTCCTGCTGGCGCTCCAGGTCCGCAACCTCCTGCGCCTCGAGCATTGGCTCCGGCATCGCACGGTCGAGTCGCCGCCCGACATGACGGGACTCTGGGGCGAGGTGGTGTCGATCTCGAGCCGCATCTACCGCCGCAAGGTCTTCCACAAGCGTCGCGTGCTGACGCTGCTGCGCGAGTTCCGGCGCATGACTTCGGCCATGCCGGACGGCGCCATCCTGCTGGGCCCCAATCGCGAGATCCTGTGGCTCAACCGGGTCGCAGGACGCTGGCTCGACCTGCGCCGCAAGGTCGATCACGGCATCCGGATCGACAACCTCGTGCGTCACCCGGCCTTCGTCGAGTACCTCGAGAAGGGCGGCACGTCGGCCCCACCGCGCGTCCACCTGCCCAAGCAGGGCGACCGCTGGCTCGAATTCCACCTCGTGCGTGCGAGCGACAGCGCACTGCAGCTCATGATCGTGCGCGACGTGACCAGCGAGGCGAGGCTCGAGTCGATGCGCAAGGATTTCGTGGCGAATGCCTCGCACGAGCTGCGCTCGCCGCTCACCGTGGTGACTGGCTACCTCGACGCGCTGTCGGACGATCCCGCACTCGACCCGGCCTGGCAGGAGCCAGTGCGCGAGATGCGCCGTCAGTCCGACCGCATGCGGAGCATCGTGCAGGACCTGCTGGAGCTGTCGAAGCTCGAGGCCGAGGGCGGGCAGGCTGATTGCGACCCGGTGGACGTGGGCGGCATGCTGGCGCTCATCCGCAAGGAGGTGCTGGCCCGGCCCGAGCACCCGGCCAGCTTCGACCTGAGCCTCGAGACGGACGCCGTCCTGCTCGGGTCGGAAGGCGGGTTGCACTCGATCTTCTCGAACCTCGTGTCCAATGCGGTCAAGTACACGCCGGTTGACGGCGCCATCGTGGTGCGCTGGTGGACGGACGCAAAGGGTGGCCACGTCTCGGTCCGCGACACCGGTATCGGCATTCCCGCCGAGCACCTGCCGCGCCTGACCGAGCGCTTCTATCGCGTGGATGCCGGCCGATCCCGGCGCATGGGCGGGTCGGGGCTCGGACTCGCCATCGTCAAGCACGCGTTACAGCGTCATGAAGGTCGCCTCGAGATCGAGAGCGAAGAGGGCAAGGGCAGCACGTTCACCTGCCACTTCCCCGCGGCCCGGGTGCGCGCCAAGGACGGTTGAGGCCGTAGCGCCGCATCCGTAATAACCGTTGTTGCTGCACGACAACGGCGACTGAAATCTCCCTGTAACAGTCGGCGCCTATAAAGGCGCCCATGGATTTTTGCGCTGGTCACGCGACCCGTGTCCCGACGCGAATCTGTCGTTCAGCTACCACCATCGTGAGGGGATCATCGTGAGAAACACCCTGCTGGCCACGGCCGTCGCCGCGGCACTGACGCTGGGCGCGGCCGAGGCTTACGCCGCGCCCGCAAAGACCGCCACCAAGGCCGAACTCGACGCGATGCAGGCGCAGATGAAGGCGCTTGCCGAGCGCCTCAACCGGCTCGAGGCCGCCAATGCCCAGCTGCAGACCGAGAACTCGGAGCTCAAGTCGCTGGTGGACCGCCGCGACGCCGAGACCGACTACCTCAAGGCGCAGACGAAAGAACTGCGCGAGGAAGGCGCGATCGCGAGCAACGAGCTGGGCAAGCTCAAGGGTGCCGACTGGGCATCGAAGATCAAGTTCAAGGGTGACTTCCGCATGCGCGACGAGAACATCGAGACGCAGCGAGTGGTGGTGCCCTCGGCCGCGCCGCGCATCCCCGAGGTCCAGGACGCGGCGGACCGCAATCGTGCCCGCTTCCGCGCCCGCTTCGGCTTCGACGCAACCGTGACCGACACGGTCAAGGCGACCATCCGTCTCGCCTCCGGCGATGGCGACCCGCGATCGACCAACCAGACGCTGACCGGCATCGCCTCGCCGAAGCAGATCTGGATCGACCAGGTCTACGCCGACTGGACTTTCATGCAGGGCGGCAACTTCGTCCTCGGCAAGCAGTCCTACCCGTTCTTCCGTCCCGGCATGAGCATGTTCTACGACGGCGACTTCAATCCGGAAGGCGCGGCCGTCAAGTTCGATCGCGGAATGTTCTTCGGCAGCGGCTACTGGTGGTGGCTGCAGGAGAACTACAACGCGAGCCCGACGGGCAACAACCAGGACGCGAACCTCTGGGGCCTGCAGGCGGGCCTGAAGTTCGGGCTGTTCGGCGGCGAGACCAAGCTCGCCGCGATGTACTACGACTGCGGGGCCTGCCAGTACAACAACCCGTTCTACAGCAACAATTCCTTCGGCAACACGACCATCACGCAGGGCAGCGGCACCTCCGCGATCCAGGTGCTGAAGTACGACTACGAGGTCATCGAGCTCGCGGGCGAAATGGGCCTCACGGTCGCGAACCTGCCGCTGGTGCTGTTCTTCGACTGGGCTCAGAACATGGCGAGCGACGTCGAGTACGACACGGCCTACAACGTCGGCGTCATGCTCGGCAAAGCCTCGAACGCGAGGACCTGGGAGGTCGGGGCCATGTGGCAGGAGATCGACAAGGACGCGCTCTATGCCCAGATGATCGACTCGGACTTCGGTGGCGGTAACACCGACAGCGAGGGCCTGGTGCTCAAGGCGGGCTATGCGCCCGTCAAGAACATCACGTTCAACGCGACCTACTTCCTGAACGAGATCAACAAGGACGTGTCGCCCACCACGAATCCGACGAACACCTTCAACGGTCTCGACTACGACCGCTGGCAGCTGGACGTGAACTACAAGTTCTGATCGCGTACGCCACGAAACCCTCACCCGGCTCGTGGAATTGGCCCCGCGAGCCGCTCTCCCCGGGAATGCCCGGGGAGGGAACGGGTGGGGGTTTCCCTTTCCTGGCGCCCTTGCCGGAATTCCGGCAGTCCTGTATATCGGCGCAGTTCCGGAGATCCCATGGAAACGTCCGACCTCTCCCATCACATCCTGAGCCGCTTCAACGCCGACCTCGAAGGCGCGCGATCCGCCGTGCTGCAGATGGGCGGGCTCGTCGAGCAGCAGTTGCAGAACGGTATCAAGGCGCTCTACTCGGGCGACGGTCGGCTCGGCGAGGAGGTCGCGCGGCTCGACCACAAGGTCAACGCGATGGAGGTGGCAATCGACGACGATTGCAGCCGGATCCTCGCGACGCGCAATCCGACCGCCTCGGACCTGCGGCTGATCGTCGCCATCATCAAGACGATCACCGACCTCGAGCGCATCGGCGACGAGGCGGAGAAACTGGGCCACATCGCGTCCCGGCTGGCGACGCTCGAGCGGCCGACCGACCGCTACCGCGAGATCAAGCACATCGGCGAGATCGTTGCGGACATGGTGCACGGTGCGCTCGATGCCTTCGCGCGCATGGACACGGAGGCGGCGCTCAAGGTCGCGCGCCGTGACCGCCTGGTCGACGAGGAGTACGAGGCCATCCAGCGGCAGTGCATCACCTTCATGATGGAGGACCCGCGCTCCATCCGGCGGGCGCTGGACGTCCTGTGGGTGACGCGGGCGCTCGAGCGAATCGGCGACCACGCCAAGAACATCTGCGAGTACGTGATCTTCATGGTGCTCGGCAGGGACATTCGCCACCTGTCGATCGAAGACGTCGAGAAGCAGATTGAGGCGGCTCGCGTTGCTCGAACCGGCAGCGGGGGCTGATCGGACGGATGCGTCGCGACCGACTGACCCGGAGAACCGGAAACTTCATCGGTCTCGCGGCGTGCCTGTCACTCATGTCGTACGCGCTCTACGCGCAGTACGGCCTCGACCTCGAGCCCTGCCCGCTCTGCATCCTGCAGCGCGTGGCCGTGATGGTCACCGGCGTGATTTTCCTTCTAGCATTCCTGCACGATCCCGGTGACCGCGGGGCCCGGGTGTACGGGACCCTGATCGACCTGGTCGCGCTCGCCGGGGTCCTCGTCGCCGCCAGGCAGATCTGGATCATTGCCCAGCCGCCGGGGTCGGTCGCGGAGTGCGGCGCGAGTCTCGACTACATGATGGACGTCCTGCCGCTGCACGAGGTGCTCGGCAAGGTCCTTTCCGGGTCGGGCGAATGCGCCAAGGTCGACTGGACCTTTCTCGGCCTCAACATGCCGACCTGGGTGCTGATGGCGCTCGTGGTCGTCGGGCTCTGGGGCCTGCTGACGAACTGGTTCCTGCCGCGCAAGGCGGCCTAGGCCCCGGCGATCAGGCGGCCCTCGGTCAGGATTTCCCGCCCGGCGAGTTCGTCCAGCAGGCCGTGCCAGAGCGCGGCGATGGGAGGATAGCGCAGGTCGCGGGGATGCAGCGCCGCCCGCAGCACCTGCGATCCGAGCTGCCGCCGAAGCCGCCACTGGTTCCACAACGGCGACAGTGCCCGCCGCAGCGTGCTGCGCGTGCTCACCACGAGGCTCGGTGCCGCGATCTCCACGTCGCGCGTGATGGAGATGACGGCGTCCCGCGTCGCGCAGTAGTCGAACGGCAAGCCGGCGAGCGCCGAACGCGTTCCGGCGCTCATCAGCCAGGCCGGCGGTACGAAGCCGGACGGACTCCAGCCCGCGGCGCGCAGCACGGCCAGGCCGCGCAGGATCCGCGTGCGTGCGGTTTCCTCGTCGAGGCGCGCGAATTCGCCTTCGCCCGCCGTGTAGATGCGGCGCTCGATGTGGTCGCGCAGTCCGAGGCCGCCGGACAGGTCGTCCTCGTGCCAGTAGCCGTGGAGCACGATCTCGTCGCCACGCTGCTCGCGGGCGCGCAGGAACTCGCAGAAGCGCTCGTCGCGGTCGATGCGTCCGAGATGGTGGTAATTCGGCACGACGAGGAGAGCTACGGGGCCTGCGTGCATTGCATCGAGGAATCCGAGCGTTGCGCGACAGTCGTCCAGGGTCGCCGGTGCGACGTCGTGCAGCGAGACGCAGAGCACGTGGCGGTCAGCCGGCATGAGTCACCCGGGACCAGCTGGGTCGGCTGGTCCCCAGGAGCCGCGTGTAGCGTCCCAGCATGATCGAGAAGGCACTGTCCCAGGAGCGTGCCTCGGCGCGCCGTCGCGCTGCGCGACGGATTTCCGCGAGATCGCGTTCGAACAGGCGCGACACGGCGGAGGCGAGGTCCGCGGGATCCCGGGCCATGAAGGTCTCGCCGACGGATCGGTCGACCAGCTCGGCGAGGGCGCCTGCACGGGCCGCTACGACGGGCAGTCCACAGGCCATCGCCTCCAGTGCGACGAGGCCGAACGTCTCCTGGTCCCCGGCGTGCACGAAGGCGTCGCAACTCGCGAGTACTCGCGCCAGTTTGCGCCGGTCCTGCTGGTACTCGAGGAACTGCAGCCGATCGCCATGGCGACCGGCACGCGCGGCGCCGACCACGAGCAGGTGATAGTTGGGTGGCAGCAGGCGGAGCGCGGCGGCCAGGTCGCCCGTCCGCTTCTCCGGCGACAGGCGCCCCGCGAAGACCAGGAGGCGGGCGCGCCGCGGGATCCCGAGGTTCTCCCTGAGTTCGGGCTCCCGGGCCGCCGGAGTCAGCAACTCGACGTCGACTCCGAGCGGCTGGATCTCGACGTTGCACAATCCAGCCTCCCGCAGCCTCCCGGCGACGACTTCGCTCGGGGCCAGGACCCGGTCGAAGCGGTCGTACAGCTTCGCGGCATACCGCGCAGCCGCGCGGCCGCCCCGTTTGCCCAGTATGGATCTGGCGAGCATGATGATGTCGGAATGGCAGAAGGCGATGGCGGGGACACGTCGTTCGCGCGCGACCCGCAGTGCGTGCCAGGCGACGTGATAGGGATCGCCGACCTCGACCAGGTCGGGCGACAGCCGCGCCAGCTGCTCGCGAAACGCACGCATGCGCAGCGGCAGGCGATAACCCCCACCGAAGGGTATCGGCGGGCTCGCGAAGCTCATCACGTCGTAGGGCAGGCCGGCCGTGTGTCTCCCGGGGACGAGCACGGTGTGCTTGAGACGCGTGTGTTCGCGCAGCCAGTGGTGCTTTTCCAGCAGGTATCGGCGTACCCCGCCGCTGGTCGTCGTGAAGAAAAGCGTGACGTCGAGGATGTGCTTTCCTGCTGGCCCCGTGCGCAGGACCATCGGTGGCTGGACCTGCGGTCGTGCGTGCCGTAATGCCTGCGTCATCCACCGCATGGTCGCCGTTCGACATGACGCCGACGTTGCAGCGTCGCGACGCGCACGTGGCGGCCGCTGACCGGCATCAGCGGTTCCTCAGGGTGATGCGTCCGGGCGTTCGAGCAGGACCTGCAGGCACAGGTGAAGCGAATGTTCGTACACGGTGTCGAGCGCAAGGCGCGGGGCGGCACCGGTCGCCGTTCGTGTCGCGAGTCCGGTGTCTGCAGCTTGCTCGAGTGCATCGAGCGGCACGAATCGCGCGGAATCCGCCGTTCGGGCCGCCATGCCGGCGAAACGGCCTGCGCTGTCGAAGACCGGACCGCCGAGTGCACCGGCGGGCGCCGCGATGCCCAGGCTGGGCAGCGACTCGTGGCCGGCCTGGCGTCCGATGAACCCCACGCTCAGCAGCGGCCAGGCGGGTCGAGCCGGCCCGGTGCCGGGCACGTACTGGACCGAGTAACCAGGGCTGCCGGCGAAAGGGCGCCGGGCCGCGAATGCCAGATCCTCGGGCCACGGCAAGGCTGCGTCCAGCCGCAGTACGACCAGTCGCACGTCGTCGATCTGCAGCGGCCGCTCGATCGTTGCGGCGACTGCGGCGCCCATCCCGTTGCGTACCCGGACGCGGGCGCCGGGCTCCAGCATCCCGTCGTCACCCTCGGCGAGCGGCGCGAGTGCCCGCCGTCCACCGTCGATCAGGGTCGCGCTGGAGAGAATGTCGGATTCGGGAACGACAGGGACGGAGTAAGGGGCCAGTCGCAGCGGCGGGTCGAGAAGCACGGCATCCGGAGCAGGCCAGTCCTCTGCGACGAGCAAACGCACGGCGTGCACAGGCGAGCGGCCGGGACTCGCTGCGAGGGACGGATCGAGCAGCCGCGCGGCAACCTCGCGCTGGCCGCCCACGAACAGCAACCAGCCATGCAGTGCGGCCGCGTCGGGGTAGTCGCGATGGATTCCAGCCGAGTGGGCTGCGAGCGCCATGGCCGAACGGTACTGCCCCGCCTGCATGAGAGCGCGGATGAGTCGCACCTCGATCTCGGCGTCGTGCCGGTCTGCGCCGGCACGTTCGAATGCGGACTGCGCCTCGGCAGTGGCACCCTGGGCGAGCGATGCCTCCCCGGTTTCCACCAGGGCGCGAGCCGCGGCGTCCATCGATCCGTCGACGTCCGCCCGACTCGCGCCCGCCATGAACAGCGTCGCCAGGAGCGCGATCCTGGCGACGCGCCGTGCCAGGCAACCCACGCGGTCAGGGCAGTCGCGTGATGCGTGGCTTCTGCAGCAGGGGAGAGAACTGCGTGTAGGGTGTCGCCGGCGCCTTGAACGCGCTCAAGTAGGCCACCAGTGCGTCGATGTCCTGCGGGCCACCGAGCGTATTCGTTCCGTTTACGAGCACGGTGAACCCGTCGCCACCGCCGGCCAGGAAGTTGTTGACGGTGACGCGATAGGTCTTCGTCGGCGGGACGACCAGCTGTCCGTTCGTGACGATCTGCTCGGTCGTACCCGTCACGACCGGCTGGGGACCGCTCACGTCCGTCGGCGTGAAGCTCAACTGCTGGATCTTCTGGCACGCCGGAGCGGAGGCGCTCCACGTGTACTTGACGCCGTTGCTGACCTGCAGGATGCGCTGCGTCCCCTGGCCGAGGCAACCGACGAACTGCTGCTCCAGCAGGTTCCTGACTTGCTGCGCCGTGAGGGTCATGGTCACCAGGCTGTTTCCGAACGGCTGGACCGTGAACGCATTCCCGTAGGTGACGCTGTACGGATACGCAGCGCCCGAGAAATTGAAGCCGGGGTTGCGCACCCCGCCCGGGTTCATGAAGGCCATGACCGCGCCGCCGAGCGAAGCGGGCTGCGTCGCCTGCAGCTGTGCGTCCGCGATGAGATCGCCGGCCGGCATCGACCCGGCGGAGTCTGCGGAATTTGGCAGCGGCTCCTGGATCACGCCGATCACCTGGTTTGCCAGCGGGGCCTGCAGCAAGCTGTACCCCTCGACGATTCCCGTGACCGTGGGATTCGCGGCGACCCAGGCCCTTGCGGCCACGTCATTGCGATTCACGAGCACGTTCTTTGCGTCGACCGCGATCACGTCCTTCGTGCGGGGATCGATCGTCACGTCGATGTCGCTCACGACGCGGCCGAAGGCGCTCGAGCTGATGACCGGCACCAGGCGTCCGGCCCTGTTCGGCAGGCCGGTCGGGCGGGCCACCGACGCCGTCGTCGTCACGTCGACCGTGTTTGCAGAGCAGTTGTAGGCCGCGTGCGTGTGGCCACTGATCACGAGGTCCACGGCGTCGTCGAGCCGCGCGACGATCTTGCGCAGATCGCTGTCGCTGCCGTCGGTGTTGCGCAGGTCGCCTAGGCAACCGTTGATGTCGCTCGCGTTGCCCACGCCGTTCTGGAAGCCGCCCTGGTGGACGAGGACGATCACGGCACGGACGCCATCCTCGCGCAGCCGCGGGATCAGCGCGTTCACCGTGTCCGCCTCGTCGAGGAAGTCGAGCCCGGCGACGCCGGTCGGCGTGACGATTCCGGGCGTGCCCTTGAGGGTCATGCCGATGAAGCCGACTTTCACGTTCGGCGCGCGGGCCTTGAACATCTTGACGCCGTACGCCGGCAGCAGCGTTCGGCCCGTCGACTTGTCGATCACGTTGGCCGACAGCCACTGGAAGCGGGCACCTTCGAAGGGAACGGGCGTCCCGACCTCGTCACCGCGGCAGCTGTTCGGGTCCACGCTCCCGTCGACGACCTTGCATCCACCGTTCTGCAGGCGCAGCAGCTCGGCAGACCCCTTGTCGAATTCGTGGTTGCCCACGGCGTTGTACTCGAGGCCGATGCGATTCAGCGTCTCGATGGCCGGCTCGTCGTGGAACAGCGCCGAGATGAGCGGCGATGCGCCGATGAAGTCCCCCGCGCCGACGACCACGTTGAAGGGGTTCTGCGCCTTCAGCTGGGCGACGTACGCAGCGAGGTAGTCGGCGCCACCCACGGGCGGACGCGCGCTCGAGGGAACGGTCGTGTTGACACCGAACGTCCCCGGGCTCTGCAGGTTGCCGTGATAGTCGTTGAACCCGATGATCTTGACGGTGATGGGCTCCGGCCTGTTGGCCAGCGCCTGGGTGCAGGCCGTCGCCATCAGGATCGCCGCGCCACATTCGAGCAGCCGCTTGGTCATCTAAGTCTCCCGTTCGGTGAGGATGCGAATCGTGAGGGCGCGCCATGACCGATGAGTGACGATACGATTGCAGGGCTACGTCTTACCGGCATGCCCGTCCGGCCGTCTGTCACATTGCGGTCAAATTCGACCTTCAGACTCAAGGGTCGACTCATCAGGAAACCACCATGGCGAATCTCGAATTCCTGCGACGCGAACCGGACATCCGCAACTTCAGGCAGGGTGAGACGATCTTCAGCTCCGGCGACCCGGGAGACTGCATGTACGCCGTCGTCGACGGCACCGTCGAGATCCAGTTGAACGGCAAGCTCATCGAGACGATCGCGCCCGGTGGCGTCTTCGGCGAGATGGGCCTGATCGACGGTCAGCCCCGCAGCGCCATGGCCCTCGCGGCGAGCGACTGCAGCGTTGCCGTGATCGGCGAGAAGCGGTTCCTGCGCCTGGTCGAGATGGCGCCGCAATTCGCTCTGCAGATGATGCGCGTCGTCTCCGAACGCCTGCGTCGCCGGGGATAGACCCTAGACGCAGCGCGAATCGTGTCGCCCGTCTGGACGCTGGCCGGCCGAGACCGGGTGCTGCGTTTCCTGGCCGGCGGCGATTCGCTCCCGGCGATCCCGTTCGCTGCACCTGACGCACCGCAGTGGTCCCGCGCCACGATCGCCGACCTGCGGTGGCAGGGGAGCGCATTCCGGCTCGAAGCCGAGAACTCGCACATCGTCTCGGGCATGGCTGCGGCGGAGCCCTTCGGCGTCGAACTGGAGGTCGGCGACGCGGAGATCTTCGGCTTTGGGGCCGCCACCGGCGCCGCCGACCGGAACGGGTCGCGCTTCCGGTTGATGACCCGCGACACGCTGCTCTACGGCATCCCGGGCGCGAGCTACACGGCGATGCCGTTCTTCATCGCCCGACAGGGAGCAGGTTGCACTGGAGTCCTGATCGCCACGACGTATCCGCTCGACGTCGTCGTGGCTCAGGGCAAGGTCACGGTGACCTGCCCGATCGAGACCGGCGGCACGCCCCTCGACCTGATCGTGTTCCGGGGTTCCGGTGCCGAGATCGTCAGCGACCTCGCGGCGCTGACCGGACGCAGCTTCCTGCCACCCGCGTGGGCGCTGGGTTTCCACCAGTCGCGCTGGTCGTACGCAAGCGAGACGCGGGTGCTCGAAGTGGCCCGGCGGTTCCGTGACCTCGGTCTCCCGGCGGACGCCGTCCACCTCGACATCGATTACATGGACCGGTTCCGGGTGTTCACGTTCAGCCCGGAGAGATTTCCCGACCCGAGACGCATGCACGACGAAATGCGCCGGCTCGGTTTCCGCAGCGTGGCCATCGTCGACCCTGGCGTGAGTGTCGCGTCTTACCCGGTCTACGAGACGCTGCGCGCCGGGGACATGCTGATGAAGCGCCGCGATGGCGGGCCATTCGTGGGGCGCGTATGGCCCGGCAACACCGTGTTTCCAGATTTCCTGCAGCCGCGGGTCCGCGAGACCTGGGCCCGTTTCCACGATCCGCTGCTGGCCGCGGGCGTGTCCGGCATCTGGAACGACATGAACGAACCGGTCTTCAGGGCCGGCAAGGTCGAAGATCCGCTCGCCGAGGATGCCTGGCATGGCGAAGTACCGCATTGGCGTGTCCGCAACCTGTACGCCAACCGCATGGCGGAGGCGACCGTCTCGGGTCTCGAGGCCTTTCGGCCGGGCGTGCGTCCCTTCGTGCTCTCGCGTTCAGGGTGTCTCGGCATCCAGCGCCATGCCGCGGTGTGGACGGGCGACAACCATTCGACATGGAAGCACCTGCGCGAGAACCTCGAGATGGTCGTCAATCTCGGGCTGTCGGGCGTGCCACTCACCGGTGCAGACATCGGCGGCTTCGGCCGGGGACCCGGCAAGCTCGGCCTCCTGAAGCCCCGCAGGCCCGCGGCCGAACTGTTCGTGCGCTGGATGGAACTCGGCTCGCTGATGCCGTTCTTCCGGGTCCACTGCACGCGGCTTGCACCGCGACAGGAACCCTGGAGTTTCGGCCGGCGCGCCCTCGACCTCTCGCGGATCCTTCTGCGACGGCGGTACCGCTGGCTACCCGTTCTCTATCGCCTTGCCCTGCAGGCACACGAATCCGGCCTGCCGATCGTGCGGCCGTTGTGGATGCATTACGAGACTCCGCGCGGGCGGGGCGAGGGGCAGTTCCTTCTGGGGCAGGACGTGCTCGTCGCCCCTGTGCTCGAACAAGGGGCGACGCATCGCGACGTGTGGCTGCCGGAGGGCCAGTGGGTGAGCTGGCAGAGCGGCGAGGTCGTCGGAGGTGGCTGCGATCGGGCGGTGGCGGCGCCGCTCGGCCGGACGCCGATTTTCGTGCGCGCCGGGGCAGCGCTCTTCCACGCGGAGCCCGGTCGCAATGCGGACACGACTCTCGCCAATCCGCTGGCGCTGGAGATCATGCCATCGGCGCCAGGAAGCCCCGGGCGCGGATCCCTGTTCCTCGACGATGGCGCCAGTGCAAGGGGAGGGCGGTTCATCCTCGACATAACCGTCGAGCCGATCGACACCTCCACGCGAATCTGCCTGCATCGGCGCGAGAGCGGATTCCAGCCCCGGCAACGCGAAGTCGAGCTGCGAATCCCCACGCGTTACAGCACGGCGTGGATCGACGGGGAACCGCGCGGCCTCGAGCCCCGGGACTTGTCGGAGGACCGTTCGGTGCGGGTGAAGGTCTGCCCGCTGCCTCTGTCCGCAAGCGAGGTCGTGCTCGAATAGTTTATGGTTGCGAGGTGCAGATCCTCGCGGTGACCAACATCAAGGGTGGCGTGGGCAAGACCACGACCGCGGTGAACCTTGCATTCTTCGCGGCCGGGTCGGGCATGAGGACGGTGCTCTGGGACCTCGATCCCCAGGGCGCGGCCACCTGGCTTCTGCGTGGCGAGCCCGATGATCGCATCTCGGCGAAGAAGCTCGTGCGGGGGCGGCAGGACCTGCAGGAGATCCTTTCCGCCACGGAGCACGAGGATCTGCACCTCGTGCCCGCCGACACCTCCTACCGCAACATCGACATCCACATGAGCGAGCGCAAGCATCCGACCGAGCGCCTGATGCGCATGAGCCGCTCGCTCGAGGAGGCCTGCGACCTGCTGGTGCTCGACTGCCCGCCGGGGATGTCGCTGCTTTCGGAGAACGTCCTGCGTGCCGCGGATGCCGTGGTCGTGCCGATGGTGCCGGCGCCGCTTTCCCTGCGCATGCTCGACGAGCTGCTGCTCTTCGTCGAGCGGACGGGCTGGCGCGACCTGCGTCTGCTGGCGTTTTTCTCGATGGTCGATCGCCGCAAGCTGCTGCACGGCGAGACGATGACACATGCGAGGATACGATTCCCGTCGATACTCGCGACCGAGGTACCTTACTGGAGCGAGATCGAGCGCATGAGCGTGCGACGGGCGCCAATTGCGGCCTACGCCCCGCACAGTGCCGCTGCGCGGATCTACGAGTCCCTCTGGGCGGAAGTGTCGGGACGGCTGGCCGCGGCTTGAGGCCGCCGGACATTGCCCGGCCCCGGATTCTTTTTCCGGGCCCGGCTCGGCTATGCTCGCGCGTCGTTGCCTGCACTGGGGTTACCGTGGAGCAGTCCGCACCGCCGGAATTCGATCGCCTGACGGGACAGCTGCAGGAGGTGCAGCGCCTTCTCTCCAAGCGCCGGCTCGTCGAAAGCCTGGTGAGCCGGCAGGAAATGCCGCGCCACACGCTCGTCGAGACGCTGGTGCACAAGGAGAACCTCGGGCAGCTCAGTCAATTGATGAACAGCCTCGACGCGGTCGATGCTGCGCGCATCCTCGAGGCCCTGCCCTCGGAGGACCGGCTGCTGGCGTGGGAGCAGATCCGCAAGGACCGGCTGGACGGAATCCTCCTTCTGGTCCTGGACGAGGTCCGCGAGGAACTCGTCAATTCATCGCGGCACCAGACGGAAAAGGTCTCGATCAACGCCTTCGAGCTCAAGGACGGGCGGCTGCGGCAGGTGGCCGTCACGAGCCGCGCGGACCTCGCGGCCCTGAAGCCGATCTGGGTCGACCTCGTCGCGCCGACGGCCGAGGTGCGCTACTGGGTGGGGGAGCATTTCGGCCTGCGGCTGCCGGACCCCGACAACCTGACCGACCTGGAGGCCAGTGCGCGGTTCTACTCGGAGGAAAGTGGCGAGATCCACCTGCACTCCGATTTCCTGCTCGACTCGGACGGCGGGGCGCAGAACGTCGCCGTGGCCCTCATCCTGCACCGTGACGTCCTCTTTTCCGTACGGCAGGAGGAGCTGCCGGTGTTCCGCCTGCAGCGCCTGCGCGCGCGGACGCAGCCGGGCTACGTGACCGAGGGCAAGGACGTGCTGCTCGACCTGTTCGCGGCCGACGTCGAATACTCCGCCGACGTGCTGGAAAGCGTCTATGCCGAGCTCGAGGCGATCGGGAAGACGGTGCTGAATCCGGACGTGACCGACGATGCGGCGGCGCAGATCCTCTCGGAGATCGCGCGGGGCGAGGACCTGAACGGCCGCATCCGCCGCAACGTGCTCGACACGCGGCGCGCAGTCTCCTTCCTGATGCGCGGCAAGTTCCTGTCGCAGGCACAGCACGAGGAAGCGCGACAGATCGTCCGTGACATCGAGTCCATGGATGGGCACACGACCTTCCTGTTCGGGAAGATCAACTTCCTCATGGACGCGACCGTGGGCTTCATCAACCTGAACCAGAACCGGCGCGTTTCGCGACTCACCGGCCTCGGCATGGTGTTCCTGCCGATCAACGTGCTGGCGGGGATCGGCGGCATGTCGGAGTTCTCGGCGATGGCTGAGCACTTCGGCATCGACGGGCCCGCAGCGTACGCACTCTTCATCCTCGGCGCCGTGCTTGTCGGCTGGGGCACCTACCAGATTCTGAGGATCCTCGAGGCCAGGGAGGCCCGGCGGGTCATCGAGGCGAGCACGCGCGCGCGGCAGTGACCATCACGGAATGGAATGGCGCTCCTTGAATCGGCTGACCTCGGCCCGGACCTCGGGAGTCACGCTGTCACGGTTCACGCGTGCAAAGATGCGGCTGAGCACGGCCCGCGCCCGGTTGTGTCCTCAGGCCGGTGTGACCGGGATGGGCTCGAGCCTGGCATCCGCGACCGCGAGGCTGCCGAGGAACTGCCGTGTGGCGGCCTCCCACGAATTCTGCAGCGCCTGCGCGCGGCAGGCGTCCGGATCGAGGTCGAGCGCGGCCAGCGCGGCGGCGCGCAGGTCCTCGTCGAGCACCCCGGTGATCCCGTTGCGGACGACGTCGATGGGACCCGTGACCGGGTAGGCCGCCACCGGGACCCCGCAGGCCATCGCCTCGAGCAGCACGAGACCGAAGGTGTCGGTGCGGCTCGGGAACACGAAGACGTCGGAGGCGGCGATGTGCGCGGCGAGATCCTCGCCGTGCCGGTATCCGGCGTAGACGGCGTCGGGGTAACGGACGCGAAGGTCCGCGGCGGCCGGTCCGTCACCAACGACGAGCTTGGTGCCGGGCAGGTCGAGCTTCAGGAAGTCCTCCACGCCCTTCTCGACGGCGACGCGCCCGATGTAGAGCCAGACGGGACGGGGCAGGTCCAGGAAGTCCTTGCCGCGTGGCCGGAACAGGTCGGTATCGACACCACGTCCCCACAGCGTCAGGTTGCGGAAGCCGTGTGCCTCGAGGTGGCGCATCATCGACGGCGTGGTCACCAGCGTGCGCGCGGCGCGGCCGTGGAACCAGCGTACGGCAGCGTAGCCCGCACGCAGCGGGATCGGTGCGCGGGCCCGCACATACTCCGGGAATTGCGTGTGGTAGGCGGTCGTGAAGGGCCAGCCGCGGCGCACGCACCAGTTGCGCGCGGCGAGGCCGAGCGGACCCTCCGTGGCGACGTGAACGGCGTCCGGCCGCAATTCGTCGAGTCGCCTGCGGACGCGGCGGCCCGGGAACAGCGCCAGTCGGATCTCGGGATAGGTGGGGCAGGGAACGGTACGAAAATCGGCTGGGGAGATCACGCTCACTTCGTGCCCCGCGGCGGTGGCCTCGCGGATCGTCTGGCCGAGCGTCCGGACGACTCCATTGACCTGTGGCAACCAGGCGTCCGTGACGATCGCGATCCTCATGCCGCCGGGTCCAGTGCGACCGCGTCGAGCAGTGGCAGCGCCTGCGCGCCGATCAGTACCTCGGCTTTCTCGGTCCAGCGCAGCAGGCTCAGGCGGCCCTGGAAGTCCTCGACGAGCGCGGTGCAGCTCTCGACCCAGTCGCCATCGTTGCAGTAGGTGATGCCGTCGATCTCCGTGATTTCGGCACGGTGAATGTGGCCGCAGATCACGCCGTTCACGCCGCGTCGCTCGGCCTCGACGGCCACGGCGCGCTCGAAATTGGCGATGTACTTCACGGCGTTCTTGACTTTGTGCTTCAGGAACGCCGAGACGGACCAGTACGGGTAGCCGAGCCGCTGCCTCACGGCATTCACGTAGCGGTTCAGCCGCAGTGCAAAGGAGTAGGCCGTGCTGCCGAGGGACTCCAGCATGGGGCTCGCCCGCACGATGGAGTCGAACTCGTCGCCGTGCAGGACGAGGAAGCGACGGCCGTCCGCTGTCTCGTGCACGGCCTCGCGCAGGATCTCGACGTTGCCGAGTACGAGCCCGTCGTGATCACGGAACGGCCGGTCGTGGTTGCCGGGGACGTAGACGACGCGGGTGCCGTGCTTGGCCTTGCCGAGCACGGTGCGAATGACATCGTTGTGTGCCTGGGGCCAGTAGAAGGAGCGCGTGAGGCTCCAGACGTCGATGATGTCTCCGACGAGGTAAATCTGCTGGCATTCGACCTTGCGCAGGAAGTCCAGCAGAAACTCGGCTCGGCAGCCTTTGAAGCCCAGGTGAACGTCGGAGATGAAAATGGTTCGGAAGCGCAGGTTCGGTCGCGGCGCCGCCATCGTGTCCATGAGCGATCCACCTTCGCAGCCTCGATGGCGGGCGATGCTGGCGGCGCTTGGTGAATGTCGCGTGAAGAATCCGCGACAAGTACATGACAGGGCTAGATTTCTGAGACGGAAAGGCGTCGCAGGAGCGCCATGCGCTTGTCGTGGTGCTCTTCCATGCGCTCGAGGACGTCGGCGAGGAACTCGACCGTGCTCACCACCCGAGGGCCCTTGTTGAGCATCACGCACTCGGCGCGGCTGCTCATGACGGCGTCGCTCACCTCGGCCCGGCTCGGCGCGCCGCCCTTGGCGAGACCCTCGAGCACCTGGGTCGCCCAGATCACCGGCACATGGGCGGCTTCGCAGAGCCAGAGGATCTCCTCCTGGACCTCCGAGAGGCGCTCGAAGCCCACCTCCACGGCGAGGTCGCCACGCGCAACCATCACCCCGACCGGTGGAGAGCGCAGGCTCGCGAGGAGGATGCGGGGCAGATTGCGGAAGGCGGCGGCGTTCTCGATCTTGAGCACGATGCCGAGGTGCTCGGCGTCGAGCTCGGCGAGCTGCTCCTCGAGCTGCAGGACGTCCTGCGGCGAACGCACGAAGGAGAGTGCGATCAGGTCGGCAAACTGCACTGCCTCCCGCAGATCCTCGCGGTCCTTTTCAGTCAGAGCATCGAGGCCAAGTTCCGTGTCCGGGAAGTTGATTCCCTTCTCGGCCCTGAGCTTGCCGCCGGTGGGCGGAACGTGAAGAACCTCCATCGCTATGCGCTCGCCGTCGTTGCGCCGCACGGCGCCGCCGATCTTGCCATCGTCGAGCCAGACGCGGTCGCCGGCGCGAACCCTGTCGAACGCTGCCGGCAGGGTGCAATGAATCCTCGCGGGCGAGAGCAGGCGGCCCGTCGCGTCACGCACGGCCGGGTGGCCGGGTGACGGATCGCGCGTCAGCTCCAGGACGTCGCCGATGGCGAGCGGAATGGGTGCCACCACGCCGGGCAGGTCGCCGATCTCGGCGTCGCCGAAGAACGAACCGTCGCGGACGACACGCAGGGTCTCCCCGGTGGCCGCGTAGATCGTCTTGTCGGTCGTCGCGAGGGCGGACCGGCCCATCCGTGCCACGACCATGAGCTTGCGCTCGCGATCACGCAGGTCGTTGATCGTGAGGCTGTCCCGGACCCGCAGCATGTGCGGAGCCAGGCCCACGATGGGCAGGGTCGAGGTGGCCTCGGGCGGCGGTGGTTCCGGATCGTCCGCAGGTGTCAGCCATACGCGCGCCGCCGAGGCGAGTCGGCCGGCTGGGTCGCGCCGGGGCTTGATTCGCAGGAAGTGCCCCACGGGTTCGATCTCGCCCGTGCGCAGTTTCGGTCCGCCGAGGTCCGCCTGGATCAGGCAGCGGCGCCCGACCACCTGCTCGGCGCGGCGCAGGTTCACGGCCATCTTTCGCCACGCCACCGGGTCGTCGTGGGCGCAGTTGATGCGCATCAGGTCCATGCCGGCGCGCAGCAGGTCCTGGATCAAGCGCTCGTCCTCGGCGGCTGCGCTCGGCATCGTCACCATGATGCGTACGGAGCGGTGTCTCGGGGCCGGGCCGAGGAGGTGTCGCGCGTGGTCGCGCAGCAGCAGCCGACCGGTGCGGAAGTCGACGGGGGGCGGCGGTGGATCGCTCGGTGCGACTCGTGCCAGGGCCTCGAGGTTGCCGATCACCGCGTTCAGCGTGGCGAGAGCGTGCGACTCGAGGACGCCGAGCGACGAGAGCCCCAGCGAATGCAGGTCATGCTGCAGATTGCGGATGTCCGACTGACGGATGCTGAGGTAGTGGAGCAGGTTGAGTGCGCTCTGGCGGTAGTGCGCCTCGGCCGCCTCGACCTCGTGGCGGTGCTCGTCCTCGACGGCGAGAGCACGGTCGCGCAGGTCGCGCAGCGCAGCCAGGGTGCGGTTGATGAGGCGGTCTTCGGCCATCGGCGGTCTGCGGCGAAGTGATCCCCCCAGACTATGCGCGGACCGTGACCGTTTCGTGTCAGTCCGTCCCTGCGAGCAGCACACGCTCGATGATGCGCTCGTAGACCCGGCTGAGCAGGTCCACGTCGGCGACGCGCACGCACTCGTCGACCTTGTGGATGGTGGCGTTGCCGACCCCGACCTCGACGACCTGTGCACCCGTGGGGGCGATGAAGCGGCCGTCTGAGGTGCCTCCAGTCGTCGAGAACCGGGGGTGCAGTCCCGTGACGTCCTCCACAGCACCCGCGACGGCGTCGGTCAGACGACCCGGCTCCGTCAGGAACGGCAGTCCCGAGACGAACCACTCGAGCGTGTACTTGACGCGGTGCCGGTCGAGGATACCCAGCACGGTGCCCTGCAGCGACTCCACGGTCTGTGCCGTGCCGAAGCGCAGGTTGAAGCGCACCTTGAGCTCGCCCGGGATCACGTTCGGCGCGCCCGTGCCGGCACCGATGTTCGAGACCTGGAACGAGGTCGGCTGGAAGAACTCGTTGCCTTCGTCCCAGCGCCGGGAGACCAGTTCCGCAAGCGCGGGCGCAAAACCGTGCACGGGATTGTCGGCGAGGTGGGGATAGGCGATGTGCCCCTGCACGCCGTGCACCGTGAGCCGCCCCGACAAGGATCCGCGGCGGCCGATCTTGATCGTGTCACCGAGCGCCTCGTGGCTCGTGGGCTCGCCGACCACGCAGTAGTCGATTTTCTCGCCGCGGGCCTCGAGCACCTGCATGACCCGGCGGGTGCCGTCCACCGAGGGGCCTTCCTCGTCGCTGGTGAGCAGGAAGGCCAGGCTTCCTGCGTGGTTCGGGTGGCGGGCCACGAACCGCTCTGTCGCCGTGACCATGGCCGCGAGCCCGCTTTTCATGTCGGCCGAGCCGCGCCCGTAGAGGATCCCGTCACGGATCACGGGATCGAAGGGGTCGGTGCGCCAGTCCTCGCGCGGCCCGGTCGGGACCACGTCGGTGTGGCCGGCGAAGCAAAGGAGCGGCCGGCCCGTCCCACGGCGGGACCAGAGGTTTTCCACAGGCGGAAAGGCCAGCGGCTCATTCAGGAAGCCCACCTCTGCCAGCCGGGCACCGATCACCTCGAGGCAGCCATGATCCTCGGGGCTGACGGAGGGCCTGCGCAACAAATCTTCCGTCAGGTCGAGAGTGCTTGACATGCGGCTGTAACCTTCCTGCGATAACCGGCGCGGGGCCAAGGCACGGAAACCGCCCGGCACGGCTGTATAGCCAACACCGCCCGGCCCGACAAGTCGTTTTCGCCGCCGACACGTGTAACACGGCTGTCATACGTCGGATCCACAATCCGCGCACTGGATTCCACGCCCCCATCACTCTCCCCCAGTACCTTCAAGAGGAACAACTCCATGAAGTTGTGGCAGAAGTTTGCGGTCCCGGCGCTGTTTGCCGGGGTCATGGCCGCCGGCGCTCCGGCGCAGGTCCACGCCCAGGCTGCGATCAAGATCGACGGCTCGAGCACCGTGTTTCCGATCTCCGAGGCCCTCGCCGAGGAGTTCCAGATCTCCAAGCGCGGCAAGGTGCGCGTGACCGTCGGCATCGCCGGCACGGGCGGCGGCTTCAAGAAGTTCTGCCGCGGCGAGACGGACATCTCGAACGCCTCGCGCCCCATCCTCGCCGAGGAAATGGAAGCGTGCCGCAAGGCGGGCGTCAAGTACATCGAAGTCCCGGTCGCGTTCGACGCGCTCACCGTCGTGGTGAACCCCGCCAACACCTGGGCGAAGTCGATGACGGTCGCCGAGCTCCGGAAGATCTGGGAGCCGGCGGCGACGGGCACGGTGACCAACTGGAAGCAGGTGCGCGCGAGCTTCCCCTCCGAGAAGCTGATGCTGTTCGGGCCGGGCACCGATTCCGGCACCTTCGACTATTTCACCGAGGCCGTGAACGGCAAGTCCAAGGCCAGCCGCTCCGACTTCACCGCCAGCGAGGACGACAACACGCTGGTGCAGGGCGTCGAGAACAACAAGAGCGCGCTCGGCTACTTCGGCTTCGCCTACTACGCCGCGCACAAGGACAAGCTGCGCGCCGTGCTGGTCGACGGCGGCAAGGGCCCCGTCGAGCCGAGCCTCGAAAACGTGATCAACGGCAGCTACACGCCGCTGTCGCGGCCGCTCTTCATCTACGTGAAGGAGTCTGCGGCCAACCGACCCGAGGTGAAGGAATTCGTCGAGTTCGCGATGAAGCAGGGCGCCGACCTCGTCAAGGAGGTGGGATACGTCCCGCTGCCCGCGAACGCGTACGCACTCGCGCTCAAGCACTTCAACGATCGCAAGCTCGGCTCCGTGTTCGGCGGCGTGCCGAAGGTGGGCATCACCATCGACCAGCTGCTGTCGATGGAGGCCAAGCTTTAATCCGCGCCGCGGACAGACCGGTGGCCTCGACGGCGGCGGGTGCGAATGGAATCGCCCCGGCCGCCGTCTCCTGCCCGGATCGTCTTGCCGCGGATGATCGGTTAGTATTCGCCACGGCGGGTACGGCTCGAGACCTCGAATAACAGCGGGAAGGGTACGACGCCGATGAGTAAGGTCAGGCCATTGGGGGCGCAGGGCGCCTTCACGTCGCTTCGGTACCGCAAGAATCGCGACCGGGCCGTCGAGATCGTGCTGTTCGCGGCGGCGCTCGTCGCGGTCTTCACGACGATTGCGATCGTGGGCATCCTCGTCTACGAGTCCTCCGCGTTCTTCGACCACGTCTCGATGCGGGAATTCCTGACCGACACGATGTGGACACCGCTCTTCGCGGACGCCCGTTATGGAATCATGCCGCTGGTTGCCGGCACCCTGACGACGACGGGGGTGGCGCTCCTGGTGGCCATCCCGGTCGGAACGGTCATTGCGATCTACCTGTCGGAGTTTGCGTCGCACCGGGTGCGCGAGACGGTGAAGCCGATCCTCGAACTGCTCGGCGCGGTGCCGACGGTGGTCTACGGCTATTTCGCGCTCCTCATGGTCACGCCGCTCCTGCAGAAGATCTACCCGGACCTGCCGGGATTCAACATGCTGAGCGCCGGCCTCGTCATCGGACTCATGATCGTGCCCTACGTTGCGTCGGTCTCCGAGGATGCGATGCGTGCCGTGCCGCGCTACATGCGCGAGGGCTCGTACGCAATGGGTGCGACCAAGCTGCAGACCGCGCTCAGGGTGGTCGTCCCCGGCGCCTTCTCGGGTCTTGCCGCCGCCTACATCCTCGGCATCTCCCGCGCGGTGGGCGAGACGATGGTCGTCGCCATCGCGGCGGGCATGCAGCCGCGGCTCACGTTCAACCCGACGGAGCCTGCCGCGACGATCACGGCCTACATCGTGCAGGTGAGCCTCGGAGACCTGCCCCACGAGAGCATCGGCTATCAGAGCATCTTCGCGGCCGGCCTGGTGCTCATGCTGTTCACGCTGGTCTTCAACGTGATCGGCTTCTTCCTGACCCGCAAGTTCCGGGAGGCCTACTGATGGCGGCCACGGCGCACATGACGCTCGAGGAGATCCGCAAGGGTCTGACCTGGCGCAAGCAGCTCGACAAGCTGTTCATCCTGCTCGGCATGGGGCTGCTGGTCATCTGCCTCGGCATCCTCGCGATCCTGTTCCTGGATCTCGTGCGTGACGGTGCGTCCCGCTTCGGCTGGGATTTCCTCACTTCGTTCCCGTCCCGCAAGGCGGAGAACGCCGGCATCCTCTCGGCGGCGGTCGGCACCTCGCTCGTCATGCTGGTCACCGCCCTCGTGGCGCTGCCGGTCGGCGTCGCGGCGGCGATCTACCTTGAGGAATACGCGCCGAAGAACTGGTTCACCGGCATCATCGAGATCAACGTCACGAACCTCGCCGGCGTGCCCTCGATCGTCTACGGGCTGCTGGCCCTGGGGCTGTTCGTGTACATCTTCGGCTTCGGCCAGAGCATCCTCACCGCCGGCCTCACGCTCGCACTGCTGATCCTGCCGATCGTCGTGGTTGCAACGCGTGAGTCGCTGCGTGCGGTGCCGAAGGCGATCCGCGAGGCGGCCTACGGTCTCGGCGCAACGCGCTGGGAGGTCACCAAGGACCACGTGCTGCCGTATTCGACGGGTGGCATCCTCACGGGCCTGATTCTCGGCCTTTCGCGCGCAATCGGCGAGACGGCCCCGATCATCACGATCGGCGCGCTCGCGTTCATCGCGTTCCTGCCGCCGGCACCGGTCACCGGCGAGTTCCCGTTCCTGAGCTTCGAGTGGCTCTGGAGCTCGTTCACCGCGATGCCGATCCAGATGTTCAACTGGGTATCGCGGCCCGATCAGGCGTTCCAGGCGAACGCGGCAGCCGCAGGCGCGATCCTGCTCGGCATGACGCTTCTGATGAACGCGATCGCGATCTTCATCCGCTACCGCTTCCGCAAGAAGATCAACTGGTGAGCGCCATGGTCACGACGGCTACCGACGACACCGCAATCACTTCAAGGCAGGCTGCACCGATGGCAGGCGATACACGGACCGAGCGCGAAGACTTCCCGTCGGTCTCCATCACGCTGGAGGAGCGCAAGGCGACCCGCGCCAATCCGGCGAAGGCCCAGGCCGATGCTCTCGACTTCTGGTACGGGTCGAACCACGCCCTGAAGAACATCAACCTCGTGATCCCTGAGAACCAGGTCACGGCGCTGATCGGGCCCTCGGGCTGCGGCAAGAGCACGTTCCTGCGCTGTTTCAACCGCATGCACGACCTGCAGCCGGACACCCGGTACCAGGGGGCCATCACCCTCAGGCCGGACAACGTCAACCTCGTCGGTCCGGAGACGGACCCGATCGAGGTTCGCATGCGCATCGGAATGGTGTTCCAGAAGCCGAACCCGTTCCCGAAGTCCGTCTTCGAGAACGTGGCCTACGGCCTGCGCCTGCGCGGCATCACCAACCGCACGGAGCTCGGGGAGCGCGTGGAGAAGGCACTGCGCGGCGCGGCGATCTGGGACGAAGCCAAGGATCGCCTGAACGACTCGGCTCTCGCGCTCTCGGGCGGCCAGATGCAGCGCCTTTGCATCGCGCGCGCGCTCGCGACGGAACCCGAGATCCTCCTGTTTGACGAGCCCACCTCGGCGCTCGACCCGATCGCCACCGCCAAGATCGAGGAGCTGATCACCGAGCTGCGCCAGCGGGTGACGGTGCTGATCGTGACCCACAACATGCAGCAGGCCGCGCGCGTTTCGGATTTCACGGCGTTCATGTACCTCGGCGAACTCGTCGAGGTGGACGCGACGTCCAAGATCTTCACCAATCCCGCCAAGAAGGCGACCGAAGACTACATCACCGGTCGCTACGGCTGATGGAGCTCACCATGCAGGCCGACGACCAGGTTGCAGTCGTCAAGGGCGCCGCTTCGGTGGCCACCGGGCGCGGTTCCCCGGGGAGTCCTGACACGGCGGGCGGCGATCCGATCGAGGGGCACACGTCGAAGACCGTCGACCAGTCCCTGCACGGTCTGCGCCTGCATGCCGTCGAGATGGGAGGCCTGGTCATCGACCAGGTGGGCTCGGCGGTGCGGGCGTTGCTCGAGCGGGACCCGCGGCTCGCGGAGCATGTCGTATCGCGCGAGCACCAGGTGAACGAATACGAGAGTCGCCTCGACCGCGAAAGCCTGACCTTCATCGCTCTCCAGCAGCCGGTCGCCAACGACCTGCGCATGGCGCGCGCCGTGGCGCGCGTCGGCCTCGAGCTCGAGCGCGTCGGCGACGAGTCGAAGAAGATCGCGCGATTTGCGCTCAGGCTCGGCACGGCGTCGTCGGCTGACCCGGTCGTTGCGGTGGCTCGGTACCTGCGCCACATGGCAGATCTTGCAGTGGAGATGCTGCGGGCAGCCGTTCGGGCCCTCGACGAGAGTAATCCGGCGCTCGCGCAGGGGGTGCTTGCGCGTGACGCGGAGATCGACCGCGAGTACGCGACGGCGCTGCGCCAGCTCATGTCGTACGTGATGCAGGACCACCAGTTCCTCAAGCCCACCATCGACACCATGTTCGCGCTGAAGGGCCTCGAGCGCGTCGGCGACCACGCGAAGAACATCGCCGAGCAGGTGCTCTACATGGTGGAGGGCGAGCGGCCGGGGCGGAGGGAAGAGTAGGGGGCGAGGGGATAGGGGGTAGGGGGTAGTGCAGGAAATGCGTATTCAGCCCCGGCTGCGACGCAGCTCTTCACTACCCCCTACCCCCTAACCGCCACCCGCTTTTCAATTCCCCTCCGCCTCGCGCAGCAGCTCGTTGATCCCCACCTTCGCGCGAGTCTGCGCGTCCACGCGCTTTACGATCACGGCGCAGTACAGGCTGTACTTGCCATTGGCGGCCGGCAGCGAGCCCGAGACCACCACCGCGCCGGCGGGCACGCGTCCGTAGAGGACCTCGTCGCGCTCACGGTCGTAGATGCGCGTGCTCTGGCCGATGAACACGCCCATCGACACCACCGCGCCTTCCTCGACGATCACGCCCTCGACGACCTCCGAGCGGGCGCCGATGAAGCAGCCGTCCTCGATGATGGTTGGGTTGGCCTGCAGTGGCTCGAGCACGCCGCCGATGCCGACGCCGCCTGAGAGGTGTACGTTGCGGCCGATCTGCGCGCAGGAGCCGACGGTGGCCCAGGTGTCAACCATGGTGCCTTCGCCGACGTACGCGCCGATGTTGACGTAGCTCGGCATGAGCACCGCGTTCCTGGCGACGAAGGCGCCGTGCCGCACGACCGCCGGGGGCACGACCCGAACGCCGTCGGCCTCGAATCGATCGGCGTCGCGTCCCGCGTACTTGAGGTCCACCTTGTCGTAGAAGCGCGTGTAGCCCGCCTCGATCACCCGGTTGTCGTTCA
>Ga0114939_10000402_pt1 | contig 36392 bp, 38 predicted proteins | sample AshMeaCrysSpring_FD_87196 | JGI IMG/M metagenome (GOLD analysis project Ga0114939, IMG submission 87196) | Groundwater microbial communities from Big Spring, Nevada to study Microbial Dark Matter (Phase II) - Ash Meadows Crystal Spring | ecosystem: Environmental > Aquatic > Deep subsurface >...
CGGCCCCGCCGGCCCCGCCGGCCCCGCCGGCCGCGTCGGCGCCGAAGACGCCGTTGAGGATGTAGAGCACCATCAGCGGCAGCGCCAGTGTGAAGATCACCGTGATTGGCTCGCGCAGGAACAGCGCGAGCTCGGTCCGGGTCATCGTGCCCAGCCCGCGCATCAGTCCTCCCTCGACACGAGGCGGAGGTAGACGTCCTCCAGCGACGGCCGGTGCACGGCCAGGTCGTCAGGCACCACGCCGTGCTCGACGAGCGTCTTGCCCACGGGGGCCACGACCGCCGGCTCCCCGTGGACGACGACCAGCGCGCCGTCGCGCTCGACCCGGTGGACGCCGGGCAGGGCGCGCAGCGCGGCTACCACGTCGACCGGCTCGGGGGAGGCGGTGAAGGTGACCGAGACGCCGTCGGTATGCGCCGCTACCAGCTCGGCCGGCGTTCCGGCGGCCACGATGGTGCCGTGGTCGACGACCACGAGCCGGTCGCACAGCCGCATCGCCTCGTCCATGAAGTGCGTGACCAGGACGACGGTGGTGCCGCCGGTGCGGATCTGCTCGACGAGGTCCCAGGTGGCCCGTCGCGCCGCCGGGTCCAGCCCGGTCGTCATCTCGTCGAGGAACACCACGCGAGGGTCGTTGACGAGCGCGAGGGCGACGAGCAGTCGCTGCCGCTGCCCGCCCGAGAGGCTGCCGAACGAGGCCTTGGCCTTCTCGGCCAGCCCCCACTGCTCCATGACCTTCCGCCAGGGGGGACCCTCGGGGTGGAAGGAGGAGAAGAGGGCCAACGCCTCGGCCACCCTCATCCGGTGAGGCAGGGAGGACTCCTGCAGCTGCGAGCCGATGCGGGTGCGCAGCGCGCGTGCCTGGGTATGCGGGTCGAGGCCGAGCACCGTCACTCGGCCGGCGTCACGGTGGCGGAGCCCCTGCACACACTCCACGGTCGTGGTCTTCCCCGCGCCGTTGGGACCGAGCAGGCCGAAGATCTCCCCGTCGCGGACCTCGAAGGAGACGTCGGCGACGGCGTGGAGGTCCCCGTAGCTCTTCGCCAGGCCCTCCACGGTGATAACGGGAGCCATGTCAGCGCACTGCCTGGCTGGCCTCGCGGTACGAGGCGATGGTGACGCGCAGCAGCGCAGTGGCCCAGACATCGGCGCGGGGGCCGACGTGGTCTGACGCCCGACCACCCGCGACAAGGATCCGTCGTGTCACTGGCGCCTCCTCGTCGTGGACGCTTCCCGTCGAAGCGCGCCCGACGTTCCCAGACTAGGCGAGCGACGCGGCCTGGACTCCCGGCTGACCGCGCTGACCGCCGACGCCTACAACGACCTGGCCGACGCCGCCGGGCTGACCGTCCTGCGCTACGACACCGACGTCGACCTCATCTCCGCGATGACCGGTCAGGCCTGCGAGTCAGCCCGCACATCAGCAGGGCCGAATCACCGTGCAGGCGCTGATCCACGCACGTGCCAGGGCCGGCCGTCCTGAGTCGTGCGGGGTGTCGCGATGATGATCGTGCTGGTCGCCGCGTGACCGGGAGTGAGCGGGTGCAGATGAGCTCGGCCAGCCGATGGCGCGAGCGGGTGCCGGGGACAGCATCGATGCTGCTGGCGATGGTTGCCGGGGTCGGGCCGGTGCGTGACACCCAGGGCGAACTGGGAGCGGTGCTCTTCCTGGTCGGGGCCGGGCTCGGCATGGTGACCGTGGGCTTCATCCCCTGCGACCCCAGACCCGCGACGGCCGCTTCGGCACCCGCTGGCAGGCTCTGTCGCTGCTGGTCGAGATCCTCACCCTCGCCTCCGGGCCGGTCATCCAAGCCGGCGTTCTCACCGACGCCAACGGGCTGCTCCAACGCGCCGGCATGTGGCCGGCCCTGCTGTGGATGACTGCGGTGTCTCTGCAGCTGCTCACCTTCTGCCGACACGCGCCCACAGCTGCAAGCGACAGCGTCTGACCCGAACCACCGCGGCCCTCAGCCCATCCGTGCGGGCTTCCGCGACACCGTGGTTCGCGACCGTCGCGCAGCGCGGCGAGTGACTCGGTCCAGGTCGACGACGACCCGGTACCCGTGGGTCCCGCGCAGCCTGCGGCTCGGCACGCAGAGGCGGCCACGGTTCGCCTGCCGTCGCCGCCCGGCGCACGCCGGACCCGGGTCAGCGCCTGCCGGTGGTCCGGCGTCGCAGGCCCAACTGCTTCCTCAGCCGAGAGAGCCGGCCGTGGTGACGAGCGCGCGCAGGAAGGGCTTGGGTGGCAGGGCGCGGACCACGTCGAGCACATCCCGAGGGCCGGCGTCACCGTCAAGGAACCGCAGGATCGCCTCGACGGGGGCGCCGGAGAACAGCGACAGGAACGCCGGCTCCAGGTCGGCCCGTTCCCGGGCGAGCGCCTTCAGCCAGATCCGGTCCAAGGCGCGCTGCCACCGCGGGTCGGGCGGGACTGCGAAGGGGTGCCCGTAGAGATCCAAGGAGCGTCGGATGGCCGCCGTGTCGGCGAGAATCCGGGTCACGGCGTACCCCGTCGAGGGACGCACCCGGCCGCCGCGCGCCCCGATCGCCAGCACGCGGTGACCACGCCGACGCGGCGGTGCCGGCACCACGAGGGGTGTCACGCCTCGTTCTTCGGCCTCCACATGCCATCCCGCGTCGCCGACGACGCGGGGGATCGCCGGGCCCGGGTCCGGCAGCGCCGTCCCTACGCCCATCCGCACCGCCATGACCATCGCCGACCGGGGCGAGATCGGCAGGACGTAGGTGAAACCCAGGTCCGGCCCGTCGTCGGCGGAGAAGTCCAGCAGCGTGGCCGCGGTGGTGTGTACCGAGTCCCGCTCGGTGCGCACCCAGGCACCCCGGAATGCCTGGGTCAGAGCGACCCCGCCGCGGTGCCGGGGCGGAGACGGCGAGGGCGGCCGGCCGTCGTAGGCCCAGCGGACGCTGACCCAGCGTCCGTCCAGGTCGATGCCGGCCGCCTCGCGTCCGTCACTGACGGCACGGACCACAGCCGGCACCACCGTCACTCGGGGGTCGGTCGCGATCCGGGTGAGGAGGTCGGCGCGGGCCCGGCCCCAGTCGATGGCCCGGTACTGCCAGCCGTCGAGCTGCACGACCCGTGCTCGCCCGTCGTGCCCCACGACGACCAGGGAGTCCCAGGTACCGATGGTCCATCGGTCCAGTGGCCCAGGCCCTGACGCCCAGAACGCGAAGGTCACTGGTCCGTCGTCCACCGGTCGGGGGTCGGCGACGAGGACGCGCGGCCGGTCCCGCCCGGGGGCGCCGTCCAGCAGCGCGCGGGTCAGCATCACCCCTGACAACCCCGCGCCCAGCACGGCGTGGTCGAAGTCGGGCACGTCGGGCAGTCTCCTGCCGAGCCCACGCACCGTCCACGACGGGGACGTGAACACTCCCGGCTGCGACGCGAACGCGTCCTGCGCTAGCAGCGCGGACAGGTCAGGTAGGTCACTCTGACCAGGAGGTGATGCGCCGCAGCAGGGACCGGCTCTTGCGGCGCACGCGCCGCATGCGTCGCAACACCCCGTCCAGGGTCTCCACCGCCTCGAGGATGTGGGGTCCCTTGTTCAGCATGACGCACTCGGCGCGTTCACCCTCGGCGGCATCGATCATCTCGGCGCGGGAGGGCAGTCCTCGCTTGGCCAGGGACTCCAGCACCTGGGTGGCCCAGATCACGGGGACATGGGCCGCTTCGCACAGCGAGAGGATCTGGAAGGGGACCTCCGACATCCGCTCCCACCCGATCTCGGTCATGAGGTCCCCGCGGGCGATCATGACGCCGACACGAGGCCAAGCCATGGCGTCGAGCAGGATCGCCGGAAGGTCGGAGAAGCCGCGCTTGGTCTCGATCTTGAGCACGAGGCCGATATCGCGTCCGCCGTGGGCGGCGAGCACGTCGCGCATGTGGGCCACGTCGGCGGGGCCGCGGACGAACGACAGGCCCACGATGTCAGCGTGGCGCACCACCGACGGCAGCGCGGCGACGTCGGCGGCTGTCAGGGCCTGCACGGGCAGGTCGGTGTCGGGCAGGTTGATGCCCTTCTCGGCGCCGAGGTTCTTGCCGCCGGGAGGGGTGCGGGTGACCCGAACGACCAGCTCGTCGGCGTCAGCGGCCTCGACCACCCCTTCGAGCTCCCCGTCGTCGAACAGGATGCGGTGCCCCGGCTGCACGGAGCCGAAGACCTCCGGCAGCGTGCAGCCGATCCGGGCCGGCACCGCCATCGGGTCGGCGGGGGTCAGGTCCCGGGTGAGCACGAGTGGGTCGCCGGCGGCCACCCGCAGGCGCTGCTCCACGGGTGGGAGGTCGCCCACAGTGGTGCGGTCGTCGCCGACGGCCAGCTCCATCCCGGGGACGAGGTACGACGTGCGGCGGCACGCCGCGAGTACTCCCCGCTCGAAGGCCTCGACCACCTCGTAGGCCCGGGCCCGGTCCCGCGTGTCGGTGAAGGTCACGAGGTCACCCGGTTCGCGGCGGCCCACCCAGTCCGCTTCGACGGGCACAGCGACCGCGCCCTCGGGGACCGCGGCCGCGGGGTCCCCGGTCAGCCACATCCGGCCGGGCTCCACCGGCCGCCCCAGCCGGTCCCGGGTGGGACGTACCCGAACCACGGCCGGGCCAGGCTCGATCGGACCGGTCCGGAGCTTGGGGCCGCCGAGGTCCATGTAGACCCGCACCGGACGGCCGAGGTCGACCGAGGCGTCCCTGACGTTGGCCGCCATGGCCGCCCATGCGTCGGGGTCGTCGTGGGCGCAGTTGATGCGGGCCACGTCCATCCCTCGTTCGACCATGGCCCGCACCAGCTCGGGCTCGGTGGCAGCCTCGCTGGGGAGTGTGACCATGATCCGCGTGGTGCGGCCCTCCGGCAGGGGCCCCAGCAGCGCCTCGGCGTTGGCGTACAGCAGGTCGTCGCCCTGGTCGATGGCGTCGTCGACCGCCTGCAGGTCCCAGGGGCCTGGGTCGCCGCCGAGCGCTCGCAGCGCCGCCCGTGCCGCGTACAGCTTGGCCCGCACGTTCGCCTCTGTCGTGGCCAGGGAGGACACGCCGATGTCCATGAGGTCGCCCTGCAGCTCCCGCAGGTCGTGCCGACGCAGCTCGGCGTAGTGGACGAGGTTGATCGCACCAGTGCGATTACCCGGGTGGCACGCCTCGATCCGGTCCGAGGCGTCGCGCTCGGCTTCCTCGATGTCGACCAGGACCTGCTCGACCTGGGCGGCCAGTGCGGTGACATCCTGCATGAGCACGAGGCTAGATGGTGCCGACTCGGCACACGGGACGTTCGCGACGAACGCCCGCCCACCGACCACTCGAGGACCGTTGCCGACCGGGACGCCGGTGCCGGCCTTAGCTTCCCGGACTCAAGCCGGCCGCGCGGAGAACCTGTCTCACCCCCGCAGCCGGGAGCCGCTGAGGTCAGACCGGTCCGTGGGCGCGACGGCAGCGGCAGCCTCGGCCAGCAGCGCCGGCAGGAGGTCCACACTGCGCTTGAGAGCCCAGGGAAGGCCGTTGCGGGCGAGCCAGCCCGCCTGGGCAAGCCTGGTCGGCGGGGCGGTGGAGAGCGGGGCGACCGGGCGTGCCCGGGAGTAGCCGTGTGGTTCCAGCGCTCGCAGGGCGGCCGATGCGGCCCAGCGATGACCGCCGGGTCCGGGGTGGAGGCGATCCACGTGCCACCGTTGTGCTGCCGAGTCGGCGGCGGTGGGCAGGGAGACGCAGCTGGCTCCGGCAGCCGAGGCCGCGCGGATCACCTCCGCGCCGACGAGGGACAGCCGCTCGTGCAGCGGGCGATGCAGGCGGGCGGGCAGGAACGTGACGTGGTCCAGTGTCGGTGGTCGAAGCAGCACCACCGTCGCCCCGTCGCCGGCAAGCACGTCGACCACCTCGTGGATGCAGCGAGCCACGTCCGCCACGTCGAGGTCGCCCCGAAGGGCATCGTTGCCGGCCGCGGAGAGGAGCACGACGTCGGGGCGGTAGGCACGCGCTGCGCCCAGCTGCTCGTCGCGCACGGTGCGGGCCCGCGCACCCAGCCGGGCCAGGTTGCGGAAGGTGGCTGCGTGCAGTGCTTCGGCGACGTGCGCCGCCCACCCCGGCAGGCGACCGGGGGCGACGAGGTCACCGACGCCCACCGTGATGCTGTCCCCGAGCCCGACCACCCGGGGCCCCGACGACGGTGGCCGTGCTGGCGAGGCGGTGGGTGAAGGTCGTGCGAACGAGGCGCGCACGAGCGCGGCGGTGCGGGTGGCCGGCAGCGGCATCGGCGCTGGGGTGGGGACCGAGGTGCACGCGCTGACGTCCGCGTGCACGGCGAGCATCCGGTCGACGGTCGCCGACCAGGGGAAGCTCAGCGCCCGTTCGCGCGCGGCGTGACGCCGCAGCCGAGGGTGACGGCTCAGCACGTCGATGACTGCTCGGGCCAGGGCGGCGCCGTTCGGCTCGGCGAACGCACCCGCCGTCGAACCGACCACCTCGGGCAGGGCGCTGCCGCGTGTTGCGACCACCGGTGTGCCGCTGGCCAGTGCTTCGAGGGCAGCCAGGCCGAAGGTCTCCAGTGGTCCGGGCGCAAGGACGACGTCGGCCGTGGCGAGCAGACGTGCGAGCGCGGAGCGGTCGGCGACGAAGCCTTGCCAGCAGACGGGTAGGTGGGAGAAGCGGGAGGCCAGCACCTCCTGGCGCGGACCCGAGCCGGCCACCACAAGCCGACACCGGTGTCCGGCGGCAGTCAGGGCCTGCAGCGCCTCGAGCGCGAGCTCGGGTCGCTTCTCCGGCGACAGCCGGGAGCACAGGACGAGCAGCACCTCGTCCGGCTCAGCGAGGTCGGCCCGCAGTCGGTCGTCGGCGTGCAGGGGGTGGAAGGCGTCGAGGTCGACCCCCAGCGGGACCCGCACGGTGGGCACCCCGATGCGGTCGAACTCCTCTGCCGCGAACGCCGTGGTGCACACCACCTGGTCGAACAGCGACGCGGTTCGCCGGTTGTGGACGTCGGCGACACGCGCCGCGACCGCGGCGCCGGCGCGTCCTCGTAGCACTGTCGCGCCGAGAACTCCGTCCAGTCGTTCGTGCGCCCACACGACGCTGGGGACGCCGCGCTCGCGTGCCCAGGTGCCGAGGTCGCGCAGCGTTGCCCGGTCGGACACCTCGAGACGGTCCGGGGCGAGGTCCTCGAGCAGGTGTCGGACGAGGTCCAGGTCGACGATGACGCGGTACCCGTGGGTCCCGGGAAGCCTGCGGCTGGGCACGCTGATCCGTCTCCCCCAGCTGGTCACCTCCATCACCAGCGCCTCCCCCGGGACGATCACGACGGCCTCGTGGCCGGCCAGGGCGTAGCCGCCGGCGAGCGCGTGCAGCGTCGTGCGGACTCCTCCACTGCGGGGTCCGTAGAAGTTCGCAGCCTGGACGATGCGCACGTCACCGCCTCCGTCCGAGGTCGCGGTGACGGTCTCGCACGCGTTCGAGGTGCCGCAGGAGATCGTCGCCCAGGCGCTCCCACGAGCGACCGACGACGGAGGCCCGCGCCGCCGCGGCGAGCTGGTCCCGGTGCCCGACGTGGGTGGCGAGCATCGCGACGTGGGCGCGTAGCGCCGCCAGGTCACCGGGCCGGTAGAGGTACCCGGTGCGCCCCGGCTGCACGAGGTCGAGGAGGCCGCCTGCCGCCACCGCCACGACGGGCACCCCGCACGCCAGTGCCTCCTGCGCCGACTGGCAGAACGTCTCGTGCTCGCCGGGGTGGACCATGACGTCGAGGCTGGCGACCGCACGCCCCAGCGCCGGTCCGTCGAGGAAGCCGAGGAACACCGAGCCCGGCAGCGCACGCTCGAGCCGGGCCCGCTCCGGTCCGGCACCGATGAGCACCAGCCTCACCCCGGCCAGGCCGGCCAGCACCGAAAGGTCGCCGAGCTGCTTCTCCGGGGCGAGCCGGCCGACGTACCCGACCAGCATCTCGCCGTTCGGCGCCAGCGACTGGCGCCACTGGTCGTCGCGATGGCGGGGGTGGAACCGGTCCGCGTCCACACCCCGCTGCCACAGGGCCAGGCGGGGAACACCGTGCGCCTGCAAGGCTCGCAGCGCGGGCCCGGAGGGGGCCAGCGTGAGCGCGGCCCGCCGGTGGATGGCACTCACGCGCTGCCATACGACGGCCCGCGCTGCCCCGCCGTGGTACCGCTGGGCGAAGCCCGCCATGTCGGTCTGGTAGTTGGCCACCGTGGGGATGCCGCGCGACTCTGCCGCGCGCGCCGCGGCGAGTCCCAGCACGAACGGCGAGGCGAGATACACCACGTCGGGCTTCTCTGCGTCGAGGAGGGCGCCCACCCGTCGGCGCCCGGCCACAGCCACCCGCACCTGCGCGTACCCGGGCAGTGGGACGGAGGGCACGACGTGCACGGCAGCGTCGGCGTAGGAGGGCGGGGTGAGGCCACCGGCACCGGCCGTGGGAGTCAGCAGGGACGCGTGATGCCCCCGTCGTTGCAGGTGCTCGAGCACCCGGCACACCGAGTTCGACACGCCGTTCACGTGCGGGAGGAAGGACTCCGAGACGAGGGTGACCTTCACGTTCCCTCATGAACAAGCACCGACCCGTCCACGTGCTGGCGTGGGCGTGCAGGTCGTGGGAACGTCGCGTGAACGCTGAGGTCGGCCTGGTGCGGGCACGCCGTCGCCGGGGGTGCGTTACGTTCCGGCCCGTGACGACAGCCCGGTGGGGCGACGGCCTACCGCGGGTCCCGGTCTCGGTCGGGGCCCTGGTCTGGGACCGTCGAGGCCGCCTGCTCGTCCTCGACCCGACTTACAAGGCCGGCTGGACGCTTCCGGGCGGGCAGGTCGAGGACGACGGGGAGACCCCGTGGGAGGCCTGCCTGCGGGAGACGCGCGAGGAGTGCGCGCTGCGGCTGAGCAGCGGACGGCTGGTCTGCGTGGACTTCCTGCGGCCACGGCCGGGCCGGCCCGGCGGACTGCGGCTGCTCTTCGACTGCGGGCAGGTCGAGGACGAAGCCCTCGCTGGGATCGTCCTGCAGCCCGAGGAGATCGCCGAGTCCCGGCTCGTGCCGGTCCAGGAAGCCCTGCGCCTGCTCAGCGGCCCCGTGCGCCGACGAGTCGCCGCCGCCACCAAGCCCGGGTCCAAGCGCGTGCGCTACCTCGAGGACGGCCGCCCGGTCCGCTGACCGGGGCTGACCCGCGGTGGCCCGCCCAGGCCGCCCGCTGTGAGCTCAGGCGAGCTCGCGACCTGCGCCTAGAGCTTGGTGAGCTTGCTGTACGGGCTGCGGACGCGGACGTGCTCCGGACCGAACTGCACGATGACCGCGTCATCCTCCTCGCCCACCACCCGACCCAGACCGTGCGCGTCGTGGGTGACCCGGTCGCCCACGGCGTACTGCTCGACCACCGGCTCGGGTCGGCCGTAGAAGGGACTGCTCGGGGGGAACGGTCGGGGGGCAGCGGGTCGCCTCGTCATCACCGTCGAGTATGCACCCACCCGGTAGCGGCCGCAGCAACCACCGCACCGCGCCTCGGGCCACAGTCGCGACCCGATTCTCGCCGCGGGGTGGACGCGGCGGGCTTCTGGGGGTTACTGTTGCGTAGGTTACGGTTCCGTAACTTCGAGCGCGGCCTTCTTCGGCCAGTCACGCCGAGGGCGACTTCGTCCGGTTCCTCGGCGAGAGAGGCCGCCCATGGGCGCCATGCCGCACCCTCCCCAGCGTCCGCAGATCATCCAAGGCGGGATGGGGGTCGCCGTATCCGGCTGGCCCTTGGCGCGCGCAGTCTCACGGGCCGGGCACCTCGGGGTGGTGTCAGGCACGGCACTGGACGTGGTGCTGGCCAGACGGCTGCAGGACGGCGACGAGGGCGGCCACGCCCGGCGGGCGTTGAGCGCCTTCCCGGTGCCGGCCGTCGCGCAGCGCATCCTGGACCAGTACTTCCTCCCCGAGGGCCGCCGCCCGGGTCAGCCGTACCGCACGGTGCCGATGTTCACGATGCGACCGTCGCAGGCCATGCAGGAACTCGTCGTTGCCGCCAACTTCTGCGAGGTCTACCTGGCCAAGCACGGCCACTCCGGCAGGGTCGGCATCAACTACCTGCGCAAGATCGAGCTCCCCATCCCGTTCGCCCTGCTGGGTGCCATGCTCGCCGGCGTCGACGCGGTCCTCATGGGCGCCGGGAGCCCGGCCCAGATCCCGCAGGTGCTGCGGCGGCTGGCTCGGCGGGACGGCGTGGCGATGGCGGTGCGCGTGCAGGGCACGACTTCCTCGGACGGCACGTTCGCCGTGCGCTGCAGCCCCCGGGCCCTGCTGGGCGACGGGCCTGCGCTGCGCCAGCCTGAACTGCTGGCCATCGTCTCCTCGAACGACCTAGCCACGGGACTGGCGGACGACCCCGAGACACGGCCGGCCGGCTTCGTCGTCGAGGCTCCCGTCGCCGGCGGGCACAACGCTCCTCCTCGTGGGCCCCGACGCACGACGACCGACGGAGAGCCGGTCTACGACGAGCGGGACACGGTGGACCTGGGGCTGCTGCGTGCGCTGGGCCTGCCGTTCTGGCTTGCCGGCGGTTACGGCAGCCCCGAGGGCCTGCGGACGGCCCTGGCAGAAGGTGCTAGCGGTGTGCAGGTCGGGACCGCCTTCGCGTTCAGCGCGGAGTCAGGGCTCTCCGACCGGCTCAAACGGTCCGTGCTGGACGGGCTGGCCAGCGGTCGTGACATCGTCGTCCACACCGACTGGCGGGTGTCCCCCACCGGCTTCCCCTTCAAGGTCGTCGAGCTGGACGGCACCCTCTCCGACCCCGACGTCGCCGAGCACCGGCCCGCGGTCTGCGACCTGGGGGCGCTGCGCACGCCGTACAAGAAGGCCGACGGCTCGATCGGCTACCGTTGCCCGGCCGAACCGACGACCAGCTACGTCAGGCACAAGGGCGGCCGGACGGCCAACACCGAGGGCCGTGCGTGCCTGTGCAACGCACTCATGGCCTCAGCCGGCCTGCCCCAGCAGCGTCCGCACGACTACGAGGAACCGCCGATCGTCACTGCCGGCAACGACTTCTCCGCCGTTGCCGCCCTCGTCCGCGCGCGTCCCGGGCAGCTGCCGTACCCCGCCCAGGCGGTGATCGACTACCTCACCAACGGGCTGCTCTGACCCGTGCTGGTGTCCTTCTCCGCTCGCTCACGGCCGGGCGCTGTCACCGGCCAGGACGGCGCGCAGCGCGTCCAGCTGGTCGCAGCGCACGGCATACCAGACGTTGCTGCCGCGACGTGCGGCGCTGACGAGTCCGGCCTCGCGCAGCACCCTCAGGTGGTGGGACACGGTGGGCTGGGAGCGGCCGACGGGGTCGACGAGGTCGCAGGCACAGACCCGCCCGCCCTCGGCCGTGAGCAGCAGGCTCAGCAGCCGCAGCCGCACCGGGTCGCCGAGGGCACGGAAGGCCGCGGCCAGCCGCTCGGACTCCTGGTCGTCGGGGACCTGGGTCGTGAGCGGCTGGCAGCAGGACCCGAGGTCCGAGAGGAGCGGTCCGAGGTCGACGCGGGGAGCCACGAACCGATCCTACCCGAACATAGATGACTGTCGATATTGACACCTGTCGATTCCGAGCCCAGGATGGACGCAGTGACAGCGAGGAGGATGCCGTGACCAGTACTGACGGGCAGACCGGGCAGGACGTGCGCGCCGCCGTGCGGGAGAAGTACGCCGCCGCGGCGGCCGGCGTGGCAGGCTCGTCCTGCTGCGCCCCGGTGGACATCGAGCCCGGGCTGGGCGCGGTGCTCTACGCCGACTCGGACCGGCAGGCCCTGCCCGAGGGCGCGGTCGCGGCCAGCCTGGGCTGCGGCAACCCGACCGTGGTCGCCGACCTGCACCCCGGGGAGCGCGTGCTCGACCTCGGGTCCGGCGGGGGGATCGACGTGCTGCTGTCCGCGCGACGGGTCGGGCCCGATGGGTTCGTCTACGGGCTGGACATGACCCAGGAGATGCTCGACCTCGCCCGCCGCAACGCTGCCCAGTCCGGCGCCACGAACGTGGAATTCCTGCTCGGCCAGATCGAGGACGTGCCGCTGCCGGACGCCTCGGTCGATGTGGTGATCTCCAACTGCGTGGTGAACCTCAGCCCGGACAAGGCGCGCGTGCTGGCCGAGGCCTACCGGGTCCTGGTCCCCGGCGGACGGCTGGGGATCTCCGACATCGTCGCCGACGACGCGCTGGGGCCTGCGCAGCGCGCCGAGCGCGGCTCCTGGGTGGGGTGCATCGCCGGCGCGCTCGCCATCGGGGAGTTCGACACGCTGCTGCGGGCGGCCGGCTTCGTCGACGTGCAGATCACCCCCACGCACGAGGTCGTGCCCGGCATGCACGCCGCGATCGTCCGCGGCCGCAGGCCGACCCGGACCTGAACCGGCGCTGGCTACCGTCCGGGGGGTGGGCCTACCCGCCGGCGTGACCCTGCGCAGCGCGCACGGCCGGGGTGTGCTGCTCGCGCTCGTCACGGCCTCGGGAACGGCGTTCCTCGACTCCAGCGTGGTCACCGTGGCACTGCCGGCCATGGCCCGTCAGCTCGGCGGGGGGCTGACCACGATGCAGTGGGTGGTCGATGCCTACCTGCTCACCCTGGGGTCGTTCCTGCTACTCGGGGGCAGCCTCGGTGACCTGCTGGGACGCCGTCGGGTGTTCCTCGTCGGGCTGGTCGCGTTCGGGGCCGCTTCGGTGCTGTGCGCGGTCGCGCCGTCGGCCTCGACGCTCGTCGCGGCCCGCGCCGTGCAGGGGGTGGCCGCAGCCCTGCTGGTGCCGGGCAGCCTGGCGATCATCGCCGCGGTCTTCGACCCCCGCGAACGGACCCGGGCGATCGGGCTGTGGGGTGGGCTCTCCGGGCTGTTCACCATGCTCGGTCCGTTCGTCGGCGGGCTGCTCGTGGACGCCGGCCCCGCCGGATGGCGCTGGGTGTTCCTGCTCAACCTGCCGATCCTGGTGGTCTCCTACGTCGCCACGGTCCGGTACGTCCCCGCGCTGCCGGGCAGCCGCGCCCCGGGGTCCGTGCTGGACCAGCTGGACGTCGTCGGCGGAGTGCTCGCCGTCGTGGGGCTGGGGCTGCTCGCCGCCGGGCTGATCGAGACGCCGCGCATCGGGGTGGCCGCGGGGGCGGCCGTCGCGTCCGCCGGCGGCCTGGTGCTAGTGGCCTTCTGGTGGTGGGAGCGACGCTGCGAGCGACGGGCCGCAGCCGGTGCCCGCCGGGCACCGATGATGCCGCCCTCGCTGTTCGCCGTCGCCACGTTCACCGTCGCGAACCTCGTCACGCTGCTCGTCTACGGCCCCATCGGCGGCATGACGCTGATCCTCACCCTCCAGCTCATCCTCGGCCTGGGCTGGTCCGCGCTGGCCGCCGGCGCCGCCGGGGTACCGATCACCATCACGCTCGCGCTGCTCTCCGGGCGCGTCGGCTCGCTCGTGCCGCGGTTCGGCGCGCGTCCGTTCCTCGTCACGGGGCCGGTGCTCATGACCGTGGGCCAGGTGCTGCTGGCCGGCGTCTCCCCCGGCGACAGCTACCTGACCGGGGTGCTCCCCGGCATCCTCACCTTCGCCCTGGGGCTGGTGATGGTGGTGGCACCGGTCACGTCCACCGCGCTCGGCGACGTGCCACTGGACCGGGTGGGTACCGCCTCCGGGGTCAACAACACCACCGCGCGGGTCGCCCAGCTCGTCGCCGTGGCGGCGCTGCCGGTCGCGGCGGGCCTGTCCTCGGGGTCGCCGGAGGGCGGGTCGACAGCCGCGTTCGAGGCCGGCTACGCCCGGGCGATGCTGATCTCAGCCGGTGTCTGCCTGCTGGGCGCTCTGGTCGCCCTCGCCCTGCCCCGCCCGACGGGACGCAGCGTCAGCCGGTGAGGCCGTCAGTCCGCCAGGCTCAGGGCTCCGGTCGGGCAGGCAGCCACCGCCTCCTGGACCAGTGCCCGCTGCCCCTCGTCCGGGCTGGGGTCGAGCAGCGTCAGCACGCCGTCCGCACCGACCGCGAACAGCGTCGGCGCGACCGCTTCGCAGCTGCCGAGCGAGGCACAGCGCGCCTCGTCGTGCCGGATGCGCATCAGCGGCCTTCGGGGGTGAAGCGGACGGTCATCGCGTTGACCCCGTGGAAGAAGGTGCCGCTGCTGTAGGTCGGCTCCCCCACCACACCGATGTCGGGCAGGCGGGTGAGCAGCTCGGTGAAGGTCGCGGCGAGCTGGCGGCGGGCGAGCTGGTTGCCCAGGCAGTGGTGGATGCCGCCGCCCCCGAACGACACGTGCGGGTTGGGCGAGCGGGAAAGGTCGAGGCGCTCGGGGTGGCTGAACACCTCGGTGTCCCAGTTGGCCGACGCGTAGAACATCACGACCTTGTCGCCGGCGGTGACCTGCTGCCCGCCGAGCTCGCAGTCATGGGCCGCCGTCCGGCGGAAGGTCATGATGGGCGTGGCCCAGCGCACGACCTCCTCGACGGCGCTGGGCATCCGGGCCGGCAGGTCGCCGGTGAGCCAGTCCCGCTGGTCGGGGAAGTCGGTGAGCGCCTTCATGCCGTGGCTGGTGCTCTGCCGGGTGGTGTCGGTGCCGGCGATCATGAGCAGGTTGAAGAAGGACGCGATCTCCGCGTCGGTGAGCCGCTCTCCGTCGACCTCGGCCTGCACCAGCGCGGTGAGCAGGTCGTCCTGGGGGTCGGCCCGGCGCTGGGCCGTGAGCTCCATGGCGATGCCCAGCATCGTCACCGTGGCCTGGAGCAGCCGTGGCAGCGGCTCCTGCCCGTGCATCACCTCGGCGTCACGCCAGCCCCCGACGAGTTCGGCCTCGTGCAGGATCGTGAGCCGGTGCTCTTCGGGGACGCCGACCATGTCGCAGACGTTGTGCAGCGGCACCAGCGCGGCCACCTCGGCGACGAAGTCCGCCTCGCCCTTCTCGGCGATGCCGTCCACGACCCGGCGGGCGTTGGCCACGATCCGGTCGTTGATGCGTGCTACCTGCCGTGGCGTGAAGGCCGAGGCCAGCAGGCGCCGGATCTTCGTGTGCCGAGGGGGGTCGAGCGCGATGAATCCCTGGCCGGCGTCCAGGAGCTCCTTGGGCATCGAGTCGAACACGATGCCCTCCCCCGACAGGAAGTCCTCGTGCCGCTTGGTCACCTCGACCAGGTCGGCGTGCCGCACGACCGCCCAGAACCCCCGGTCGTCCGGGTCGTCGAACAGCGTGCTCTCGACCGGCGGGTGCCAGGACACCGGACGATGACGGCGCAGCTCGGCGAACACGTGCTCGCGGTCGGCGGCCGTCCCAGACCAGAAGGACTGCGACGACAGGTCGGCCGGGTCGTACGGGCGGTCAAGGCGGGACGGTGCGGCAGTCACGGGAGCCTCCGGAGGTGGTGGCACCCAGCCTCTGACAAGCAGAACGACACTGTCAAGACTTGCCGACAGACGGTTCCGATCTGTCAAGCAGCGGGGCAGAATGCCGCCGTGACCACCGTCCCCGACATCCGGGCGGACCTTCGTGCGAGCGGCCGGCGCAGGATCCGCGAGGCGATGCTGGACGCGGCCCACGACCTGGCCGTCGCCCAGGGCTGGAGCAAGGTCCGGATGGGCGCCGTCGCGGTCGAGGTCGGCGTGAGCCGGCAGACGCTGCACGCCGAGTTCGGCACCAAGGAGGCCCTCGGCCAGGCACTGGTGCTGCGGGAGACCGACGAGTACCTCGCCGGCGTCGGCGAGGCCCTCGCCCGGCACCCGGGGCAGCTGGACGCGGCGATCGAGGCAGCCGTCACCTACACGCTGGCGGCGACCGCCCGTAGCCCCCTGCTTCAGGCCATCGTGACCAGCGCTGCGGCCGGCGACGAGTCGCTGCTCCCGCTGCTCACCAGCCGTGGCAGCGCCGTGCTGACCCGGGCGTCGCAGGTGCTGCGCGGCTGGGTGCTCGCCGACGACGCGGCCCGCGACCCGGCGATGGTGGATGACCTGGTCGACGACCTGGTGCGGCTGGTAGTCAGCCACGCCGTCCTGCCGCAGGCGCCGCCTGAGGTCGTGGGACGCCGGCTGGCTCGGCTCGCCCGGCTGGTCTCCGACTGACGACGTCGCGGGGGATGCCCGGCCGGCAGCTTGTGTCGGAGCCGGGTGCGATGATTCGAACATGAGTTCTACCGCGGGGGTCGGCCTGCTGGGTCTGGTCGCCCGGCTGCACCAGACCCTGGACGCCCTGCTCTGCCTCGACCTGACGCAGCAGCCCCAGGCCGACCTGCCTGAGGCGGTGACGGGGCTGGTGAGCGCCGCCCACCGGCTGCACGCGGCCCAGCTGATCTGCGTGGGGGCGCTGGACGCCACCGGGCTGCCGCAGGCGAGCCGGCACGGGTCCACCGCCCGGTGGTTGCAGGACCGGGCCCGGGTGAGTCCCACGGCGGCGTCGGGTCTCCTCCGCTCGGCTCGCGCGCTGCGCGACCACCTCCCCGCCACCCGGGACGCGCTGGCCGCCGGGCAGGTGTCGGCGCAGCACGTGCAGGCCATCACCCACGTGGTCCGGACCGTCGGGGTGGAGCACGCGGTGGCGGCCGAGCCGATCCTGCTCGAGCTCGCCCGCGGCGGCGAGCCGGCGGTGGTGCGCCGGGCCGCCGCGCACCTGCACGCCGTGCTCGACCCCGCGGGCGCGCAGGCGGCCCTCGACCGGGTGTACGACCAGCGCGGGGTGACCCTGTCGGTGGTGGGCACCCGCGCCTACCTCGACGGGGTCCTCGACGTGGAGGCGGCCGAGACGCTCCAGGCCGCGCTGATGCCCCTGATGAGCCCCTCCCCCGGCGACGACCGGTCCGCGCCGCAGCGGCGGGCCGATGCCCTGGTGGACCTGGCCCGACGTGCGCTGGACGCGGGCACCCTGCCCACCCTGGGCGGGCAGCGGCCGCACCTGACCGTGGTGGTCGAGGGACGAGCCCTCGCCGAGGGACGTGGTGCCGGCACGCTGCCGTGGACCGGGGTGGCGGTGCCGGTGACCACCCTCGTCCGGTGGGGCTGCGACGCCCACCTGGCCCCGGTCTGGGCCGCCCGCCACCCCGGTCGCGGTCGCTGGCAGCCGCTGGCCGTCGGCCGGGCCAGCCGCACGGTCACCCCCGCCCAGCACCGGGCGCTGCAGGTACGCGACGGCGGGTGCGTCCACCCCGGCTGCTCCCGAACGGCGGCGTTCTGCGACGCCCACCATGTGCACCACTGGGCCGAAGGCGGCAGGACGGACCTGGCCAACCTCGTGCTGCTCTGCCGGCACCACCACCGCACGCTGCACGCCGGCCACTGGCAGCTTCGACCCCCCGACGCCGCGGCCGACCCCATCACCCCCGAGGAGCAGCATCGGGTGCACGACTGGGTCGCTGTCCTCCCCGGCGGACTCACCGCCGACCTCCAGACCGCGACGGACCGATCCCCACCCCTACGGCCGGCGGTCTGAACCGACAGCCGGCGCGAGGACGCCCGGGCTGGGTGCGACGACCGGCGCTGGCGGTGGAGCCGCAGTGGCACGATCGCCGTTGCGCCGCACGCAGCCGCGGTGCAGGAGGAGGGGACGACGTGCCTGAGGTCGATCCTGATCTGCGTTCGGCGTTGCGCCGCGTGCAGCGGATGCCTGGCCCGCCCCTCGAGTGGGCCTGGGCGCGCCGGATCCTGCGGCTCGCGCTGGCCGCGGCACCCACGGGCATGGACGGCACCGGGGTGACGGTCGAGCAGCCGCAGGGGCCTGTCCCGGGCGTGCGCGTGTTCGCACCGTCGGGGCCGCGTGGGGACGGCGCGCTGCTGTGGGTCCACGGCGGCGGATACGTGCTGGGCGCCGCCCGCATGGACGACCGGCTCTGCGCGACCGCCGCCCGAGCCCTGCGCATGGTCGTGGTCTCGGCCGAGTACCGGCTCGCGCCCGAGCACCCGTTCCCCGCCGGCCTGGACGACTGCGCGGCGGCGTGGCAGTGGGTGCAGGATTCGGCCGCGACCCTCGGGGTCGACCCCCGGCGGGTCGCGGTGGGCGGGCAGAGCGCGGGCGGCGGGCTCGCGGCGGCGCTGTGCCAGCGCCTGCACGACGAAGGTGGATCCGTCCCGGCCGCGCAGTGGCTGTTCTGCCCGATGCTGGACGACCGCACCGCGGCCAGACGCGAGCTCGACCTGGTGGGTCACGCGGTGTGGGACAACCGGCGCAACAGGTACGGCTGGACGTCCTACCTCGGTCAGGAGCCGGGCGCAGCGACCGTCCCCCCGCACGCGGTGCCGGCCCGGCGGGACGACCTGTCGGGCCTGCCTCCTGCGTGGATCGGCGTGGGCGACGTCGACCTGTTCCACGACGAGTCCGTCGGCTACGCCGCACGGCTGCGCGCCGCCGGCGTGGGGGTGGAGCTCGTCGTGGTCCCCGGCGCACCGCACGGCATCGTGTCGTGGGCGGCCGACACGCGTCCTGCCCGTGACCTGGTCGAACGGGCTCATGCGTGGCTGGCCGCGGCGCTCTCGGCTCCGTCCTACCCGCCGTGATGGTGACGGCGCCGTCTACGCCGTAGCGGACCTCCAGCCCGGCCGACCGAGAGGAGACACATGCTGGCCGAGATCCAGGTGCTGCCCCAGCCGGCGGGGACACCGCAGGCCCGGTACGCCCACGTGGACGCCGCCATCGCGGTCATCGAGCGCTGCGGCCTGCGCTACGAGGTGCATGCGCTCGGGACCGTCGTCGAGGGGCCGCCCGACCGGCTCTGGCCGCTGCTACGGCAGGTGCACGAGGCCACGCTGGCGGCAGGGGCGAGCGCCACCGCGACCGTCGTGAAGGTGTACCAGACGGCCGGCGGCGACGGGCCGGGCAGTTCCGACCTCGTCGCGCCCTTCCGGCTCCGCGCCGACCAGGGCCGAGATCCATGACCGCCTGACCTGCCGGAGGTCCGTCCTCGATGGCGTAGCCTGGAGACCAGGACCTGTTCGTTCCGGTCCTCAGTGTGTCTCGGCGCCTGCACGGCGCTGTCCTCTCGAAGACGTGTGAGTGGGCCTGAGCCGCGCCCACCTCTCACGTCCGAAGGAACTCCGTGTCCGACTCGTCCATCCACCCGTCCACGACGTCCCAGATCTCCCCGCCGCCCAAAGCGGCTGGCACCCCCCGGTCGAAGGACCCGACCCGGGCTCGGCCGACGTTCGCTGCCCTCGGGGTGCCCGTTCCGATCGCCGCCGCCCTGCGGCGCGAGGGCCGCGTCACGCCGTTCGCCATTCAGACCGCCGCTGTGCCCGACGCCCTGGCCGGACGCGACATCCTCGGCCGGGCGCGTACGGGCAGCGGCAAGACCCTCGCCTTCAGCGTGCCGATGGCCGCACGGCTGTCCTCCTCCGGCTCCCAGCGCCTGCCCGGCAGACCGCGGGGCCTCGTCCTGGTCCCCACCCGCGAGCTGGCCGAGCAGGTGCAGCGCACGCTGCGTCCGCTCGCCGAGGCTGTTGGGCTGCGAACCACCACGATCATCGGTGGGGTCTCGCAGCAGCCGCAGGTGGCGGCACTGCGTCGCGGCGTGGACATCTGCGTGGCCACCCCCGGGCGGCTGGAGGACCTCCTCCGCCAGCAGCACCTGACTCTGGCCGCGGTGGAGATCACGACGATCGACGAGGCCGACCACATGGCCGACCTCGGCTTCCTCCCAGCCGTCCGCCGGCTGCTCGACGCTACTGCGAGGGGCTCCCAGCGGTTGCTGTTCTCGGCCACGCTCGACCGCGACGTCGACGTGCTCGTGCAGCGCTACCTGCACGACCCGGTGCGGCACGCGACCGACGACACCCCCACCGACGCCCTGGCGATGACCCACCGCCTTCTCACCGTCCACGCCCGGGACAAGGCCGAGGTAGTGCACGGCCTGCTGTCCGGTGAGCAGCGCACCCTCGCCTTCACCCGCACCAAGCACGGGGCGCGCGCGCTGGCTCGGCGGCTTGCCGCCGCCGGGGTGCCCAGCGTCGACCTCCACGGCAACCTCTCCCAGGCCGCGCGCACTCGCAACCTCGAGGCCTTCCACCAGGGCCGGGCGCGGGTGCTGGTCGCCACCGACATCGCGGCGCGCGGCATCCACGTGGACGAGGTGGGTCTGGTCGTGCACGTCGACCCACCGGCCGAGCCCAAGGCGTACCTGCACCGGTCCGGGCGCACCGCACGGGCTGGGAACGCCGGCACGGTCGTCACCGTCGCCACTGTCGAGCAGCGCTCCGCGGTGCGCTCACTGCTGCGCACCGCCAAGGTCACCGTGCAGGAGCACCACGTCGGCGACCCCGCACCACCCGAGCCACCGGCCTCTGCGCCGCCTGCACCTCGCCCCGGCACCTCGGGCGGGAGCACCGGTCACGCGGGACGGCACGGGGTGCCGGGGCGGAGACGCCGCCGGCGCCGCAGCCGCTGACCCGACCTGCGCAACCGGAGCCGGCCGGGGGCGTCACAGTGCCAGGATCACGGTATGACCGAGGTCCCCGACGAGGTCCTGGGGGCAGCCCGACGCGGGCTGAAGGGCTCGCGCAGGCACGTCCGCGACACCTTCGACGCGCGGCTGCATCGATGGTGGCCCGACCTGCGCGACGGCCTGGTCGCCGTGTACCCACGCAGCGACGTCGACGCCCTGGCCGCCCGCTTCGTCCGCATCGCCGCCAAGGCCACCGTCCGCCGCAGCCCCGAGCTGCACCGGCTGGACCTCGCCCGTACCTTGCAGCCCGACTGGTTCCAGTCCCCGTCCATGCTCGGCTACGCCGCGTACGCGGAACGGTTCGCGGGCACCCTCCGGGGGGTCCGCGAGCAGGCGCCGTACCTGCGCGAGCTCGGGGTCACCTACCTGCATCTCATGCCGCTGCTGCTGCCGCGCGAGGGCGACAACGACGGCGGCTACGCGATCGCCGACTACCGGTCGGTGCGCCCCGACCTGGGGACCGTCGACGACCTTCGGGCCCTGACCGACGACCTGCGCGGCCAGGGGATCAGCCTTGTGCTCGACCTGGTGCTCAACCACGTGGCGCGCGAGCACCCTTGGGCGGTGGCGGCCCGCGACGGCGACCCGCGCTACCGCGCCTACTTCCACGTCTTCCCCGACCGCGAGATGCCGGACGCGTTCGAGCAGACCCTGACCGAGGTGTTCCCCGACTTCGCCCCCGGCAGCTTCACCTGGGACGACCACCTCGAGGGTTGGGTGTGGACCACCTTCAACTCGTTCCAGTGGGACCTCAACTGGGCCAACCCCGACGTGTTCGCCGAGTACCTGAAGATCGTCCTGTTCCTCGCGAACCTCGGCGTGGACGTGCTGCGCCTGGACGCCATCGCCTTCGTGTGGAAGCGGCTGGGGACGACCTGCCAGAACCAGCCCGAGGTGCATGCGCTCACCCAGGCGTTGCGCGCGCTGGCCCGGATGGCCTGCCCGGCGGTCGCGTTCAAGGCCGAGGCCATCGTCGGCCCCGCCGACCTGGTGCACTACCTGGGTCAAGGCCGCCACCACGGCAAGGTGAGCGACCTGGCCTACCACAACAGCCTGATGGTTCAGACGTGGTCCGCCCTTGCGGCCCAGGACGCGGTGATGGCCGCCCACGCGCTGCGTACCGTGCTCCCCGTCCCCGCCACGACGGCCTGGATCACCTACGTACGCTGCCACGACGACATCGGCTGGGCTGTCGACGACGTCGACGCGGCCGCGGTCGGGCTGGACGGCTTCGCCCACCGGCGGTTCCTGTCCGACTACTACTCCGGCACGTTCCCGGGCTCGTCGGCACGCGGGCTGGTGTTCCAGGAGAACCCCGAGACGGGGGACCGCCGCATCAGCGGCACGGCGGCCAGCCTCGCCGGCATCGAGGCGGCGCGCGAGCAGGACGATCCGGTGGCCCTCGCGACCGCCGTCGACCGCTTCCTGCTGGCCCATGCCCTGGCCATGGGCTGGGGCGGCATCCCGGTGCTGTGGTCGGGGGACGAGCTCGCGCTGCCCAACGACCCGGACTGGGCGCACGAGCCCGGGCACGAGGCCGACAACCGGTGGGCCCACCGGCCCCGCATCGACGAGAAGGTGGCGCGGCGGCGGGACGACCCCGACACGGTCGAGGGGCGGGTCTTCCAGGGGCTGCGCCACCTGGCAGCCGTCCGCTCCGGGCTGGCGCAGCTGCACGCGTCGGTCCCCGCGCAGGTGCTCGACCTGGCCGACCCGGGCGTGCTGCCGGTGCTGCGCGACCACCCCGTCGGCCCGTTGCTCGGCCTGTACAACGTGACCGGGACGGCCCGGCCGTGGCCGGCCTCGCGGTTGTGGGACCTCGGCTTCTCCCGGCCGTTCGACGCGTTGGCCGGGACGGCGCTCGGCGTCGCGCCGGACGGGAACGTCTGGCTGCCGCCCTACGCCGCCGTGTGGGCGGTGGAGCCGACCTAGACCGACCGCGCCGATGCCCGCGCCACTGGTCCGGCGAGCCAGCGGTCCGCCTCCCGGTGGCTGCGCAGCCGCACGACCGGGACGGCGGGGCGGGTGGCCACCAGCTGCTCCACCCGCTCGCGGGTCGACCCATGGGTCCGCCAGGCCCACCGCAGGACGTGGTCCGCGTCGCCCAGGACCCGCCACAGCGCAGGCTCCCGGTTGCCGTGCCAGAGCCGCTCGCTGCGCACCCACCGCGACAGCGTCCGGGTGCTGACCTGTCGCATCACCGTCCGGCGCGGCAGGTCGAGCCACACGACCAGGTCGCAACGTTGCGCCAGCAGCGGCCGGACCGTGTCGTACTGCCACTCGGTGACCCAGCCCGGCTGCGCGCTGAACCTCTGCACGTCGGCGACGAACGTCGGACGGGCAGTCCAGGACGGCCCGTGGAACAGGCCGTCCAGCTCGACGTGGGGCAGGTCGAGCGCCTGTGCCAGGCGGCGCGCGAGCGTCGTCTTGCCGGCACCGGAGGTCCCCGCGACGACCACTCGCCGCGGGCGAGCCGGCAACGGGTCGGCGAACCCGAGCAGCGGCACCGGGCGAGTGTGGCAGGCAGCGGCCCGGCCGCGCCTCAGGGCGAGCCCACGGACACCTCGTACCGGGCGATGTCCAGGCCCGGCACGACCCGGGCCTGGTCCTCCAGCAACGACACCCAGCCGGCCTCGGTGAAGGGCCCGCTGGTCCCGGCCGGGGCCCACCGCGCGACCGCTCCGTCGGGGGTGTGCACGAGCAGCGTGCCGGGCTCGTCCCCGACCGCCTGCAGGCTAAGTCCGAACTGCCGACCGCAGCCGGCGTCGGGCAGGCAGGAGTCCGCGATGCTCCACCCGGGCTGGACCACCCACAGGTAGGCGTTCCCGTCGGTGCCGCAGGTGAGGGCGTATCCCGCCCGCTGGGCGTCGAGCAGCATCACGCCCCCGGTGACCAGGCCGTCGGCCGGTGCCGGGCCGTCGGGCCAGCGCATCGTGGCCGACACCGTCATCGACGGGCTCGGCGGCAGCTGCGTCACGAAGGCGTACATGGGGCCGGGTGGGCCGTGCCGAACCTGCAGCCACCCGTGCACCACCTGCTGCGTCAGGTCGCCGTCGGCGAGCACCGACCCGTCGGGCTCGTCGGAGTAGTCGATCGACACCCACGGCCGCGACGGTGACGGCGCGTCGACCGCAGCGACGGCGAGCAGGAGCCCGAGCCCGGCCAGCGCGAGGAGGCCCAGCAGGGCCAGCAGCAGCCACCCGGACCGGCCACCGGCACGACTCGGTTCGGCAGTGTCGTCCCCCTCGAGCAGGGCCAGACCCACGTCCACGTCCCCGACCGGCTGCGGGCCCCTGCTCACCGCCACCCCCCTGACCAGGCGAGGCCCCCTGCCACTTCCACTCCAGCACCCGTCGGCTGCCGGGCGCCAGAGTCGAACGGCGCAGCGTCAGGGACCCCGGCCCGGGCTCGCCTACGGTGGACCGGTGGCGGCCGACCAGCCCGGGCCGGGCATCCCACCGGGTGCGCGGACCGACGCCTCGACCAGGGTGCCGGTCACGGTGCAGGGACGGCAGCTGACGCTGTCCAACCTCGACAAGCCGCTGTTCGCCGACGGCACGACCAAGGCTGACGTGATCGGCTACTACACGCAGGTCGCCCCGGTGCTGCTGCCGCACCTGCGGCATCGTCCGCTGACCCTGCGGCGTTGGCCGGACGGCACGCAGGGCGACGGCTTCTTCGAGAAGAACGTCGCCCGCACCGCCCCGCCGTGGGTGCATCAGGTGGTGCTGCCGGTTCCCGGCAGCACCACCGGCCGCGAGACGATCCGGTTCGTCACCGTCGACGACCTGCCGAGCCTGGTGTGGGTCGCCAACCTCGCGGGGCTGGAGCTGCACGTGCCGCAGTGGCGGCTGGACGAGGACGACCGGCCACGCCACCCCGACCGGCTCGTGATCGACCTCGACCCGGGCCCGCCGGCCGACATCCTCACCTGCTGCCAGGTCGCGGTGCTGGTCCGTGACGCGCTGGCGGCGCAGGGGATCGCCGTGCACCCGAGCACGTCGGGGAACAAGGGGCTGCAGCTCTACGCCCCCCTCGACGGCAGCCTGTCCTGGCAGCAGACCCGGGCGCTAGCCCAGGCCCTGGCCGAAAGGCTCGAGCGCACCGACCCCCGGGTGCTCTCCCGGATGGACACGCGCCTTCGCCGCGGCAAGGTCCTGCTCGACTGGAGTCAGAACCACGGCGGCAAGACGACGATCTCGCCCTACTCGCTGCGCGGGCGACCTGTGCCCAGCGTCGCGACCCCGGTGAGCTGGGCCGAGGTGGAGGGAGCGGACGACGCGCAGGCGTTGCGGTTCGGCCCCGACCAGGTGCTGGCCCGCGTCGCCGCCAGCGGCGACCTGCTGGCCCCGCTGGTGGCCTGAGCTCCGCGCCGCCCTCAGTCCCGTGGGACGGCCGGCTCGACCGCCGCCTGCACGTGCCGACGGGTGGCTCGGCGCCACAGCAGCCACCCGGCCAGGCCCACGGCGCCGACGCCGAGGACGGCCGCGGCCCACGGGCTGCGGATCGCCAGGGCGACCGCGGCGTAGAACGCGGCCAGGCCCACCGTCGCGTAGACGACCGCCCAGATCAGTGCGCCGACGGTGACCGCGGGCAGGTATCGCGACAGCGGCACCCGGGTGAGGCCGGCGGTTGCGTTGACAGCCGTCTGCACCCCGATGGTCAGGAACGACAGCGGCACGGCGAACACTCCCCAGCGGGCCATGAAACGGGACGCGTGGCGCATCGTCGGGCCGTCCAGCCGGTGGGACAGCCGGGTGCGGGCGACCCCGCCGAGGACACCACGGCCCACCCAGTAGGTGGCGTTGGCCCGCACCATGGCCACCACGAAGAGGAAGGCGATGGCCTGCGCGAGCGGCAGCTGGGTGGCGTCGAGGGTCATCGGACCGCCACCAGGCCCCGACCATCGAGGCGTGCTGTGGCCACTGTCGAACCGCCCTGCCTTTCGTGCCGTCTAGGTAAGCCTAGCCGCGCCGTCGCACGGGTGGGCGGCGAGCGGCGGCTACCGATCCTGGACGGGCCGGGACCGGCGGCTGACCGGCTCGGGCAGGCCGGGCAGCAGGTCGTGCACGTCCTCCGAGGTCAGCCCGGTCGCGTAGAGAACGTCGGCGGCCACCAGTCGGATCTGCCCCGCCACGGTCTGCGCCAGCATCCCCGCCGTGTGCTCCATCGCCGCTGTGGCCGCCTGCGCCGCCCGGATGGCCGCCGCCCGGGCGGCGGCCAGGTCACCACCGGAGTCCACCGCCCGCCGCAGCACCTCCACGGCGCTGGCGCACTCGTCGATGGCGGCGTCCAGCCCGGGCGGGATGACGTCGCCTCGCTCGAGCGCCGCCGCAGCCTGCCGGGCGAGGACGCGGGTGTCGCGGACGGCGGCCTCCGCGTGCGGCAGAGCCGCGTCCAGCAGGCCGAGGACACCGCGGGAGCTCCAGCGGGCCGGCGCGAGCACGGCGATCTCGCGGCTGGCTTCCACCGTCAGCCGCAGCTGCTCCACGCTCACCTGCAGCCCGTGCGACTCGGCGAGAGCCGCTGCGGCCAGGCTGTCGTCGCGCTCGCGCACCGCCTGGGCCAGCCGCGCCAGCGTCTCGGCAAGCCCGGCCAGCAGCGGGCCGGCGACCCGGACCACCTCCCGGACCGGGTTCGCGGGCAGCAGCACCGTCACGGCCAGCCCCACCGCGCCACCCACCAGGGCGTCGACGAAGCGCCCGACGGAGTACGCGGCGTTGCCGCCGGCCGGCAGCAGCGTGGCGATGACCACGGCGGTGCTGGACGCCTGCAGCACGACGACCGGTCCACCCCGCACCAGCACCGCTGCGATCATGGCCAGGGCCACCACGAGGCCCAGCTGCCAGGTGCCCCGGCCGAGCCATGCCACCAGCGCATCGGCCACGAGGATGCCGACCGCGACCCCGAGCACGAGCTCGACCGCGGGTCGCAGCCTGCGTTCCAGGGACACGCCGATGGCGGCGGTCGCGGCCAGCGGGGCGAAGATCGGGTCGGGCCGGCCGAGCAGGTGCCGCGACACCGCCCAGGCGATCATGGCGGCCAGCGCTGCCTGCAGGATCGTGAACGCGGCGGCCCGCAACCGCCGCGCGGGAGCCGTCCGCAGCCACGCTGGCACGGTCGACGATGTTAGGACGACGCGGCCCGCCGGTACTCCACTCGCAGCGGCAGCCCGGCCTTGGGACGCAGCGTGACCAGCGCCTCGACCTGCGGCGGCGCTGCCCCCTCCGGTCGGTGGAACCGCACCCGGCGGGCTAGGACAGCGAGCATGAGGGTGGCCTCGACCAGGGCGAAGTCCTTGCCGATGCACTGCCGCGGGCCGGCGCCGAACGGCAGGTAGGCCCAGCGGGGGCCGCGCTGCGACTCCGGCCCGAGCCACCGTTGCGGCCGGAAGGCGGCTGCGTGCGGCCACAGGGCCGGGTCGCGGTGCAGGGCCCAGGTGCTGACCAGCACCAGCGAGCCGGCCGGCACCCGGTACCCGCTCAGCACGTCCTCGGCCGCGGCCCGGCGGGTGAGGATCCAGGCCGGCGGGTACAGCCGCAACGCCTCGTCGAGGACGGCCCGGGTGAACGGCAGCCGCGGCAGGTCCTCCAGCCCGGGGTCACCGTCGAGGGCGTCGACCTCGGCGAGCAGGCGGTCGTACCCGTCGGGATGGTCGACCAGCAGGTGCCAGGTCCAGGTGAGTGCGCTGGCCACCGTCTCGTGCCCGGCGATGAGCATGGTGACACTCTCGTCGCGCACCGCGGCCAGGGCGGCGTCCTCGGGGTCGTCCGCGGTACCGGCGAGCAGCAGGTCGAGCACGTCCTGGGCCGACCGGCCGGGGTCGGCCCGCCGCTGGCGGACCATGTCGGCAACGGCGCCGTCGATGGTGGCCAGCGCACGGCGCAGCCGCAGGTTGCCCGGCGTCGGCACCGCCGGCGGCGGCAGCCACGGCGACCGGGCGCGCAGCACCACCCGGTCCAGCGCGGTCAGCACGGCGGGGACGAGCGTGGCGGCGCGGCCCGACAGGTCGGTGGAGAACACCGCCGCCCCCACCACCTCGAGGGCGGCGTGCATCATCACCTCGTCCACGTCGACAACCCCCGGCCGCAGGCGCTCGGCCTGGGACCGCGCCGCGGCGACGGTGTGAGCGGCGACTCCGGCCAGCGCGTCACGGTGGAAGCCGGGCTGCATCATGCGGCGACGCCTGGTCCAGCGCGGCGGGTCCGAGACGAGCAGGCCGTCACCGGTGACGGTGGCGAGCGTGTCGTACTGGATCGTCCGCTTGGTGTACCCGCGGTGGTTCGCCACCAGCACCCGGTGCACGTCGTCGGGGTCGCTCAGCAGCACCGCCGGCGGGTCGGCCACGACGAACGCGGTGAGCGGCCCGTAGGTGTCGCGGGCCTGGCCGAGGTAGCCGAGCGGGTCCCCGAGCATCCGGCGCAGGGCCAGCAGCAGCTGGCCGCGGGACGGCCCGGGAGCGTCGGCGAGGTCACGGACCGGCGCAGGTTCGCCCGTCCCAGCAGGGTCGGGCCGGGCGACGCCGGGCGGGGCGCTCACAGGTACAGACCGGGCTGCCCGTCGCCCAGCCGGGGTGCTGCCACCGCGTGCAGGTCCCGCTCCCGCAGCAGGGTGTAGATGTCGCCCCTGATCTCGACCTCGGCTCGGTCGGCGGGGTCGTACAGCACCCGGTCCCCCTCCTGCACCAGGCGCACGTTGGCGCCCACGGCCACCACGCGCGCCCACGCCAGCCGCCGGCCCACCTCGGCGGTGGCCGGGATGACGATGCCGGCCGAGGAGCGTCGCTCGCCCGCCTCGGCGTCCATGCTCACCAGCACCCGGTCGTGCAGCATCCGCACCGGCAGCTTGTCCTCGCCGAACGACATCCGGCCCTGCTCAGCCACGCCTCACCATCCGCTCGTCCCGGGTCCACCCTTGAACGGCCCGCGCACCCGCGAGGTGATCCAGCCGCCGTAGAAGTCGCCCGGCTGGGGCTGCACCACCTCGTCGTCCACACTCACCCGGTCGACCCGGCCCGGGTAGAGCGCCACGTGCCCGAGGAGCGCCTCGTACCCCGGCCGTGGCCGCGGGTACGACCAGCCGACCTCGGCCACCCGCGCCCCGTCGACGACGAGGTCCCAGTACCCGGCGACCCCCTTGAACTCGCACGAGGTGCGCAACCTGGACCGGGCCGGTTCGAGCACGCCGGCGGCCACGTCGGCGACGGGCACGTAGTAGGTGGGCGGGTGGCTCGTCTCGAGCACCCGCAGCGCGCGGCGGGTGTCGACGATGCGGCGACCGCGGTGCTCCACCACGACGTGCTCGGTGCTGGGCTCCACCCGCGGCGGGCGCGGGTAGTCCCAGACCGACTCGGACGTGGCCACCTCGGGCTCAGCGACGGACGGCGCGCACGACCAGGACGAGGACGGCGACCCACGCACCGGCCACGGCGCCGACGAAGGCCGGGTTCAGCCTGCGGTCGGGCTCCTCGGGGGTGGGCACGCCGGCCCACTGCTTGAACCGGCCCACCTGCTGGTCGACCGCGGACCGGGCCACCGCGGTGATGTCCTGGGACAGCTGGTCGGGCTGGGTGCGCACCGAGAGCTCGTCCAGAGTGGCCAGGAACCGGACCCGGGTGGCGGCGAGGTCCTGCTCGATCTGCGCTGCCGTGCGCGGCGGCGGCTTGGGGGCCGGGCTGCTCGAGCTCACGCGGGAACAGTACCGGCCCTGCCCATCGAGGTGGGCGGCCCGGTGGGAGGAGGCGTCCGGGGGTCGAAGCCGAACGGCAGCTCCAACCGGTTGCGACGCAGCAGGTCGGGGTCGCTGAGCAGGTCGGGCGTGGCGCCGTCGGCCACGATGACGCCGTCGGACAGGACCACCGACCGCGGGCACAGCTCCAGCGCGTACGGCAGGTCGTGGGTGACCATGAGCAGCGTGATGTCCAGGCCCACCAGCACCTGCGCCAGCTCCCGCCGGCTGGCCGGGTCGAGGTTGCTCGACGGCTCGTCCAGCACGAGGATCTCCGGCCCCATGGCCAGGACGGTGGCCACCGCGACGCGTCGCCGCTGCCCGAACGACAGGTGGTGCGGCGGCCGGTCGGCGACGTGCGCCATGCCCACCTGGCTGAGCGCGTCGTGCACCCGGTCGTCCAGCTCGCTGCCGGACAGCCCCAGGTTCGCCGGCCCGAAGGCGACGTCGTCGCGCACGGTGGGCATGAACAGCTGGTCGTCGGGGTCCTGGAAGACGATCCCGACCCGGCGGCGGATCTCCAGCAGGCTGTCCTTGCGCACCGGCAGGCCCGCCACCGTCACGCTGCCGGCGCCCGCGGTGAGGATGCCGTTGAGGTGCAGCACGAGCGTGGTCTTGCCGGCGCCGTTCGGGCCCAGCAACGCCACCCGCTCGCCCCGCTCGATGCGCAGGTCGACCCCGAACAGCGCCTGGTGGCCGTCGGGGTAGGCGAAGGCCAGCCCAGCGACCTCCAGGGACGCCGGGACCGACGCCTGCTCGGGCACCGCGCCCTGGGCCGTCATGTCGTCAGCCACGCCGCCGTGGCAGTGAGCAGGGCCGCCACCGGGAGCACGGCGGCCCTGGCCCAGGCCGCGGCCCCCGCCTGCTGCACCTCGACCACCGGCAGGCGTCCGGCGTAGCCGCGCGCCAGCATCGCCAGGTGCACCCGCTCCCCGCGCTCGTAGGACCGGATGAACAGGGCGCCCGCCGACGAGGCGACGACGGCCAGGGCGCGCCGCGACCGGGGGTCGAAGCCGCGGGACTCGCGGGCGATCTTCATCCGGCGCATCTCGCCGGTGGTCACGTCGGCGTAGCGCACCATGAACGAGGTGATCTCCACCAGCACCGGGGGGACCCGCAGCCGCTGCAGGGCCAGCAGCAGCTCGCGCGCATCGGTGGTGGCGGCGAGCAGGATCGAGGCGACCACGCCGAGGGTCCCCTTGGCGAGGATGTTCCAGCCGGCCAGCAGCCCCGCCTGCGACACCGTGACGCCGAGCACCTGGGTGGTCGGCCCTAGGGCGATGAAGGGCAGCAGCACCGCGAAGACCACGAAGGGGATCTCCACCACCATCCGGCGCAGGATGAACCGTGCCGGCACCCGGGCCACGGCTGCCACCGCGGCGAGCAGGGCCGCGTACACCCCGAACGCCCAGAACGCCTCACGGGGAGTGGCCACGACGACGAGCACGAACGACACCAGGGCCAGCAGCTTGACGTGCGCCGGCAACCGGTGGACAGGGGTGTCACCGTGCCGGTACAGCCGGTGCAGATGGCCGTCAGCCACGACTGCTCAGACCTGCGCGGGCTGCGGTGGGGTGGACTGTGCACGCGAGCCGCGCCGCCCGATCCAGCCGAACAGCGCGAGCCCCAGCAGGATCGTCAGCCCGACGCCCACCAGCCCGGCGACACCGACCGGCACACCGCCGACCTCGCCGTAGTCGGCCAGCACGAACTCGCCCACCGCGGAGTCCCGGGCCCGTTCCAGGAAGCCCTCGCTGCCGGCGACGTACTCCAGCCCGTCGGGGTTGGACGAGGCGAAGAAGCTGAGCACCCCCGCGAAGAGGAACGCGACCCCGAGGCCCGCGATCACTACCGGCCACGGCGAACGACCATGGACGGGGGCACCGGGCTCGATCGGCTCGGGCGCGCAGATGGTGGAGCCGTCCGCGCCCTTGAGCACCAGCGCGGGCTGCAGCCCGCGGGCCGCGTAGACCAGGTCTGGTCGCACGGCGACGACCGCACCCACGGTGGCCGCCGTGATGACGGCCTCGCCGAGCCCGATGAGGGTGTGCCAGCCCAGCATGGTGGCCATCAGCGCACCGAACGGCAGCTCGGTGGCGCCGCCGACCATGTAGAGCAGCACGAACACGGCTGCGGCGGCCGGCACCGAGACCAGCGCGCCGACGAACGACGCAGGCACGACCGAGGTGGGCTTCGTGGGCATCAGCCGCAGCACGGCCTTGCTGACCAGCCAGCCCACCAGGACCGTGACGATGCCGATGAGCAGGATGTTCGTGCCCAGCGCGGTGAGCCCGCCGTCGGCGAACACGAGCGCTTGCACCGTGAGCACCACGCTGAGCACCAGCACCGCCGTCCACGGCCCGACGAGCACCGCGGCCAGCGCCCCGCCCATGAGGTGCCCGCTGGTGCCCACCCCGACCGGGAAGTTGAGCATCTGCACGGCGAAGACGAACGCCGCCGTGAGGCCGGCCATCGGGGCGGTCTTCTCGTCCAGCTCTTGGCGCGACTTCTTCAGGGCGACCGCGATGGTCGCCGCAGAGACCACACCGGTGGCGATGGAGGTGGGGACGTCGAGGAAGCCGTCGGGTACGTGCATGGCCCCAGCCTAGATGCGACTGGGTCGCGGGTGCACCCCGCGGTGCCGCCGGACCCTCCCGCGGCTAGCGTCAGCAGCCGTGACCCGACTCGAGCCGGGCGACACCGCCCCCGACTTCACCCTCACCGACGCAGCCGGTCAGCAGGTGTCGCTGGCCGACCTGCGTGGGTCGAAGGTGATCCTGTACACCTACCCGGCTGCCGGCACGCCCGGCTGCACCACCCAGGCCTGCGACTTCCGCGACAGCCTCGCCTCGCTGCAGGGCGCCGGCTACACCGTCGTGGGCGTGTCCCCCGATCCGCCCGGAAGGCTCGCCGCCTTCGCCGCCGACGAGGGCCTCACCTTCCGGCTGCTGTCGGACCCCGACCGCGGCGTGCTGTCCGCGTACGGGGCGTACGGCGAGAAGTCGATGTACGGCAAGAAGGTCCTCGGGGTCATCCGGTCCACCTTCGTCCTGGATGAGCACGGCCGCGTCGAGCGCGCGATGTACAACGTGAAGGCGACCGGGCACGTGGCCAAGCTGCGGCGCGACCTCGGCCTGGACACCTGAGGCCCACCCGGGCCGTTAGCCTGGGAGGGCCGCGGGAGTGGCGTAACTGGCAGCCGCGCTGGATTTAGGTTCCAGTGCCCTCGGGCATGCGGGTTCGAGTCCCGCCTCCCGCACGCGAGGCCCGACGGTCCGGCGCTCCGGCCGGGGTCAGCTCGGGTCGCCGCCCGCGTCCAGCTGCAGTAGCGCGGCGACCTGTCGGAAGGCCTGGCCGCGGTGGCTGAGCGCGTCCTTGTCCTGCGGGCTCAGCTGCGCCGTGGTCCGGTCGTGCCCGTCGGGCACGAAGATCGGGTCGTAGCCGAAGCCGCCGGTGCCACGCGGCTCGCGCAGCAGCCTGCCGCTGACCCGGCCGCGCACCGTACGCACCTGCCCGCCGGGCGTAGCCAGGGCCGCGACGCACACGAACGCCGCCCCTCGACGCTCGTCGGGGACGTCAGCCGTCTGCTCCAGCACGAGCCGAAGGTTGGAGGCGTCGTCGGCCCCGGCGCCGCTCCACCGGGCCGACAGCACCCCGGGCATGCCGCCCAGCGCGTCGACCTCCAGGCCGGAGTCGTCGGCGACTGCGGGCAGGCCCGACGCCTCGGCGGTGGCCACGGCCTTGAGCACGGCGTTGTCTTCGAAGGTCGCGCCGGTCTCGGCCACGTCGGGCACGTGCACGTCGTCGAGGGTGAGCAGCTCGACCGTCACCCCGGCCGCCCGCAGGATGCGGTCGAGCTCGGCGAGCTTCTTGCGGTTGCGGGTGGCGAGCACCAGCCGGGCGGTCACGACGCCAGCGCCTGCCGCTGCAGGTCGGTCAACCGGGCGCACCCGTGCGCGGCCAGCTCGAGCAGCCGGTCGAGCTCGGCCCTGGTCAGCGGCGCCCCCTCGGCGGTGCCCTGCACCTCCACGAAGCCGCCGTCGCCGGTCATCACCACGTTCATGTCGGTCTCGGCCGCGACGTCCTCCTCGTAGCACAGGTCGAGGACGGCCTGCGCCCCGACCACGCCCACCGAGACCGCGGCGACCGACCGCGCCAGCGGGTCACCGGTCAGCCGCTCCCGGTCGGCGAGCCAGCGGACGGCGTCGACGAGGGCCACGTACCCCCCGGTGACGGCCGCCGTCCGGGTGCCGCCGTCGGCCTGCAACACGTCGCAGTCGATGACGACGGTGTTCTCGCCCAGCGCGGCGAGGTCGACCGCGCCGCGCAGCGAGCGGCCGACGAGCCGGGAGATCTCCTGGGTGCGGCCGCCGGGCCGGCCGCGCACCGACTCCCGGTCCGAGCGGGTGGTGGTGGCCCGGGGCAGCATGGCGTACTCGCCGGTGACCCAGCCCAGGCCGCTGCCGGCCCGCCAGCGCGGCACCCCACGGGTCACCGAGGCTGTGCACGCCACCCTGGTCCGACCGAACTCGACCAGCACCGACCCCTCTGCGTGCATCGACCACCCACGCTCGAAGCGCACCGGGCGCAGCTGGTCGGGGGCACGGCCGTCGGGTCTGCTCACGGCCCGGAAGGCTACGCGGCGCGACCGCCGGTCAGAACTCGACGGTCATCCCCGGCCGGGCGAGCTCGGTCGGCCCGGCGTAGGCGTCGCGGGCCTCACCGAAGGCCACCGCCGGTCGGCCCCACGGCGGGACGTGCGTGACGACGAGGCTGCCGACCCCCGCTGCGGTGGCCGCGTCGCCCGCCTCCTTGCCGGTCAGGTGGAGCCCCTCGGGGTTGTCCTTGCCCTCCTCGAACGCGGCCTCGCAGAGGAACACGTCAGCCCCTGCGGCGATCTGGCCCAGGACCGGCGTCGGGCTGGTGTCACCGGAGTACACCAGCACCTTGCCCGCGTGCTCCAGCCGGATCGCGTAGGTCTCGACCGGGTGGACGACCGGCACCACCCGTACCGTGAAGGGGCCGACCTCGAACGCCTCCTCGGGGTAGGTGATGAAGTCGAACTCGTGGCTCATGCCGGGGTTGTAGGGCAGGTCGTAGGCGCGGGCCATCCGGTGCGAGCTGCCGTGCGGCCCGTAGACGGGCAGCGTCTTCATCGGTCCGTCGGGGTGGTAGCGGCGCACCACGTAGTACGAGGTGAGGTCGATGACGTGGTCGGCGTGCAGGTGGCTGAGCAGCACGGCCTCGGGTCGGTCCAGCGTGGTGTAGCGCTGCAGCTGGCCCAGGCCGCCGTTGCCCATGTCCAGCACCAGCTGGAAGCCGTCGGCCTCCACCAGGTAGCAGGACGCGGCGGAGTCGGGCCCGGGGAACGAGCCGGCGCAGCCCACGATCGTCAGCTTCATCGCATCACGTCCATCGGGACTCGGGGGTGGACGGGCAGGGACCCGACGGCGCGCACCTCGGGGCCGAGGAAGCGACGCCCCAGCACGGCGAACGACGCGGGGTCGCCGGTGGCCAGGAACGAGTGCTCGGGGGCCGGAAGGTCGTCCGGGCGCAGCAGGCCGTGCTCACGCAGGGTGCGGAACACGTCCCGGGCGGTCTCGTCCGCGCTCGACACCAGCGTGACGTCCGCACCCATCACGTAGGAGATGACGCCGGCCAGCAGCGGGTAGTGGGTGCAGCCGAGGATGAGGGTGTCGACCCCCCGCTCGCGCACCGGGTCGAGGTAGGCGCGGGCCACCGCCTCCAGCTCGGCACCGTGGGTGATGCCCGCCTCGACGAAGTCCACGAAGCGCGGGCAGGCCGCCGAGACGACGCTCAGGTGCGGCGCGGCGGCGAAGGAGTCCTCGTAGGCTCGCGACCCGACCGTGGCCTCGGTGCCGATGACGCCGATCCGGCCGTTGCGGGTGGCCGCCACCGCCCGGCGCACCGCCGGGGCGATCACCTCGACGACCGGCACGCCCTGCTCGCGGGTGTAGCGCTCCCGGGCGTCGCGCAGCACGGCGCTGCTGGCCGAGTTGCAGGCGATGACCAGGGCCTTCACCCCACGCTCCACGAGGGCGTCCATCACCTCCAGCGCGAACCGGCGAACGGTGGCGACGGGCAGCGGACCGTACGGGCCGCGGGCCGTGTCGCCGAGGTACAGGACCGGCTCGTGCGGCAGCAGGTCGAGCACGGCGCGGGTGACGGTGAGCCCACCCACCCCGCTGTCCACGATGCCGATCGGCCGGTCCGTCACGGCGGCGACCCTAGGCGGGTGGTCACGGCGTGAGAAGTCTCACCCGACGTGTCCGCCATCACGTTGGCGGCTCGGCTCGGCGGCGGTCCCACGGCGCGGTCAGCGCATGACCGCCCGAACGAGCGAGTCCTGCAGCCAGCCCAGCCACTCGTAGACGCCGTGGACGTAGCGCCGCGGGTCATCGCGGTCGTCGGCGTCGAAGTCGGGCTCGACGCCCTGCTCGATCCCGAGCCGGGTGCCCAGCGCCAGCCGCAGGTCGGTCAGCGCGCGCAGCCATGCCTGCGCGTCGTCGGCGCCGACCCGCAGCACCGCCCGCCCGTCCCGGTGCGGCTCGGCCCGGTCCAGGTCGGTGAGGACGACCAGGGCGGTGCGCCGCTTGAGGTCGCGCAGCCCGCGCTCGGTGTAGCGACGGAAGTCCGAGGCCGCGGGCGTGTCGGCATAGGCGTCGGGGAACAGCCGGCGCAGCACCGGGTCCTCCGGCGGCTCCGGCGAGGCGAGGTCGAGCACCTCGGCCAGCAGGTCGGAGCCCGCGTCGGGACGCGGCTCGGGCTCGCCGTCGGCGAGCAGCTCGAGCAGCTGGCCGGCGAGGCTGCGCAGCAGGTCCGCCTCCGCCCGGTGCAGGGTGCAGGTGTAGGCGCCGTCGCGCGTCCGCCGGAAGGCCGTCCCCATCGCCGATCAGTCGTCCGCCCGCTGCAGGGTGGCCCACAGCCCGTAGCCGTGCATGGCCTCGACGTCGCGCTCCATCTCCTCCCGGCTGCCGGTGGAGACGACCGCCCGGCCCTTGTGGTGCACGTCGAGCATGAGCTTCTCCGCGACCGCCCGCTGGTAGCCGAAGTAGGTGCAGAACACGTAGGTCACGTACGACATGAGGTTGACCGGGTCGTTCCACACGATCGTGACCCACGGCGAGTCCACCGCGAGGTGTTCGTCGGCCCGCGGCTCGTCCAGCTCGACAGGCGCCGTGGTCACGGGCTCATCGTGGCACGCCCCGGACTACGCTGCCGATGCGTGCCCGCCCTGCCCCCGGCCGACCAGTTCGACC
>Ga0114939_10000404_pt1 | contig 36231 bp, 28 predicted proteins | sample AshMeaCrysSpring_FD_87196 | JGI IMG/M metagenome (GOLD analysis project Ga0114939, IMG submission 87196) | Groundwater microbial communities from Big Spring, Nevada to study Microbial Dark Matter (Phase II) - Ash Meadows Crystal Spring | ecosystem: Environmental > Aquatic > Deep subsurface >...
CCTCTAATTGCGATTCTGGGCCGTCGTAACCATCGCCGATGACCAAGCTGTTTAAGGCGCTACTAAACGCCGCCTGGTCAGTTGTCATATTCAAATCCGTGCGATAGACATAATCGTCCCCTTCGCTACCGAACGGATAAATCGGCTTATCCATAAATGATCCCAGGCCGACCATGCTATCGGGTTGGAAGTCATGAATCGCCGAGACCACCTGCGGCACAATCTTGCGTACGGTGGTGATGTCATCCGCAAACGACCCGGTCAGGTCTTGGAGGAAGAACATATCGAGCGGGTCGGTGATGGTACCGCCGGTGCTGAGCGTGATGGTTTGCCCGCCGATGGTGCTGTTTTGACCGGGCGTCAGGTTGATCACGACCCCAGAGGTAGCGTTGGCGGCATCAATGGTATCGGTACCACCGATGTCCTCGATCAAGGTCGTACCGGGAGCGCGACCATCGATCACAAACTGGTCATCCCCAACTCCCCCGCTCAGGGTGTTATTGCCGCTACCGTCGGTCAACATATCATTGCCGTCGCCGCCCAATACTTGGTCGTCGCCGTCGCCACCGATCAGCGAGTCATCGCCGTCGTTACCGATTAGGGTGTCGTTGCCGCCCTTACCATCGACAACATCGTTACCAGATAGTGCATCTACCTCGTCCCCGACCTCTGTACCATCAAGTACGTCATCCTCTGGTGTTGGCCCGCGGGAATCGTCATTGTTGATGGTTACGCTGGCGCTCGCTGTCCCGAGATTTGCGTGGCTTGGTGCGCTCAATTGCACCGTGAAGGTCTCATTTTCCTCATAGGTAGCATCGCCATTTACCGTTACGCTAATGGCTTTGCTCGTTTCCCCGGGCGCAAAGGTCAACGTGCCACTTGTTGCATCATAGTCATTGGCGTTGCCGGTACTCATGGCCGTACCATCGACCGTCGCATAATTGACCGTGACGGCTTTATCCGATGGTGCTGACAGACTGACGGTCAGTGTCGCCGCGGTTGTTGTGCCACCGCTGCCTTCATTCACCGATGCACCGGCGATAGACACCGTAGGCATATCATCATTGACGATGGTAAGCATCGCGCCTGAGCTAGCCCCTAGCTTGGCGTTGGTCGGCGCGGAGAGATTTATCCGAACGATCTCGTCCGGCTCCACGACCGTATCACCCGTAACTGCGACCTTAATCGATTGAGTTGTCTGACCGGATGTGAAGACCAGCATCCCGCTCGCGGCGGTGTAATCACTGCCGGCGGTTGCGGTCCCGTTTGCGGTTGCGTAATTGACCGTGACGGTTTTATCCGACGGCTCTGACAGGCTGACGGTCACATCTGCCATAGTGGCGCCGCTATCTCCCTCCTGTACGGACGCATTGCTGATCGATACGGCGACAACGTCGTCATTTTCGATCGTCAGGGTAGCGCTTGTGGTCCCCAGTACGGCACCTGTTGGCGAGCTGAGATTCACCTGGAGGGTCTCGTTCGGCTCCACATTGGTGTCGCCTCCAATCGCAACCTTAATTTGTTGGGATGTTTGATTGGGTAAGAAGACCAGTCTCCCGCTCGCGGCGGTGTAATCGCTACCGGCGGTTGCGGTCCCATCTGCGGTTGCGTAACTGACCATGACAGGGCTGAGCGATGCACTGGAGAGCGTGACGGTCAGGATCGCATCCTTGGTCCCGCTGTCTCCTTCTAACACTTGGACACCGCTGATAAACAGTGCAGGCAGTAAGACCGGCGGCTCGTCGTCGTCCTGAATAGTGCCGGTACCCACGGATTTGTCGAGCGTAGCACCGCTGGCGTTGCTCAATTGCACCGTAAAGGTCTGGTCTGGCTCGTCGATGCTGTCGGCACCTACCTCGACGCTGATGGTCTTTTGGGTACTTCCTGCGGTAAAGGTGAGCACCCCTGTTTTCGCATTAACTCCACTGCCTTGGATGGCATAATCCACCGTCACTTCCGTGTCACTCGCCTCCGACAACGTCACAGGAAAATCAAATTTAGTCGGTACTGTGCTCGTTCCCTCGGGCTTAGTGACATCGCCAATGGATAGCGTCGGTAGTTCCGGCGGCGTAACACCCGGAAAATCATAAATTTGATCAGAGAACTCCGCGTGTTCGAAATTGATCAATTTATCGACGCCTTCATTGCCGTCACTATCATCAATGTCTTCAATGATGTAGCTTTGACCTTCTTCATCAAAGGTAATTTGATAGCCGTCGAAGATGCCGGCATAGATAGCGCTGTCGTCACCATCACCACCATCGAGCTCGTCGTCGCCCTTGCCGCCGTCAACACGGTCATCGCCCGCGCCGGCCATGATGGTGTCATCTCCCTTGTTACCATTGAGTTCATTAGCGCCGCCGTTGCCGTTGAGAATATTGATCTGATCATTTCCGGCACCGCGGAGATTGGCCGTACCGGTGAGCGTTAAGACCTCAACGTTATTTGCCAGAGTAAAATCTACGCTACTGCGTACCTCGTCTTCATCACCACCACTTCCGGTTTCAACTACTTTGTCACCCGTGCTGGTAATGATATAGATATCATCATCTGCACCGCCCTCAAGCGAATCAACGCCCGCACCGCCATCGAGCGTATCGGCGCCATCACCGCCGCGGAGCGTATCTTGGCCATCGAGTCCGGTTAAGAGATTATCCGCGTTGTTGCCGGTGATTTTATTGTTGAGTTTATTGCCGGTGCCGTTGAGGTCAATTGAGCCGGTTAATTCTAGGTTTTCGACCAAATTCGGCAAAACAAACGTCGCCGAACTCTTTACCGTATCAACGCTCTTCAAGGAGGTGGTTTCGATGACCTTATCGCGGATGCTATTGACGATATAAAAATCATTGCCACCGCCGCCTTCCATGCTGTCGTCGCCGATGCCGCCATCGAGCGTATCAGCGCCATCCCCACCTTTGAGGGTGTCATTGCCGGTATCGCCTAAGAGGACATCGTTTCCGGTGCCGCCGATGAGGACATCATTTTCTGCACCGCCATTAAGGATATCGTTGCCGGCCCCACCATCTATCGAATCGGCGCCGCCGCTACCAATTAACGAGTCATTACCGCCGACACCACTGATGGTGTCATCACCCCCGGCGCCATCTAGGGTATCAGCCCCTTCTGAGCCCAACATTTTGTTATGGTTATTATCACCTGTTTTTACCATGATTTACTCCGAAAATTAATTCAAGATTGGTGCGGGATTTTTTCACCGCCCAGTGGAGAGCCCTCCACTGTCAAGCATTCTGTTCTTGGTCGAAACCAAAGTCTATATCTCGAGATTGTGAAAAATTACCCAAATTCCTAAAAATCTGGGCGGGGAGTTGCCTAATCAGCGGGGATAAATCGGACAGCGGTAGCTAGATTTAGCCGTGGGCTTCGGATACGGCGTGCATGACCCGTAGTGCCTCGACCGTCGGGCCGACATCATGGACGCGGAGGATCGCGGCGCCGCGCCCGGCCGCGTATAGCGCCAGCGCGACGCTCCCGTGCAGGCGCCGATCGACTGGCAGGTCGAGGATTGCGCCGATGAGCGATTTGCGAGATACACCAACCATGACCGGCAGTCCAAGCGCGGTCAGTTCCGGCAGATTGCGCAATAATAATTGGTTATGGATCAAGAGTTTGCCAAAGCCGATCCCGGGATCAATTATCAATCGCTCCCGGGCAATCCCCGCCGCAACGCAGACCTGGGCGCGTTCCTGGAGAAACTCCGCGACCTCGCGCACCACATCCTGATAATAAGGCGCATCTTGCATCGTGGCGGGTTCACCGCGCAGGTGCATCAGACAAATCCGCGCCGAACTCGCCGCCGCGATTTCCAGCGCCCCCGGGACACGTAATGCACGGATATCATTGATGAAATCCGCTCCGACGGCGAGCGCCGCTGTCATTACCTCGGGCTTGCTCGTATCGACCGAAAGCGTCACCGGAAAACGCTTGCGTAGCGCCTCTAAAATCGGCACTACCCGTTCAATTTCCTGGGAAGGGGTGACCGGTAGCGCCCCGGGACGGGTGGACTCTCCACCGACGTCAATTAATTCCGCGCCTTCCGCGATCATTTGCGCCGCGCGCTCAATCGCTAAATCGACCGCTAAAGTGCGGCTCGCCGCGAAAAATGAATCGGGCGTCGCATTAATAATTCCCATTACTTGAGGGAGCATAGAATTAATTACGGCAGATTGACGACCGGGGGAGGAACCCAATTAGCGTGGCGATATTCGGCAATTACGGACGTATAAATTCCGCCTCGAACATTAAATTCCGCCCGTAGACGCATAAAACGCGGCGCAAGAAGTGTAGTTAAATCATCCAAAATCTGATTAGTCACCGCCTCGTGAAATGTGCCGCAATTACGATATGACCAAATATAGCCTTTGAGTGATTTCAGTTCGATACAGCTCGCCGCGGGGACATAATCTAAGAATAATGTTGCGAAATCGGGTTGGCCGGTGCGCGGACATAAACAAGTAAATTCGGGAATCCGCAGGTGAATTGTATAATCCCGTTCGGGAGCCGGATTCGGAAAAGTCTCAAAAGGATAATCTGTCATAAATCTCGAATTATTTACGCGCTGCCATCGACGTGACTTTTTGTTTTAACGCATTCAGCACTTCATCCCGAGCACCGTAATGTTGCGCGGTGCCATCACGTAATACCAGCATCTTGTCCACCACGCCTAAAATATTAGTGCGATGAGTATTGACGATAAAAGTTGTCCCGTGAGCTTTACGTTGAGCAATTACTTTCGCTAAGGCGGTTTCGCCGGCTTCATCCAAATTAGAATTAGGCTCGTCGAGTACAACGAATACCGGATTGTCATAAAGCGCCCGCGCTAAGGCAATTCGCTGGCGCTGTCCACCGGAAAGCCGCGCCCCATCGCGCCCTACTTGCGTATCATATCCCTCCGGTAGCGACGAAATGAATCCTGCTAAATCGACCGCGTGTGCTACTTCCTCAACTTTTTCGAGATCGACGTCTCCGAAACGCGCGATATTTTCCGCAATAGTCCCATCAAATAATTCTACTGCCTGCGGCAAATAGCCAATATAGCGTCCCAATTCAGCCTTATTCCAGCTAAATATATCTACCCCATCAAGGCGCACTTTTCCATTTGCCGCCGGCCATATCCCGATTAAAAGGCGCGCTAGAGTTGTTTTACCGGATGCGGATGGTCCGACTACAGCTAAAACTTCGCCGGGTTTGAGCGCAAATGCGACGCCCATTAAAATCGGAATTGTGGTTCCGGGTGCGACAGCGGTAATCTTTTCTACGGCTAAATTACCGACCGGTGCCGGTAACGGCATTCCCACAGTGCGTACTGGAATTGCAGTAAATAATTGTTCTAGGCGGTTGCGCGAATCGCGGACATTTATCACGCTTTGCCATTGTCCAATTACATGAACAATCGGCGCTAATACCCGTCCACCGAGGATCGACGCAACGATCATCATTCCGCCGCCGCCGCTCATTTGTCCGCGCATCATTAAATAAGCGCCTAAACCGAGCAGCATTGATGATTGCGTATTTTGGACTAACCGAGAGACCGCTAATTGCGCCCCGGCGCGATCTGACGCTAATGCCTGTAATCCCAAGAATTCGCGCTGTTTGTTTATCCAGCGCCGATGAATATTATTGAGCATTCCCATCGATTCAATTACCTCGGCATTACGGAGCGAGCTATCGGCATAATTCTGCGCGGCAATTGAGGATCGATTCGCGGCGACTAATGGCGGTTTAGTCGTTTTTTCCGTTAGCCAGGCGAGCCCAACTTGTAATATAACCCCCAAAATAGCGAACCACCCGAGAATTGGACTAATTGCGAATATAATTAACAAGAAAGTCAGCGCTACGGGAATTTCAAATAAGGCTAATAATGCCGGCGAGTGAAAAAATTCGCGGAGAATTCGTAAATCTTGTATCGGTTGAATGGTGCCGGAAGTCTGACGTTTAAGATTTGCCTCAAAGATCGCATTAAATATGCGGTCGCGAAATTGTCGATCAAAACGCAATCCGGCCTCGTTCATTACTTCTACGCGCGCCCATTCGAGAACCTCCATAACTGCATACGCGAGCAATACTAATATACTAAGCATGGCAAGCGTAATTAGGCTTCGGCTATTTACCACCCGATCATAGACTTGGAGCATATATAAAGTCGGGGCTAAGACCAAAAGGGTGGCGAAGATACTAAATAACGCGGCCCAAAAGAAATAGCGCTTTAATGTGGCGACAGCGTTAATTAATTCATTACTTTCTTTTTCAACGCTCATTATTCGTAGTCCTCTTGAGATTTTCTTGTTCTTCGATCCACATTAATTCCCCGCTAGTTAAATCCAAAAGGCTCAAGGTCATCCGATAATATTGTTCATTTAGATCGTATTTTTTAATCGGCGTATCATAAATTACCGCCAATAACCGATAATTTTTTGCCTTGGGTTTATTAAAGCGGCTGGTTAACGGGCGGCTATTATCTCGAGCGCGAAAAGTCTTGTCCAAATTTATTTCATCCGCCCCTTGGTTATCATCAATTAATTGCACTTGCCCGGAATCGAGCAACATATCGCGAATCTGTTGGGTAATCGCTTGCGTATCTAAATGCAGATTAGTTTTATCTTTAACTGTACCAAAGGCGATCAGCGTTTGTTTATTACCAATTGCGTGGCTGTCCAATAAGGAATTGACTAAATTGCGGACCAAATCTCTCAGTCCTATTGGATAGACATATTCAATTGATGGTTTGGTGGTCATTTCCGGCGGTGTTTCATATCCCGGTTCGGAAGTTACTTCGGATCCAGGATCCGTTTCTGATTCGGGGGCAGTGGTACAACCAGCGATAATCGTTAAAAAAATGATTATTCCTAATTTTAAGTGCATAACAAATATTCCCGAAATGTTTTATTCAAGCGCGGCGATATTACGCACGGCGCCGTGTGCCGCGGAAGTAGTCATAGCGGCATAAGCGCGTAATGCAACGGAAATCGGACGATTGCGATTACGGGGCTTCCAGGCTGCAACGCCGGAAGATTGCATAATTGCGCGGCGCTTTTCGATTTCTTCGGCGCTAATTTGCACTTGCAATAAACGGCGCGGAATATCAATTTCGATTATGTCGCCGTCAATTAGCAGGGCAATTACACCTTGTTCGGCGGCCTCGGGGGAAATATGTCCAACCGAAAGCCCGGAAGTACCACCGGAAAAACGCCCATCGGTAATTAGTGCGCATTGTTTGCCGAGGCCTTTTGATTTGAGATAACTGGTCGGATAGAGCATTTCCTGCATTCCCGGGCCGCCGCGCGGGCCTTCATAGCGAATCACCACGACATCCCCAGGTTGAATTTGATTATCCAAAATCGCCGCGACTGCCGCATCTTGACTTTCGAATATTCGCGCTTTACCGACAAAAGTTAGGCAACTCGGATCCACACCGGCAGTTTTGACAATCGACCCATCCGGGGCAAGATTTCCATATAGGATTGCCAGTCCCCCGTCTTTACTATAGGCGTGGGGAATATCCCGTACACAGCCATTTACGCGGTCTCGATCTAAATTCGGCCATTGCCGTTCTTGACTAAAAGCGCGTTGCGTCGCAATTCCTCCGGGCGCAGCTAAATAGCGTTTTTGCACTACACTATCCTCACTCCGGATAATATCCCAATATTCTAAAGCGTGGCCGAGCGTTGGCGCGTGAATAGTCGCGACATCGCGATGAATTAAATTTCCCCGGTCTAATTCGGCAAGAATTCCCAATACACCGCCGGCGCGGTGGACATCTTCTAAATGATAATGCGGTGCGGACGGCGCGACTTTACATAAATTGGGAATCTTACGTGATAAACGATCAATATCCGCCATAGTGAAATTGACGCCGGCCTCGTGGGCCGCTGCGAGTAAATGCAATACGGTATTTGTTGACCCGCCCATCGCAATATCGAGTGCCATAGCGTTTTCAAATGCGGAATAATTCGCAATCGAGCGCGGCAGAATTGTAGCGTCATTTTGTTCATACCAACGACGCGCCAAATCGACAATTAACCGCCCGGCGGATAAAAATAATTCCTGGCGCTCAATATGCGTTGCCAGCAATGACCCATTTCCCGGTAAGGCCAAACCAAGCGCCTCAATTAAACAATTCATCGAATTAGCGGTGAACATTCCGGAACACGAGCCGCAAGTCGGACATGCGGAACGCTCTAATTGTTCGGTCTCCGCGTCACTAAAATCCGGATTTGCCGCAGCGACCATTGCATCAACTAAATCTAAAGCATGATGCGCCCCGCGTAATTCAGTTCGACCGGCCTCCATTGGCCCACCTGAAACAAAAACCGTCGGGATATTTAAGCGCAAGGCCGCCATTAACATCCCGGGGGTAATTTTATCGCAATTTGAAATACACACCATTGCGTCGGCGCAATGGGCATTTACCATATATTCGACGGAGTCGGCGATCAATTCCCGCGACGGGAGCGAATAGAGCATCCCATTATGCCCCATCGCAATTCCGTCATCAATCGCTATAGTATTAAATTCACGGCCAACACCGCCGGCTTTCGCAATTTCCGTTGCGACCATTTGCCCGAGATTATGTAAATGGACATGTCCGGGGACAAATTGCGTAAAGGAATTGACGATGGCGATAATCGGTTTAGCAAAATCCTCGTCGGTCATTCCGGTTGCGCGCCATAAAGCACGCGCACCGGCCATATTTCGACCGCGGGTAGTAGTATGTGAGCGATAGCTTGGCATAAAATATCTCGCTATTGAAAAAGTCTTTCATGGGGGGTAAAAAAATATGGCTTCGCATTCTTTAAGTCGTCTGCGCCGGATTATTGCGCAAGAGGCGGCCCGAATTATGGAAGAAGAAGGAGTTGCGGATTATTATGCCGCGAAACGCAAGGCCGCAACGCGCATTGGTGCAACTGATAATCATAATCTGCCGCGTAATTGTGAAATTGAACAGGCGCGCCAAGAATTGCACCGAATTTTTTACAGTGAATCTCTTCCGGAGCGATTGTTTTCTTTACGTACTGCTGCCGCCCAGGCGATGCGTTTATTTGAGGATTTTCAACCGCGTTTAGTCGGTGCGGTTTTGTCCGGTATTGTAAGTGCACATACGGCCATCGAGCTACATCTATTTTCTGCAACACCCGAAGAGGTAAAGATCTTTTTAGACGAGCGGCAGATTCCTTATCACCAAGCCGAAAGGCGCTTCCGATTTAGCCGCGACAATTATCAAAATATGCCCATCTATGAATTTTGTGCGGGAAATTGGAATATCGTCCTTGCTACTTTTCCTTTATCGGGGATTCGTTGCCCGCCGCTAAATTCCTTATCGGGTCGCCCCGAGCGCCGCATTAATTTAAGCGCGCTCTATGAATTATTAAATTCCTCGGGGTCGGATTCCTCAAAACTCGCTAATAATGCGCATAATTCATCCAGTGCATCAATACACGCCAATGGTCGCCATTGAATTAGGCGCTCGACCGGATGCGCGCCATAAGTTACGCCAATGCGTACAATTCCGGCGCGCATCGCCATCTCCATATCATATTCCGTATCGCCGATCATAACTGCATTTTGCGGTGCGATTTTCAATTCCGCTAAAATTTCTTGGATCATTTTTGGATCAGGTTTAGATTTACTCTCATCAGCGCAACGGGTCGCATGAAATAAATGTTGCAAGTTTAATTCGCGCAGATTTCGGTTTAATCCCCGACGACTTTTTCCGGTCGCAATCGCTAATAAATATCCATGATCATGCATGCGCTGGAGAGTTTCTTCTACTCGCGGGAAAAGAGATGATGGTTGCGCTTCGGTTTCGAGGAAATAATAATGCCGATAACGCTCGACCAATTCGATAATTCCGGCATGATCCAAGTGTGGAACGAGTGCGGCGCACGATTCAATTAATCCTAATCCGATAATATTGCGGATCGCGGGAGCGGATAATTGCGGGAGATTTAAATCACGAGCGGCTTGTTGAAAACAGGAGATAATATGTCCGGCTGAATCTAAAAGCGTACCGTCCCAATCAAAGATCACCAATTTATATTGCATAACGGCCTAGTTTTTTGCCGCCATAATGCTATCCATTAAATGCAGTCCGGCAAAAGCGTCTTTAGCGTAATATACCGCACCACCCGCGAGATAAGCATTGCGACAATTATCTTCAACATAGCGTCGCGTTAAGGCCGCTCCACCAAGTAATACCGGAGCTTTTACGCCTAAACGTCCCATTTCCTCTAAATTCTCTTTCATAATAACCGTGGATTTTACCAGTAGCCCTGACATACCAATTGCATCAGCGCGGTGCGTACGATATGCCTCTAGGATTGAATTGAGGGGCTGTTTAATTCCCAAATTGATAACTTTATAGCCATTATTGGTGAGAATAATATCGACTAAGTTTTTACCAATATCGTGGACATCGCCTTTAACAGTTGCAAGAATTAGCGTTCCTTTAGCCGCGCCGGAGATTTTCTCCATAAAACGCTCTAAATAAGTAACAGCGGCCTTCATGGTTTCGGCGGATTGCAAAACAAACGGTAATTGCATTTGTCCGGCGCCGAATAATTCGCCCACAATGCGCATTCCGTCCAAAAGAATCTGATTAATAATTTCCAACGGTGAATACCTCTCTCGCGCCCGATCTAAATCGGCCTCTAATCCATTACGATCACCGTCAATAATCCGTTGCCGTAATATTTCTTCAATGCTCGTTGGACGCACCGCGGTTTTTTCTCGTGAAGCGCTATCCTTAAATAGACTAATGAAATGCAATAGTGGGTCACGGCCTTCGGGGTGCTGATCGAAGATTAAATCTTCGGCGGCGAGGCGTTGTTGCTGATCAATTCGATGCAGGGGCTCGATCTTCGATACATGAATAATTGCCGCGCTGAGGCCGCGCACCATGGCGTGATGGAGAAATACCGAATTGAGAACTGCCCGTGCCGCGGGCTTTAATCCAAATGAAACATTCGATAGCCCTAAAAGAATTTGACATTCCGGCAATTCAGACCGAATAAGTGAAATGGCCTCTAGGGTATTGAGTGCATGGCGGCGGTCTTCGGCGACGCCGGTCGCAATGGTAAAAGTCAGCGGGTCAAATAATAGATCACTCGGCGCCAGGCCATAACGATTCACGGCGAAATCATAAAGGCGTCGGGCAATCGCTAATTTTCGCTCGACAGTTTTCGCCATACCCTGTTCGTCAATTGTCAGTGCAACAACTGCGGCGCCGAATCGTCGCGCTAGACGCATAATTCGGGCGGCTTTTTCGGTGCCGTCCTCGAAATTAATCGAATTGATAATCGGCTTACCGCTAATAAGTTTGAGTGCCGCCTCAATTACACTCGCCTCGGTCGAGTCAATTACCAAAGGTGCCGCGACTTGAGTACGATAACGGGTAATTATTTGGCGCATATCCGCGATTTCCGGGCGACCCACATAAGCGGCACATACATCTAAAGCGTGCGACCCCTCTTTAATTTGTTCGCGACCAATTGCCGTAAGGGCATCCCAGTCCTCGTTATTGAGTAGCTCGCGGAATTTTTTCGACCCATTTGCATTAGAGCGTTCACCAATAGCGAAAATTGCATTTTCCTGACGGAGCGACACGGCACTGTATAACGATGTCACCGCCGCGGGCAAATTAACACTTCGCTTTTTAGGCGCTGGATTAACGCGAGAATCGAGCATCGCGCGCAATTCCGCAATATGCACCGGGGTCGTCCCACAACACCCACCAATTAAATTTACGCCGTCTTCTTCAATAAATCGCTGTTGCCAATAGGCCAATTCCGTCGGCATCAATGGATATTCGGTACGCCCATCGATCAATAGCGGCAGACCAGCATTGGGCATTACCGAAATAAATCCCGGCCAATTCTCTCCGAGGGTCTTGACATGCTCGGCCATTTCCACCGGACCAGTCGCGCAATTAATTCCAATTCCGTCGACGCCCATTGCGGCAAGAGTAATTAACGCCGCCATTAAATCCGAACCTACTAATAGCGTCCCGGTGGTCTCGACCGTAACTTGGGCGAAAATCGGGATTTGTTCGCGAGAACTGCGGCGGCGCGCCTCGCGACATCCGTTAATTCCGGCCTTGAGTGTCAATAAATCTTGATGAGTTTCTAATAGAAGCGCGTCCACGCCGCCATCGAGTAATCCCTGTGCCTGTTCGGTATAAGATTCTTCTAGGGTGTCGTAATCAATTTGTCCCAGGCTAGGCAATTTTGTCCCGGGACCCATCGAACCTAAAACATAACGCGGCCACGCGGCAGTAGAAAACTTACGCGCAATAATTCGCGCAATTGTCGCGGCGCGGAGATTAATCTCATAACAGCGCTGATCTAAAGCAAATTCACTCAAGACAATTCGATTAGCGCCAAAAGTGTTTGTCTCGACGCAATCCGCACCGGCATTAAAATAGGCGTGATGTAATTCTTCAATGAAATCGGGGCGCGTTAAGACTAAGACCTCGGAGCAATTCTCTAATCCCAAGAAATCTCGCGCCAAGTCCCAGGTGCGCGCCTGAATTAGAGTTCCGGTGCCGCCATCACACAGTAATACTCGTTCGCGTAAGCGCTCAATAAAATTCATATTAATTTTTAGATTTTAGTGGGTAGTTTTGCATAATTTTTACTCGCGAATCATTATCCACTGAGCTTGAATTGCCTCGAGGATTTTTTCGCCGCCGCGTTGTCGGTCATCGTTAAATGTGGGGAGACTGATGATCCAATTATGCAGGTCAGTAAAACGAATTTGACGCGGGTCGATATCGGGGTGTAATTCAGATAACTCTTCGGCGATTTCTGAAATATCAGTCCATTTCATTTTTTTATCCTTAGCGATGGGATTCGGAGACGAGATTAATTGTATAACGGGGTATTTCAATAACTAGATTTTGATTTCCGACCCGCGCCTGACATCCCAGCCGAGAAGATGCGGTTAAACCCCAGGCCTTATCTAACAGGTCTTCTTCGTGTTCTTCTGCCGGCGAAAGAGAATTAAATCCTTCACGAATAATTATGTGACAAGTAGTACAGGCGCCGGATTTTTCACAGGCGTGCTCTAATTCAACACCGCCGGCAGCGGCAGCATCGATAATTAACGCCCCAGTCGGGGCGGTAATTGTGGCGCCGTCGGGACAAATATCTTCATGCGGTAAAAAAACGATCTGCGGCATATTATTTCTCCGGGGTAAATTCCGTAACTCGATGACCAGTAAGTGCTTGTTGAATACTTCGATTCATGCGGCGGGCGGCGAATTCCTGGCTGACCCGCTCGACATATTCAATGGAATTACGAATTGCGCGGTGATTCGTTCCGGCAGTCAATTGTGCTAATTGACGCGCGGCGTTCTCGATTATTTCACGTTCAGCATCGGTCAATAAATCGCCGTCGATACTCAATGCGCGGGTCAGACCTTCGATGATTCGCTGCGCCTCGACTTGTTGTTCGCGGAGATTGCGGGCATCGACGTCTTCGCGGGCGTGATCCAGCGAATCACGCAACATCCGTTCGATCTCCCCCTCGGTCAGGCCGTAGGAGGGCTTGACCTGGACGGTGCTTTGGACGCCGGTGGACAGCTCTTGCGCAGAGACGCTCAGGAGTCCGTCGGCATCTACTTGAAAAGTAACGCGAATCCGCGCTGCGCCAGCAACCAACGGGGGTATCCCGCGCAATTCAAAATGCGCCAGCGAGCGGCAATCGCTCACCAATTCCCGCTCGCCCTGGAGGACGTGAATCGCCATCGCGGTCTGACCGTCCTTAAACGTGGTGAAGTCCTGGCTCCGCGCCACCGGCAGGGTCGTATTCCGCGGGATGACCTTTTCGACCAGGCCACCCATCGTCTCAATCCCCAGCGACAACGGAATCACATCGAGAAGGAGCATCTCGGTAGCGGACTTATTTCCGGCCAGGACGTTGGCCTGGAGGGCGGCGCCGAGTGCGACTACGCGGTCTGGATCGATATTTGTCAGGGGTTCGCGACCAAAAAACGTTGCGACGCGCTCCCGAACCCGCGGGGTACGGGTCACCCCGCCGACCAAGACCACCTCTTGGATATCTTGGGGTTGGAGATGGGCGTCGCGTAAGGCGCGCCGACAGGCATCCAAGGTGCGGGTGATCAACGGGTCGATCAAAATTTCCAATTCTCGGCGCGTCAGGGTCGCCTCCCACAGGGTGTGGTCGGGGCGTTCCAAACGGAGCGGGACATCATCGTCATGGGTCAGTCTCTCGCGGGATTTACGGGCTAAATCTAAAACCGAGCGCACCAGGCGCTGGTCGCCATGATGGTTGATCCCGCTAGCGGTCAACATCCACTCCGCGAGGACGTGGTCCATATCATCGCCGCCGAGCGCGGAATCGCCGCCGGTAGACAGCACCTCGAATACCCCGCGTTGGAGTTGCAGGATCGAGACGTCAAAAGTCCCACCGCCCAGGTCGTAGATCGCATGAATCCCCTCGGCGCCGCGGTCTAATCCGTAGGCGACCGCTGCGGCGGTCGGTTCATTGAGTAGCCGCAGGACTTTCAAGCCGGCGAGATACGCCGCGTCTTTGGTGGCTTGGCGCTGGGCATCGTCAAAATAGGCCGGGACGGTCACCACCACGCCGGACAGTTCGCCCGCGAGTTTTTTTTCAGCCCGGTCCTTGAGAATCTTCAGGATTTCGGCGGAGATTTCCACGGGACTAAGCTCGCCGGCGACGGTCTTGATCAGCGCCATGCCCTCTTCACATCCGGCGAACTCATACGGCAGGCGGTTGCCGGTGCGGCGGGCGTCACAGCGCCCGCGCCCCATCAAGCGCTTGATCGAGGCGATGGTATTTAGGGGGTCGTCGCTGGCGCGGGCGACCTTGCCAACCACGGGTCGCCGGTCGGCGAAATAACGCACCACCGATGGCAAAAGATGTTCCCCGTGCTCGTCCGGTAGAGTCTCCGCGTCGCCGTTGCGCACCACCGCAATCAACGAGTTGGTCGTACCGAGGTCGATTCCGGCGGCGCGGCGCAGAGGACGGCCGAGCGGTTGCTGAGCGACCGTCTCGGATTCTTGGATGTGGTCTGGATCAAAAATTTGGAGTAAGGGCATATTGCTAATTCCCCGCGTTCGGGGCGAATCCCGCTGGCATTATCGTCTGCGATCAAAATATTTTCAAGAATTAATTTAACTTGCGGTAATTACCTGGATCAAATTGCGCGCCAATTGTTCCGCGACTTGAGCGGAATTATCCGGTCCGCCTAAATCAGCAAGCTGGGTAATCGCAAGTCCCGGAAATCCACACGGATTAATGCGCGAAAACGGTGCCAAATCCAGCGCGACATTAAACGCCAAACCGTGATAAACCCGTCCGTGACGAATGCGTAATCCCAAAAAGGCGATCTTCTGTCCATTTACATATACACCCGGGGCGTGAGGTCGAATCTCCCCCACAATTCCATAATTCTGCAGCGAATTAATTACGGCCTGTTCTAAGATATTTACGAATTGACGCACACCCCAGCCGTATCGCTTAATGTCAAATAGAGTATAAAGAATTGCTTGGCCTGGGGCGTGATAGGTAACTTGTCCGCCGCGATCAGTTGGAATTACCGGAATTGTCCCAGGGGCGCGGAGATGCTCGATTTTGCTTGCCTGACCCAAAGTATAAACTGCGGGGTGTTCTACGAGCCAAATCTCATCCCGAGTTTGGGCCGTGCGGGTACGGGTAAATTGTTGCATTGCGCTCCATGTCAAGAGATATTCCTGGACTCCTAAATATTGAAGATTCGGCACGGCAGGGAGTTGCGGCATCTTAATTAAAAGTCCGCTACTGAATTAAGATCATAAATGAGGAATCGCCACGGCGGATATTAAGTAACAATTCATCACGGCGAATACGGAGACGGCGCAAATCGTCTATTTGAGAAATTGGTTGCCGATTTATCGCTAATAATTGGTCATTAACGCGCAATCCGATACTGGCAGCAGCACTATTGGATGCAACAGCGCTTACAATTACGCCCCCTTCTACTTCGGAATCGGTGTCATTGGCGCTGAATATCGCGCCCTGTAGACGCGAATCTACTTTTGCGCCGTCCAGAGATTCAATTTTTGGAGCCGTGACTTTGAGCGTAATTTGTTGCGGACGGCCATTGCGCAATATCCGTAATTCCACCCGCGCCCCGACCGCTAATAGACCAAAATTATTCCGTAAATCCCGGGCGCTATTCACCTCGCGGCCATTGAGCGCAATTATCACATCGCCGACCCGAAGCCCAGCCTGTTCCGCATTCGACCGCCGAGCTATTTTCGTAACGACCGCGCCGTGGGGAGGGATGCCAAACGCCGTGGCTAAATCCGCGCTTAAATCTTGGAGTTGCACCCCGAGGCTCCCGCGCCGCATCTGTCCATATTCAGTAAGTTGCGTCACCACCTGGCGCATCATGTGGGTCGGAATCGCAAATCCGATCCCGACATTTCCGCCACTGGGGGCAAGAATCGCGGTATTGATGCCGATCAGCGTCCCGCGCAAATCCACCAGGGCACCGCCCGAGTTTCCGGGATTAATCGACGCATCGGTTTGGATGAAATCTTCATAACCCTCGATGCCGAGGCCGGAGCGCCCCAGGGCGCTGACGATCCCCGAGGTGACGGTCTGCCCGAGCCCAAACGGATTACCGATGGCGACGACGAAGTCCCCGACTCGCAGGCGCTCCGATTCACCGAGCGGGATCGCGACCAGGTTGTCGCCGGTGACCTGAATTACCGCGATATCGGTGTCGGCATCTGCGCCCACTGGGCGCGCTTGGAGCGCCCGGCCATCCTGGAGCGTCACGGTAATTTCGTCAGCCTTATCAATCACATGGTGATTCGTCACGACATAGCCGCGGTGCGCATCGATGACCACGCCTGAGCCGAGGCTCTGTGCGACTCGTTCGCGCGGTCGTTCCGGGAGATCAAAAAATCGCCGGAAAAACGGGTCATCAAATAGCGGGCTTTTCCGTACTCGTACCCGTGAGCGCGTCGAGATATTTACTACCGCTGGCAAAATCGGCTCCAAAATTGGCGCCAAACTCGGAATTCCCATCTGCGTCGGAAAAGTCCCGGCCCATAATGGAGAAATCTCCCCGAGCAACGCGATAATTACCGAAAATATGAGCGCAACAATCTGCATGAAAATACAAATATCTCAAAAGAGGCCAGGCTGACAGAAATGGCGTAAATAACTGAGAAATGCCTCGCGTAATTCGGGATGTTTTAGGCCGTATTCGACCGTTGCCTCGAGAAAACCTAATTTATTTCCGCAATCGTAACGGCGTCCGCGAAAACGATACGCTAAGACTGATTCTTCAGCTAGGAGTTTCGCAATTGCATCGGTGAGTTGGATCTCGCCGCCGGCACCGCGTTCAGTCGTAGTAAGTAGATCAAATATCCGCGGGGTGAGAATATAGCGCCCGACTACCGCTAAATTAGACGGTGCGCGGTCGGGATGCGGCTTTTCGATAATCCCCCGAATACGGGCGACTCGCTCGCTAATTGACTCGGACTGCACAATTCCATAGCGGTGAGTTTCCTCCCAAGGGACTTGCTCTACTCCCAAAATACTACAGTGAAATTCGTCATAACACTCGACCATTTGTTGAAGTGCGGTTCCGTATCCACCACCGTCAATTAAATCATCTGCCAAGATTACCGCGAACGGCTCATTTCCGACAACCTCGCGGGCACATAGCACTGCGTGACCTAATCCTAATGCCTCGGGTTGCCGTACATAGGCGCAACTAATTCCTTTGGGTAATACCCCACGCACGATTTCTAATACATCTTGCTTGCCTTTATTGGCCAATAACGTTTCCAATTCGAAATTAGAGTCGAAGTGGTCCTCAATTGCCCGTTTCGAGGAACTGGTTACGAAGACCATTTGGGTAATTCCTGCGGAGATTGCCTCTTCTGCTGCGTATTGAATTAGCGGTTTATCGACAATCGGGAGCATCTCTTTGGGATTGGCCTTGGTTGCTGGGAGAAATCTCGTTCCCATTCCGGCGACTGGAAATACGACTTTACGGATTTGGTTGCTCATCTTGAATCCTTCGGATTAAAAATATTGTTCGGTTGTAATATGACCGGGGCGATTTCGCAGGTGTTTGCGTAACCCGCGCTGTTCTAGGATTTCCCGCACTTCGCTAATCATGTGATTATTACCGCATAACATGACTTGAGTATCTTCGGGATTAATCTTCAATCCCGATAATTGCTCCAGGGCACCATTTACTAACGCGGCAGTTAAGCGCCCTTCGATACCACCTGGATTAGTCTCACGAGTTACACACGAGATAAAGTGAAACCGATTTGGATATTTTTCGCTCCATTGTTGAATTAATTTTCCATAGGCCAATTCATTTTTTAGCGGTACGCCATGAATCAAGACCAATTGTTCAAATTGCTCCCAGGGCTGAGATGTCTTGAGGATCGACAGATAACTACCTAATCCGGTTCCGGTTGCGAACATCCACAAATAGCGTCCACTTGGTACCTCGTCAAGCACCAAAAATCCGTTGGCCGGTTGCGAAATCTCGACTTGATCGCCAATTTGTAAATTAGCCATTACAGTGGAAAGTTTTCCATTTGCCACAACGGTATAAAATAATTCTGCATCTGCCTCATGGGGCGCATTAACTAAAGAATAGGAGCGTGCCACCTGCGACCCATCCACGGATAAACGCAATCGAATAAATTGCCCGGCCTTAAATGGAAGCAAATTTGCGCGAATTCGCAGGGATTTTACACGATTGCTCCAGGAGTAATTCTCGATCACTTCGCCGGTGATCCAATGCGAACGGATTCCGTTCATAATTTTTCTCCTCTAGGAAATAACTCGGCCTCGATTAATCCGCAGATAATGTGGCCAATAGTAATATGCGCCTCCTGAATCCGGGGCGTCATATTTGATGGTATGGCAATTAAATAATCGCATTGGGTCTGAATTTCTCCACGATTTCCAGAAAGACCCACTGTAATTACACCCAAAGCGCGACAATAATTTAATGCGCGTAAAATATTCGGTGAATTTCCCGAGGTGGTAATTCCGAAAAAAATATCCCCGACGCGGGCGTGTGCCGCTAATTGCCGCTCAAAGATTTGTTCATAGCCATAATCATTACTAATTGCGGTCAGGAGCGAGGTATTGGTCGTCAAGGCCAGCGCCGCTATACCCGCACGGTCATACATAAAGCGGCTAGCTAATTCCGTCGCGAGGTGTTGAGCATCTGCGGCGCTCCCGCCATTGCCGGCGAAAAAAATCCGTTTTTCCGCACGCAGCGCGGCAACGCATATTGTGGCGACGTCCTCAATGGATTTAATTAGTGCTGGATCATTAATAATCGCGGTTTGGAGTAAGAGGGCATCGTGAAGGGAATTGAGAATATAATTGTAATTGGTCATGAGTGAATTTCTCTAATCAGCAATGCAATTGTCGAATGTTCTGATTATAGAAATACGCTGTGTCCCGCTCTCAGGAATAACAAATAATAAGGTGCGGTCACGGGGATTAACCGATAATTTATCCGCGATGGTACCGCTCAATGAACTGGTAACGCTGTAACAACCACGTGCGTCTAAATCAGTAACTAAATGCCGCGATTGGGCCGCCATGGAGTGGGGCGTAGTGTAATTAACCGAGTTTCGCAAAGTAGCATTTTTTGTCGCAGTGATTAGACAAAACGATAATGCGCAGGCGCCGAGTGATTGCGTGCTAGAAATTAAACTCGCACTATTTAAGGAGTTCGCCGCAGAGGATTTATTAGTGTGCAGTACCGTCACGATTCGATGAGTCAATCCACTTGCGAAATCTTTATGGACTTGGGAACCAATCATTTTCGAGTCAATTTGCCAATTCGGTACTAAATTCCACGGCTCGGGTGCAATTTCCCACGGCTCGGGAGATTCGGGTGTCAAAACGCGAATTAAAGTTTGATAATTTCCTTGATCACTCGGGACGCTGACGGTATTTTGATCAATTAATTTGGATAGAACGGAGGGATTTTGGGTGCGAAAGCGTAATCCAGCGGGTCGCGCCCGGGCTAAGTCAACCCTATCTACTAAAAAGATAATTCCTGAGCTACCGTCATACACAAAAGCGCGAGAATATTTTTTCACGGGTTGCCGACAAACTCCGGTACAACTCGCCCAAATATTCTCGGGGACATTATAATTTTTATCTGCATTTAATAATGCGTAAAAGATTTTGCGTTTCTCATCGGCCAAACCGCGCTCTAAATAGGCGGGTCCTTGATTAAAATAGACAATTGGTCCACCGTTATCGTGCGCTTCATTGTTGTTTGGGACTGCCTCATTGGGAATTGATAGTGAATTCCATAATGTAAATGGATAGAGCGCCGCTACGTTTCCGCCATAATTAATTGGCTCAGTTAAAAGATATTCGCCATTACGCCATAGCCAAAATGAACCTGCGCTATTGTGCATGTGGTCCACAATATATGAACCGATTCCGTAAAATCCACCCCAAATTACTTGCGTGGTATCTGAAGAAGAATTAGGTGAATTCCATGCCGAACGAAACATCCCAATCCCCATATTCTGGTTTGGTCCCAATCCCCCTAATACATAACGGGGTGCAGTTGTAAAATTCCGGCGCGGGGCGGAATTCAACCAGGTCGTCATAAACCATAACATAGTATCGCCGTCGCTCATACCATAATTGGGATGTCGCAATTGATCCAGAAAAGACCGCCCGAGCGCGGCGGTATTTTTATCTCCGTAATGCTCAGCAAGAAATACGCAGTTTGATAGATAGCTCCAGACATATCCGGTATATTCCGCTAATTCGACACTACTTTGTTGGTCGCCAATCCAGCGCCAATGCGTATTTGCCGGATCAACCGAGTGCATAAAGTAAATCAGCGAATTAGCCCACCATTTCTTTAATTCGGGAAATTCCTGTTCAATTACGCCTAATTCATCTAAGATATAAAATAAATTCTGCGCAATATGTACATCACTCATCATGCCATAATCCCAGCCTGGTAACGGAATTCCGGTCTCGGTACTCGTACTAAAGAACTTACTCACCGGAAAATCTGGCAATAAATCGTAGGCATTTAATCCATATTTCCATCCGGTCCAACCGCGTTTTAATAATTTTAATCCATTATTTCGGTCTTCACCGAGGATCGCTAATCCAGAAATGAAGTGTCCGGCAGTGGTGGCAATATTGCGATCCGAATCGTGGACAATCCAAGTCGGCATCTCATCAGCGGCGGCAGTGGTATTTGACCATCTAACTAATTTGGTGCGGAGATTTAATTTCTGATCATCTGTAAAACAAGGGTGGTGAAATAGCCAGTCATAAGCTAAGGCGTAATAGACATTAGTTTCTTGAGTATGGGAGGCATTTCCGTCGAAATGCGGGAGAAATACCTCGCAGGCCTTTTTCCCGGAAGCGGAATTGCCGGTAATCAGCCAATCTAAAGCCAATGCCGCCGCCGGCCAGCCATTTGCACAGCGCCAATCTTGACAAGCAGTGGTATAAGTCAAAAGTTTCCGAATATCGTGCTTAAATGCCGCGACAGCGGGGAGTTCGGGAGTGGTAAAATAGAGTTTCTTTAATTGTGAGATGCGATTCTGGAGATAAATTCGCGGGTGTTTTTGCGGTTCAGATGGAAGATATTTAGCGGGAAATGGATGATAGATTTGCGTCTTGGCTGTAGCTATAGAAGAAAAAAGGGAAATAATTAACATAAATGGAATAAACATTTTGCCCTCACAAGGTAAAATAGGAGTTACGCAATTGCTACTTTATAGATGATTAGAGAATTTGGTATTTTCTCTAAAATGTGTAACTCCTTAAATCAAAAAAGCGATGCGAAAAATCTTGCGCAAAATTAGATCAAAAGTGCCGAGATTATGCCCCACAAGGCACATGCACCGATGATGTACATAATATCAATTTTGTATTTCCATAAGGCAAGAAAACTCGCTAGGGTAATTACTATTGCTAACCAATCGAGATTACCAGCGAAGGGATCGGATTCGATTCCCATTGGCCAAAAGGTATGCCAAGCGAAAAACAATGCGAGATTAAGAATTACACCAACTACCGCAGCCGTGATTCCGGTTAATGGTGCAGTAAATCTTAATTCACCGCGAGTCGCCTCGATTAATGGCCCGCCGGCGAGGATAAAGAGAAATGACGGGAGGAATGTAAAGAATGTAGCGATTGTTGCGCCGGCTAAACCCGCTGTAATTGAATCAGGAAAGACATTTTTCTCCACGCCGCCTAAATATCCGACCCAAGTAACTACCATAATTAATGGCCCGGGGGTAGTTTCGCCTAATGCGAGACCATCCATCATTTGGACACCATTTAACCAAGAAAATTGCTCCACCGCACCCTGATAAACATAAGGTAGGACCGCATAAGCGCCGCCGATAGTTAAAAAAGCTGCGTTAGTAAAAAATATGCCCATATCCCAAAGAGTTTTGTTTTCAGAAATAACCAGCATCATTCCAATCCATAATAAGACAATAGCTCCGGTCTTAAATCCAAGTCGTGTCCAAGAGAAAATTGCGTGCGGCGGCGGGGGCGTATCATCATCAATTAGCGCCGGTCCGTAATTTTTATTATCTGACCCATGTCCGCCGGCGGAACGAAATTTAGTCGGGGCGAATCTTCCACCGATTGCGCCTAAAACAGCTGCCCCTAAAACAATCCATGGAAAATCAATCTTTAGAAAAAACACACCGATAAATGCCAGTGCGGCGATGCCCATTAACAATTCATTTTTGAGCGCTTTGGAGCCAATACGCCAGGCGGCAAAGAGTACCACGGCAACCACGGCAGGCTTAATTCCGTAAAAGATTCCGGCCACGATGGGAATATTGCCAAAATTGAGATAAATCCCCGCGAGGAGTGATAAAAGTACAAATGCCGGGAGAAAAAATAATATTCCGGCGAGAACCGCACCAGGAATACCGTGGAGAAGCCAGCTAATATAAATCGCTAATTGAATCGCCTCCGGGCCTGGTAATAACATGCAATAATTTAGTGCATGTAAAAAACGATGTTCGGATATCCACCGGCGTTTCTCGACCAATTCCTGGTGCATTAAAGAAATCTGTCCGGCTGGGCCACCGAAACTAATAAATCCCAATTTTAACCAATAAGGTAACGCCTCGCCCAAAGTTGGATAAGCAGGCGTTACTGTATTGTGTTGATTATCGTGCATAAGCATTACCTAATTTTGAGAGGAATATCTGTATTGATAGTGTAAAAGCTAATCGCAAATCTTAGCGAATAATATAGGCTATTCTACAAAATATCCGCGATATTTTTCGCAGCACGTTTGGCGTCTAAAAAGATTAATCCAAGTTTAGCCTCTTTACGTGCGATTAAAGCTAATACCGCGTCTTGACCAGCATGGCTAAGGAGAATATAGCCACTTTCCCCTTTTACCATAATCTGTTCTAGCGTGCCGCGCGATAATTCACTTGCGGTGCGCTCTCCCAAAGAAAGCATCGCGGCGGCCATTGCGCCAACGCGATCTTCATCCACATCTTGCGGAAGTAATGCCGCCATTGTCAAACCATCCCCGGAAATAATTGCGGTGCCTTCAATATCTGCCGAGGTTCCGTGTAAATCACTGAGGATAGATTTCAACATTTGTTCACGCATTTTATATTCTCCATTAATTGGTAATTGGTAATTAGAGGTGGCTTAACTATACCGGCGAATTAAGACCTCGGTCAAAATTAAAAAGTCATGAGTCTGAAATTGAGGAAGGCCACCAATAATTAATACAAAAGATTGGGCGCCGACGTATAGAGGGAAAAAACCCAATTCGGAGCGCCCGGTTGGATCAGTAATTGCCCATGCGCTACTATTCAAATTAAGGTGATTTCTAAGCAATAAAGCATGATGTTCATTTAAGCTCAATAACGCCCCCGCTAAGGCGCCGATTTCTTCGGCGGTTTCATGACGAAATCCTACCGAGGCGAGATAAAAGCCGTTATCGTCCGCGAGTAATGCCCGTCCGGAATTAGATAATTTTTCCAAAATCGGTGGGAGGATACTTTCGAGGTTTCCGGTTGGCGGCGAGCGCGGAGTTGTAATCCCCTGGACGAACTCTAAACGTTGCAAGCGAAATAATAATTGCAGAGCTTGATCCAGCGAATCAGCTTCGGCCCAATCAATTAATTGATCCGGAATCAGCGGCGCACGATAACCTTCGCGCAGAATCCGAATTAACATTCGCCGGGCATTGTCCATCCGGGGATTAGAAATTGCGTAATACGCACCGGTCGGAGTCGCTTCGGCAAAAATCGAGGAAACGAGGCTTAATTTTTCCGCCATGGATTAGCTTTAACCTTGTAAGCCCGGATCAATGGTAAATAATAAAGCCATTACCAAACTCTTAACATCTTCACGATTGCGGGCATCAATTTCAAAAATCGGGGGATAGAGTTTAAGGTTTTCTAGGGTCTCTGCATAGAAATCAATATTAGGTTCAGGTTTAATATCAGTTTTGGTAATTCCAATCACCACCGGGGCATCTTGCAGGAATTGCTTAAATGCGTTGAGAAAAAAATGCATATCTTGAATTGGATTCAGGCGGGTATTGTCAATTAACAAAATTAGCCCGATGCCACCGGTGCTTAAAATGTCCCACATAAAATCAAAACGCTCCTGCCCCGGAGTGCCATATAAATGGACTTTAGTTTGCTCATCTAAATATAATACGCCGTAATCTAAAGCAACCGTAGTGTATCCTTTTCGATTTAGGGTCATATCCGAGGCATTGGCATCAGTCGTAATTGGCGGGATATCGCTCAGAGCACCAATTGCGGTAGTTTTTCCGGCGCCGACCGGTCCGGTAAAAATAATTTTACTGTCTGTCTTTTTCATATCTTTTTCCTATTTAATCCCCGCTATTTTGCGTAGCAGGCGCATTAATAATCCACCGCGTGGTTGAGTAGGAGTTGATTGGGTAATATCAATCGGCGTCTCGCCGGGGCTCTCAGGAAAATCTAAAATACCGATACTATAACTTGCCGCGAGAAAATCGAAAATATGTTGCGGGGGAATATTTAACATTCGCACCGTCAATTGTAGATTGGCCGGATGGCGCGTCCACAATGCCGCGATCCGCATTGCATCGGGTATCTCAGCTAAACGGGTTAGATTAGGCCAATGGCGTAAGCGTAATAGTGTATTGGGATTGATGCCATTCAGCAGACGTCCGTGACTGGTCCATAAAGAAACTTGCCACAATAAAGAGGAAAAATTTATTGGTTCAATATTCTTTGGATATACGCCGGTTGTAAACGCCAGAGTGGCAATCTTTTCTGAGGGATTAAGGCAACTCGCCTGAATAATGGACATACTGATTAAGGGAAATATCTTTTTATTTTGTGGTACCGCAATTAATGCAATTTGTCCGGCGATCTTAATCATCGTAGCGGTATTTTGTTTTTTAATCTCCAACAAAACGCTTAACAGTCCATGACGCGTATCAAAATATTCGATAGTTTCGGGTAAATTAAACTGTTGTACACGGGGCGGATTTTCAGATACATCTTGAGGCGTAATTCCTGGGGAGGTAATTTGTGGATCGGCGAGTATAGCTTTCTTGAGTGTAATCGGCTCTGAGGGACTGTCAATTGGCACCGTTCCCGGTTGAGATAACGCCCGTTGTAAAATGGCGAATAATTTTTCGAGTTGAATTGGTTTCATTAATACCGGAACTGGCGCGCCTGGCTGAGGAAAAGCGCTGACCATAATTGCCGGAAGTTGTGGGTATTGATTACGAAATTCTTTCCACAGGTGTTTAGCATCGACTCCATCCATTTCGATCAGGGCAACTTGCGGAATATTGCCCGTTGCATCATCAAGTAATTGATAACGCTGTTGGGTGTGAGACTTAAAAGCCGCACGCAGAGTCGCGAGTTTGCGACTATCCATCCCCCGTACTAATACGGTCGTAATTTCATTCATGAGTCTATTTCCTTACGCAGCGATCTTTTTCTTTCTTTGATAAAGGCGGCGATAGAGATTGGTCATCATCGGGGTAATCTCCGGGGGTAATTGTGGTACAGATTTTTTGAGTTCGGCGGCCCATTTCGTAAAACGCTCCAAATCATCCAGGCGATCATAAAGATTAAATAAAGGGGGATAGAGATTCACGGCGGTGGATTCAGTTAGGATGGCCTTTTCTAAAGTAGCGATCGCCTCTTCAATCTGACCGAATTCTAAATAACCGTCAACCTCTTGTAAAACGTCACTGGTTTGAATTAACGAGGTACTGGTTTCGGAGATTTCCTCAACCAAATTAAGACGTGGAGCAGTATTCTCTTCGTTGAGAAAATATCCAAAACGTTGTCCGATGGCTTTTAATTCCCAGGTTTCGCGGCTGTGGGATAATGCCTCAAGTACCGGATGCGTACCTAGAGAAAATCCCATAGTTAAAAATCTCTCGCGTAAGGAATTGCCACGCTCGCCAAGAGTGTAATAAAGGTCCCATAGAAGGTGTGCATAGTTATCAAGAGATTTTTGCGCGTGAAAAATTCGTAACAGATTGCTAAAGTAAGTCACCGAACGCTGGGGATTTACCTCAAGTGCATAACGGAGGGCAGGAATTGCAGCATTAAGATTGTTCGTTGCGATATGGATTCGTGCCTCAAGCTCGGGATTAAATGCGTGGAGAATAAATTGCTCCCCAACAGTAAGCGGCATTAGCGGCGCATTTCCTTGAACCAAAAGGGGCTGTCCAGAGGCAGTAGCTTCTGGAATTGGCTTAGGTGCGGTTTTTGGCTCCGAGGGAGAAACTTGCTCTTGGCTGGACGCAACGGCGGGGATTTCGGGTGGAGGAGGAGGTGGCTCGGGTTGCTTACGCTGAGGACTAAAGTGTTCGGCAACCTGTAATAATTGCGGATGATGACGCTCAATTGTCAATGCCTGTTTCAGCGAGGCGATAATAAATTCCGGCTCGTCATTTAGCAGATAAAGACGCTCGAGCATTAATGCGCAATCATCTAATAACTTTAGGCGTAAATAGATATCTACTAGGCTACGGAGTGTTTTCTTGTCGTGAGTATCAATCTCGTCCACATATTTACGAAAAGACAACGCCGCCTTATCTAAATAGCCATAAGCCACATAAATGCATCCCTCTGTAAGTAAATTGGCCTGTTGGCGCGTCGGGTGATAGACATCCGCAGTTTGTTTGGCCGGATCGAGATTAGCATCCTTCTGGGAAGTCGGCTTTATCGAATTGCGCTTGAGTAAAAAATAAGCGCTAATTGCTATAGATAGGACGACAACAACAACCCCCCCCCCTATCCAAAGGGAGTGATTTAGCAAGGTCGATAATGAATTAGTCGCCATTCGGGAGTGCAACAAATGATTTATAATTAGCGGTCCATATTACACTGATATGTAAAAATTGGTAACCCGGTGCGGATAGCCCATTCGGGGCAGGTTCGGCTATACTGGTCAGGTTTTTAAGGGGGAGCGGTGCGGTGAAAAATATTGTAGAACGAATGCTGGGGCAGGCGGTAGCGCAATTGGCGGGGACGTTCGGGGATATTGCCCTGCCGGAGGTGGTCGTGGAGCGGACGCGCGCGCGTATCCACGGTGATTTCGCAAGCAATGTCGCCCTGACGATGGCGAAGGCGGCGCGGCGCAACCCCCGCGACATCGCCCAGGCGCTGCGTGAGCGCCTGCCGGAGGAGCCGCTCGTGGAGCGGGTCGAGGTTGCCGGTGCTGGATTTCTCAATTTTTTTCTCGCGCCGCGCGCCTATCATGCGCTTATCGAACAGATACTTACCCAACGAGAAAATTTCGGCCACAGCTCCATCGGGCGCAATCAGCGCGTCCAGGTGGAGTTTGTATCGGCGAATCCCACCGGGCCGTTGCATGTCGGCCATGGACGTGGCGCCGCCTACGGGGCAGTCGTCGCCGATCTCCTGAGCGCGGTGGGGTTTCAGGTCCAGCGTGAATATTATGTCAATGACGCCGGGCGTCAAATGGACATTTTGGCGACGAGTATTTGGTTGCGCTATTTGGAATTGTGCGGCGCGGAATTGCGTTTTCCGAGCAATGGCTATCGCGGCGATTATATATGGGATATTGCCGCGACCCTACATCGCAATTACGGTACAGCGCTACAGCGCGATATCGCCGAGCTATTTCTCAATCTCCCGCCGGATGCCCCGACGGCTGAAGAAGCCGAATCAACTGCCCCTCAGGGTGATAAAGAGGCCCATATTGATGGATTAATTTCACTGGCACGGAGTTTATTAGCCGAAGATTACCGCACGGTATTTGATCTGGGGTTAAATACAATTCTTGCCGATATTCGCGATGACCTTTCCCATTTTGGCGTTGAATACCAGGAGTGGTATTCCGAGCGTTCTCTCGTAATTCGCGGGAAAGTCACGGCGATTATTTCTCGGCTTCGGGACGCTGGGCATTTATATCTTCAAGATGGGGCGTGGTGGTTTCGAGCGACTTCTTTTGGTGATGAAAAAGACCGGGTTGTCGTACGCGACAATGGTCAAACAACTTATTTCGCGACGGATATTGCCTATCATATCGATAAATTTGAGCGGGGTTTTGAGCGTGTAATTAATCTTTGGGGCGCCGACCATCACGGTTATGTCCCGCGTCTAATAGCGGCATTGACCGCACTCGGTATTGACCCGCAAAAATTGAAAGTCTTACTGGTACAATTTGCCCTGCTCTATCGCAATGGTGTGCGGGTGCAGATGTCGACTCGGAGCGGCGAATTCGTTACTCTGCGCGAATTACGCAAAGAAGTCGGGCGGGATGTAGCACGATTTTTTTATATCCAGCGTGCCGCCGAGCAACATTTAGATTTTGACCTTGATTTAGCGAAGACCCAATCTAACGATAATCCGGTATATTATTGTCAATATGCCCATGCGCGGGTGCGAAGCGTATTTCGTGCCCTTCGGGAAAAAGGCGGCGATTGGGAACGCACTGCCAGCTATGAGCATTTACATTTATTGACCGAGGAACATGAACAAGCATTATTGATTACGCTGGCGCGATATCCAGAGATAATTGAAACTGCCGCACTCAATTATGCACCACATCTACTCGCCAATTATCTGCGCGAATTAGCAGCGGATTTTCATACTTATTACAATGCCCACGCCTTTTTAGTAGCTGACCAAAATTTACGTGCGGCGCGTTTGGCGCTAATTGAGGCAACACGTCAAATATTGGCGAATGGGTTGCAATTACTAGGGGTGAGCGCCCCAGATGAGATGTAATTATGCCGCCAGGTGAACGCAAACGGCGCACGCCGCCACCGGCTTATAAGCCAGCACCAAATAAACAGCGCAAAGGAGGATGGCTGTGGGTATTATTGGGAATGACTCTAAGTATAATTGGCTCGGGGGGAGCTTATTTATTTCAGGAATATCGTAACCGAATTACGCCCCCGCTAAATCCTGCGGATCAAAATCCAGCTCAGCCGCAACCGGTAATTAAGGAAAATGTATCTCCCCGCATGGAAGTGCCAATTCCGGTAGTTCCTCCGAAAAATCCGCCAGCCGAACAAAATAAACCTGCCGAAGGAACTTCTTTTGATTTTTATAAATTATTACCAGAGATGCAGGTCGGTAAGCCGTTGGAAATGGCGCCTGATTCACCCGCGCCTGGAAAAACACCGTCTAAACCAACACCCAAAGATATAACGACTAAACCAGTAAAAACACCCGAAACACCGCCGGCAAATGTCTCTTATATTTTGCAGGCAGGTGCCTTTCGTTCTCATCAAGAGGCGGATAATTTGCGCGCCCGACTGACGCTACTCGGATTAGAACCGAATATCCAAACTGTCGATAAATTGCATCGGGTACGCATCGGGCCATTTCGCAATTTCCAACAGGCAACCCAAATTCAGCAACGCCTACAAAAGAACGGCTTTTCGACAATTCTAACTAAGGAGCCACGTGGGTAATTTATTCTCCACTTCTGAAATCTACAGAATTTGAGGCAGTAGCAATTCCTACTTACTAGTAAAAATAAAAACCCCATCCCAATCCGCGCCGGGGGAATGAGTACGGAAGGTCTCAATTCGTTCTAAGTACAATTGGTAGAGGCGTTTTTCCGGAAATTTTTCCTGCAGGCGATAAAAGGCAACTGCGGCGTGTTCCCAATCCTGTACTCGATAATAATTTAAGGCCTGACGGTAGGCCTTGAGTTCCTCGCTTTGATTCGGGGTCAAATCAGAAAGAGTCCCCAGCGGTTCATAAATAACCACCGGTTCTTTTTTGCCCTTGACCCGCACGCGGTCTAATTCCCGAAATGCAAAATCCGGTAGAGATCCCCGGGTCTCTTCACCGACAATAATTGTCACGCCATATTGTTTCGTCAGCCCTTCCAGGCGCGAGGCTAAATTTACTGCATCACCCATCACTGTATAGGCCATCCGAAATTCCGAACCCATATTCCCGACGCGCATTACCCCAGTATTTATTCCGACGCCAATATGAATTTCCGGCCAACCGATTTTACGGAAACTTTCGGTAATTTCCTGGACGCGCTGTTGCATTATCAAAGCAGAATGCACACTATGCCGTGCGTGTTCCGCATCTTCGAGGGGTGCGCCCCAAAACGCCATAATTGCATCGCCGATATATTTGTCAATTGTGCCACGCTCTTGATGAATTATCTGGGTCATCGGCGTTAAATAGGCGTTCATCAATTGACTAAGGCTTCTGGGGTCGAGTCCCTCAGAGATGGTGGTAAAGTTCCGCACATCAGAAAATAATACCGTCATCTCTCGGCTCGTGCCTTCGAGTGAAAAATTGCTGGGGTTGCGAGCCATTTCATTGACCAATTCCGGCGGAACGTATTGTCCAAATAGACTGGTCAATTGATGTTTAGTGCGGGCCTCTAAAAAATATCCAAACGCCATATCTAACGCATAAATTAAAAATATTAGCGTGATAACCGGCGCTAGTTCTAAGACTAAATTGCCCCAATTCCAGGCCGCAAAGTTCCAGGCAATCGCTGTAATAAAAAGAAGTAATGTGACCAGAGTCGCCCAAATAGGACTAATTAACGGAAGCACAATCACCGCAATGCCACCGAGGAGAAATATTTGGAGTGTGTCTGCGGCTAAGGTATAACTCGGTCGCTCCCTGATCTGTTGATCAAAAATCCCCGCAATCATATTGGCGTGGACTTCGACCCCCGGATAGACCGCGCCGACCGGAGTTGCGCGTAAATCCATCAATCCGGGTGCGGTCGTGCCGATCAATACCACCGCCTTTTGCAAAATAGCCGGGTCGACGCGCCCGTTGAGGACGTCAGTCGCTGATACATAAGGAAAACTCCCGCGCGGCCCGCGATACGGAATCAGCGCCTGGGCAAGATTATCGACCGGGAGGCGTAACGACCCGATGCGTAGCCACTCTAGCCCGGCCTTGGTAAATTCCGGGATGATCGGGGGTTTGCCGCTGTTTGGCGATTCCATCAGCAGGCGGACAATCGCCAAGACCAACGCCTCGTAGTAATGACCGCCATACTCGACCAAAAGCGGCACCCGGCGAGTAATTCCATCTGCATCAGTACTCGGGGTAAAATGCCCGGTGGCGGCGGCGGCATCCTGAAGGAGCGGGATATTGGCGCCATACCCCAAGGCCAACACGGAATTGATCCGCCGTCCGGCAAGCTGTTTTAGATCCAGGACCGGCTCGGGGAGAGTGCCGCTCGTGCGCGGTAGGTCGCCGAAGTAATAACCTAAGACCACAGGCCGCCCGCGAATCGCGTCGGCAAAGCGTTGATCGTAATCGAGTTCGGCGCGCAGGTTCGGGAGTAATTCCTGGAACTTAGGATTATCTTTCAATTGTTGCGTCGCAAGGCTATTGATCGTCGTAATCCCGGAGCTGGTGTCGCTCTCGGCAAAGACCACGTCGAAGCCGACAATCCCGACGTGATATTGATCAAACAGGCGCTCGACAAGCGTCGCGAGGCGCGGACGCGGCCACGGCCAATGTCCCTCTTCGGCAAGGCTTTTCTCATCCAGGTCGACGATCACTATTCGCGGGTCGACGCCGCCAGGCATCCCCAATTGGACGCGGGTATCGTAAGTTACTAATTCCATTCGATCCAAAAACGGGAGCGTAATCTGATGTAGGGCGTGGAGCAGAAATAGCCCAAAAAGTATCCCGGAGAAGAGATAGCGCAACAGATAGCGGTAAAATTCCGTAGACATCCACGGAAAAAGTCGGAATAAAATGCGGCGGAAATTGATGTTTGAGTAATCCATGATGGCAGTATAGTTAGAAAAAAATCACAAGATTTTAACAGTGCGTGCTAAGAGGAAGATAATTTTAGTAGTCTAGCGTTTAATTTCAGAAAATTGAGGGCACACGGTGAAAAACGCTTTTTGGAAACAAGATTGGGTGGTCGGCCTCGCGGTCAGCGTTCTGTTGTTATTTCTATCGAATTTTGAGGTGTTTCAGAGCATGGAACGCGCCGCCTATGACCTGGGCGTAGGTTGGAATAGCCATCGCCCGGCGAGCGATAAACTGGCGATTATCGCGATTGACGAGCGGAGCATCGCCAATCTAGGGCGCTGGCCGTGGCCGCGTGACGTGCAGGCCCAGGCGCTCCTGGCGCTCTCCAAGGCCGGCGCCAAGGTCGTCGGCAATACCATTTTTTATACCGAGCCGCAGACCGACCGCGGTTTGGCGGTAATTCGCGAAATCACCAAGCTCTATGATAATTCTAGCCTCACAGGATTACGGGGCACGCTCACGACTCTTGCCGACCTCGTCAATCAGGCGCAGGACGGCTGGGCTGGACATCCTCCTCCGAAGGCGCGCACCCCGGACGAACGCGAGCACCTCACGCTCGGACAGCTCTTGACCTTTTTGGGGAGCGCCACCGCGCTAAACCGCGCCCCGGAGGATGCAGCCCGCCTGCGGGAGGCGCTCGGTAGTGCCGAGCGGAGCCTGAATATGGACGATGATTTGGCGCGGGCGATACGTTCGGCCGGAAACATCGTTTTGGGCATGGCGGTGGAGTTGGGTATCCCCGAGGGACGCCTGGAGCAGGCGACGCCGGAATATCTCCGGCGCAACGCCCTGACTAACGTGGTGGATCAAGTCGATGCGCTCGATAACGAGTGGTTTCCCAATTCGGCGCAGCGTCTGATGCCGCCGCTGGCGGAGTTCGGCGGTGGTGCCCGTGCGATTGGCCATCTCGCCCTTACCCCGGACCCGGACGGCGCCGTGCGCAATATCCCCCTGGTCTTAAATTATTTCGGTGAATATTATCCGGCGATGGCGTTGCTAATTGCCGCGCACTATCTCAATCTCCCGGTGGCGGATTTGACGTTGCGCCTTGCCGAGGGCGTCCAACTCGGTAATCGCCTAATTCCGACCAATCAAAATTTATTGATGTATCCGCACTTTTATCCAACGCAACATAATGGCTATGCCTTTTCGGTCGATTCATTTTTTGATGCGTTTGATGTTGCGACTGGTAAATTAAAATTATCGCCGGCGAAGTATGCGGGGAAAATAGTCCTAATTGGCGCTACTGCCCAAGGCCTCGGCGATTCATATCCAACGCCCGTTGCGTCCTCGACCTGGCCGGTAGAGATCTTGGCCCATGAAGTCTCGGCGATTTTACAGGGCCATTTTTATCAAAGCCCAGGATGGGCGCCCACCGTCGAGTGGTTGACATTTCTTTTGGTTGCGCTCTATTTGATCTTGATATTGCCGCGACTAAAGGCGGGTTTAGCCACCATCGTTACCAGTGGATTATTAATTACTCTCCTTGGGGCCAATTTCTTCTTTTTGACTCAGGCGAGTCTGTGGCTGCGGCTAATTTTTCCGGCAATTTTATTGATCACCGGGCATTTATTCTTTACGACCAAGCGCTATTTCATTAGTGAGAAGGGTAAAGAGGCCGCGGATTCTGCTGCCGCAGAGAGTAATCGTATGCTTGGTTTGGCCTTTCAGAGTCAGGGACAACTCGACATGGCATTCGAGAAATTTCGGAAAAGCCCGATGGATAATGCGCTCTTGGAATTGCTCTACAATCTGGCGCTGGATTTCGAGCGCAAGCGACAATATGCCAAGGCTAATAGCGTATTTGGTTATATGGCCGATTTTAATGCGAAGTTTCGCGACATCCAGGAGCGAATTAAACGCAATCGCAATCTCGAAGAGACCGTGGTCTTGGGCGGGGCGCGCTCGACTGGCCCTGGCGGGACACTGGTCTTAAACAATAGCCCCGGGGCGGAAAAACCCATGCTCGGGCGTTATCAGGTCGAGAAAGAATTGGGGCGCGGTGCAATGGGCGCGGTTTATTTAGGGCGCGACCCGAAGATTAATCGAGTTGTGGCGATCAAGACAATTCCGCTCTCGCAGGAATTTGCGGAGGATGAATTAGTCGAGGTCAAGCAGCGCTTCTTTCGCGAGGCCGAAACTGCCGGGCGACTTTCACATCCGAATATCGTGACGATTTACGATGCGGGTGAAGAGCAAGACTTGGCTTATATCGCTATGGAATTGCTCAAAGGTAAAGATTTAGCCGGATATACTCACCGCGACAATTTATTGCCAATTGCGACAGTGCTCGATCTAGTCCGCCGTGTTGCCGAGGCATTGGCCTATGCCCATTCGCAAAATGTCGTGCATCGCGATATCAAACCCGCAAATATTATGTACGAGCCTGATACCGGAATTATTAAAGTCACCGATTTTGGAATTGCGCGGATTACCGATTCGAGTAAAACTAAGACCGGCATGGTCATGGGGACTCCGTCATATATGTCGCCGGAGCAGCTCGCGGGACAAAAAGTAGATGGCCGCTCTGATTTATTCTCCCTGGGCGTCATGTTTTATCAATTACTCTCGGGCGAATTGCCTTTTACCGGTGAATCGATCGCGACGCTGATGTATCGGATTGCAAATGTCCCTCACCGAGACGTGCGCGAATTACGTCCGGAATTACCGCCGTGTCTAACGAAAATTATCAATAAGGCGTTAGAAAAAGATATTACGCAACGTTATCAAAATGGTAGCGATCTCGCACGCGAATTAGCTGTATGCACCACAATCCAGGGCGGAGTATAAATAAATGGCTCAACGCCGAAATGAAATCCTCGAAGTGGCCTGGCGCACCGATGTCGGACTAATTCGCCCCCATAATGAAGACAGCGTTGCGGTGGATACCGAATTAGGCATAATTGTCCTGGCAGATGGAATGGGTGGATATCAGGCCGGTGAGGTCGCAAGTGGAATTACGACCGATTTAATTATTCGCGAGGTGCGTGCTGGTGCCGCGAAGTTTGTTAATTTACCACCTGGGGCATCGGTTCCTCCGCCCGGAGAAACTGGTATTTCTTCCGCGCAATCGCGCCTTTTGCAACGCGCAATTGAAAATGCTAATTCCGCAATTCGCGAAGCTGGTGCCAAACAAAAAAATCTTACCGGAATGGGGAGCACTGTAGTTGCATTATTTTTTTGGTCGGATCGGGTGACTATTGCCCATGTGGGTGATTCGCGGATTTATCGCTGGCGCGCCGGGACATTACAGCGTCTCACTCGCGACCACTCCCTCGTTCAGGAATTAGTCGATCATGGATTTTATACCATTGAACAGGCGCGTACTGCGCCTAATCGTCATTTAGTTACGCGGGCGCTCGGAATGGATTCGATGGTGCGCGTCGAAATTACCGAAACAATTGTCGAGCCGACGGATTGTTTTCTGCTGTGTTCTGATGGCCTAACCGATATGCTCACTGACGAGGATATGAGTTTAGTATTAAAGACCATGTCCAATAATTTGGAGCAAATCGCCTCGTACTTAGTCGATTTAGCTAATCAGCAAGGCGGCCGCGATAATATCTCGGTAGTTTTAGCGCGTACCCGTACGGAAAACTCGCGCAACTGGCGCTCGCGAATTCAGAATTGGATCAACGGAAAAACTTAAATGTCGCGACCGCTATTTATTCGAGCAAAAAAATTGAGGGGCAATTTGCGGAACGCTTCGAGATTGATTATGAATGTTATTTTGAGGTAGGCGCATGGCGCAATTGACTTTGAATTACGCAGGACGTACCGTGGGGGTCTATGAATTAGATCGTGACCAAATGACAATTGGGCGGCATCCCGATAGTGACCTGTATATCGATAGTCTCCTGGTCAGCGCCCATCATGCGATTATTTTGCGCACTGA